>ENA-UOOK01001015-UOOK01001015.1-fermentation-metagenome-genome-assembly--contig:-NODE-1015-length-37774-cov-4.152867_pt1 | contig 37774 bp, 30 predicted proteins | sample MGYA00245777_ERZ724023 | MGnify/ENA primary metagenome ERZ724023 (study PRJEB28704, sample SAMN03018312) | fermentation metagenome | biome: anthropogenic terrestrial biome; feature: soil; material...
CGTCGATGACGCAGGGGAGCTGTTCAGCTGCAATCTTGTACAGGTTCGGAATCATGAGCAGAAGGCCCTGAGAAGCGGTAAAGGTGGTGGTTAAAGCACCGCCCTGCAAAGAACCGTGTACGGTACCGGCAGCTCCGGCTTCCGACTGCATTTCCACTACGCGGACAGGTTGTCCGAAAAGATTGTTGCGGCCGCCGGCGGCCCATTTGTCCGTAACTTCAGCCATTACCGAAGAAGGCGTAATCGGATAGATTGCGGCTACATCGGTAAAGGCGTAAGAAACGTGGGCGGCAGCATTGTTGCCGTCCATGGTTTTCATTTTTCTAGCCATGGTTGTTTCCTCCTTGTGAAAAGTAATAAATAAAATATACAAACACATTATAAGCTGCGCAGCTTTGCGCTATGATATCTGTTTAGGCTCCAAATATTTGGGACCTAAACAGATATCATAAATAGGCGGCAAAGCCCTTAAATCAGCCTGAATGTTCACCTTATAAAATACTAACACTTTTACAGGGTATTGTAAACCTTTAAAATGCTGATTTTTTGTTAATTTTTTTACAAAAAGATATTTCTTTTGCAGGAATATTCCTCAGGCGGCGGCAAGCGATTGTAGTTTATGGATTTTGCGGAAATTTATTCTGGTCTGCTGTTTTTTCCGGGAACAGCTCCGGGATGATTGACAGAACAAAAGCTTTTACGCTATTATGATGTTAGCGCACCGTAATTTTTTAGTAAATATATTTTCCGTTTTACGGAATCGGAGGTTACTATATGGACGATAAAGTATTATGGCAGCTTTCTTACGGCGTTTATGCCGTGGGAGTAATGGACAAGGACCGCCCCTGCGGATGTATTGCCAACGCCTTTATGCAGGTGACGGCGGTAAATCCCATTGTGGCGCTCAGCATGAACAAGGAGAATTATACTTCTCAGGTGATCAGGGAAACGAAGCGTTTCAGCATTTCTATTTTATCCGAGCAGACAAACCCTATGGTGATATCGGCTTTGGGCTTTGCCAGCGGCAAAAACCGGGACAAGTATCAGCGCATCGGCTTTGATCTGCTGGCGGGGCTACCGGTGGTGAAGGATAACTGCTGCGGTTATCTGATCTGCGAGGTGATTTCCGTAAGCGATGCCCAAACCCATGAGGTGATTCTTGCCCGGGTGGTCGACGCCGTGATGGGGGTTGACGCTACCCCCATGTCCTACGAGTATTATCACAAGGTAATAAAGGGCAAGGCCCCTAAAAACGCCCCCACCTACCGGCACTCTGAAACAAAAAAGCCGGTATGCGAAGCCTGCGGCTATGTGTACGAGGGAACGCTGGAAAGCATGCCGGAAGATTTTCACTGTCCGGTGTGCGGCGCAGGCAAGCCGGTTTTTAAAATAAAAGAGTAAGCCGCAGAGCGGTTATCGCTTCTGCAGGGCCCAAATGCGTTTTTTTGGCTGTTTTAGCGGTTTGACAGTTGCTTTTGATTCCTGTATCATATTAATCAGTATCTAGTAATATGTATCTGGAATAACAGATAATGGAATTTCGCCTTGCTTATGGCAGGCCCTGTTTTGAGAGGAGTGCACACATGGACCCCGACAGTACCCCACCCGCTGCTTTTTTATCTTTGATGTCCGGCGGCAATGAGGCTGCATCGCCCAATTTATTCTGGTATATCCTTCTTCTGCTGGTTTTGATCGGCATCAACGCTTTTTTTGCTTCCGGTGAAATCGCCGTTGTGGCTTTAAACGACCAGAAGCTGAAAAAGATGGCGGATGACGGTGATAAAAAAGCAAAAATCCTGCTGAGGTTTACCCAGACTCCCTCTTCCTTCCTGGCCACCATTCAGGTGGGCGTGACCCTTTCCGGATTTATTTCTTCGGCTTTGGCGGCGGATACCTTTGCCGATTCCCTGGTTTCGGTTTTGAGTTTTCTACCGGTTTCCGCAGGTGTTCTGCGGGCTGTTTCTCTGTTCCTGATCACCCTGATCCTGTCCTTCTTATCCCTTATTTTCGGTGAGCTTGTCCCCAAGCGCATTGCCATGCAGACTCCCGAAAGGGTAGCATATTTCAGTGCTTCTATTTTGCTGGTGGTCTATCGTGCCATGAAACCGGTGGTCTGGCTGCTTTCCAAGACAACCAACGGCGTTGTGCGCCTGTTCGGCATTGACCCCTCCCGTGTCCCCGAAGGGGTGACGGAGGAGGAGATCCGCATGATGGTGGACGTGGGCAACGAAAAGGGCGTGATTGAGGAAAGTCAGAAGGACATGATCAATAACGTCTTTGAGTTTGATGACCGCGACGCCGCGGAAGTGATGACCCACCGCACCGAGATCATGGCGGTGGATATCGAAGCGAAAATATCAGATATTGTCTACATAGCCATCAACGAGGGCTTTTCCCGTATTCCCGTTTACCGGGAGGATATTGATAATATCGTGGGTGTTTTATATGTAAAGGATCTTCTGTGTTTGGTTGGCTGCAATCAGAGCGGGGATTTTAAAATCGAGGATTTTATACGGGAGGCGCTTTATATTCCCGAAACCTGCAAATGTAAGGAGATTTTTAAGCTTCTTACCGCAAAGAAGATGCATATGGCCATCGTGGTAGATGAATACGGCGGAACAGCCGGCCTTGTCACCATGGAGGATCTGCTGGAATCCATCGTCGGCAATATTCAGGACGAATATGACGACGAGGAGGAGGAGGTCACCCAGATCGGAGAAGGCAGGTTCACTATTGACGGCGCCGCTTCTCTGGAGGAAGTGGAAAAGCTGCTGGATATCCGCATTGAGGAGTCGGATTACGATACTCTGGGCGGTTTGATTACCGGCATTCTGGGCCGGATTCCCTCGGAAGAAGAGCATCCCCAGATTACGCTGGAAAACGTCAGCTTTACCGTTACGCTGGTGGAGGACCGCCGCATTGCGAAGGTTCTGGCTGAAAAGAAGCCGGGTGAAGGCGGCGGCGAGGAAACAGATAAAGAAAAAATACTGCCTTTGGCAAAAAGCGCGGTAGCCAATTAATGAAATATGAAAAACAGGCGGTCATTTTGACCGCCTGTTTGTTATTCGTCATCATAGAGCCGGATACCACCGGTGCCGCTGTCAGTGCAGCGCCAGACAGTTCCTTCCCGTTCCAGCCTAAACTGCCGGTAAGGAATGATATACCCCTCATATTTGCCGGTGCCGTCCTCCCCGCTTCCGGAATACCAATAAACGCCCGGGTTTTCATCTATGGGCCTTGCAGCATAATCCGCATCAAAGCAAAATACAGAATCGTTGCCTTCCTCGGTAATCATAATACGCAGGTTAACAATAGCAAAGTCGGTGACTTTTGCCATATTCCCTTCCGTGAGGGTTTTCAGCTGTTCCCCGAAAGCTTCCACAAACAGCCGGGCGATTTCCTCAAAATCCGTGCTTTCGGTTTCAATGGTTACGTTTTCGACGCTTGCTTCCAGGGAGTCGAATTCCTGGCGCACAGCTCTCCACAGAGAGTCGTCCCCATTGCCTGTTACCTGATATAGGGCAACCGACGCCCCATCGGAATAGGCGGCCAGATTGCTGTCGAGATACAAAGTAAACATCCGGTTCTGGTTGTCCCGCAGCCGGATGGCAGAAGAGGTTTTCATGGTACTGCTGATGGTTTCAAGGGCGGAACTTGCCGTATTGCCAACTAGCTTCCAAAGGTATTCTCTCCATAAATACCGAAACCGCGCACGCATATCCGAAATATCAAAGGAAAGCACTTCATCTCCCTCCGTATATCCTGCGGGCAGATACTGAATCTCCGCGCTGCCGGTGTCAAACATCTCATCCAAAAGGCCGATGACAGCAGCGGTTCTTGCATCCGGCTCAGTTTCCCCCCAGATCTCCGGCAGTACCGCCATAGACTTGGGGTATTTGGCTCTCATCTCTTTCACCGAAAGGGTATCCCTGATTTTTTGAATAGCGGAACGGTAGGCTTGGTACCAGCCGGATCCGTCCGAAACTGGCCCCAAATTTTCGGCGGTAATTGCCTCGTCCCCCAGAATCTCCTGACAGGTCAAGGCCATGATAGCGCCTTTCAGACCGGCTTCCCTGGTATCTTCAAACTGAGAAAACATTTCTTTCAGCGCTTCGGTATCCATGGACACCAGCCGGTTATAATCTTCCCTGTCGGCTTCTATGTAATCTCCGGGATTGGAAGAGGCTTTTGGCCCGGATTCTATGATATCGGCAAGCAGCGTATCCACATCTTTTTCTTCGACCAGCTTGTTTTCCTCGTTTTCTCCGCTGATAATGGCGGAAACCGTCATGCCGCTGGCGTCGCCGGAAAAGCGGTCGTTTGGGTTACAGGAGGGAAACGCGGCGGTCAAAACGCAGCAGAGAAGCACAGCGGCTACAGATTTAAACGGCTTCATGTCATGCACCTCGCATCGGATACAAAAAGGTTCACTTAAACAGTAACACGATTTTCCATTCTTGTCAAATACGAAAGGGATATGGCGTTATTTTCCATACCCCCTTTCGTTATTGCAGCTCGATACGCCGGGATTTGGACGGGAGACCTTCTTTTTTGGGAAGCTCCAGGACCAGCAGTCCGTTTTTATAATCCGCCTTTATCTCCTCCGTTTTGATGTCTGATACATCAAAGCTGCGGGCATAAGAGCCGTACCGTCTTTCCCTCCGGATATAATTTCCTTTGTTTTCCTCGGTTTTGGCATTGTGCTCTGCCTTCACAGTCAGAGTGCTGCCGTCAAGGTCAATCTGAATATCCTGCTTTGTAAATCCCGGCATTTCTGCTTCCAGGACAAACCGGTCGCCCTTGTCGACGATATCGGTTTTAAAAGCGGGGAACGTTCCCCCGAAGTTTTGCAGGAAGCCTTTTTCCATGTCGTCGAAATAGGAAAACAGATCGCTTCCGCCCTTTTTAAAAGGAACCATATCAAACATTTTCATTCCTCCCAAAATTGTTTTCACTGCTATTATATACGGTGCGCTTTTGGATATTCACAACAGAAAAGGCAAAAGCGGCGTATTCACGCCGCTTTTTATGATAGGGTGCCATTTAGTTTGCCTTGCCCTGCCCCGCGGGACTGCCTTTCATAGTAAGACCGATGCGCCCCCGCTTTTCATCCACGCTGAGAACCCACACTTTCACGATATCCCCTACCTTGACCACTTCGGAGGGGTGTTTGACATACCGGTCGCACAGCTGGGAAATATGCACCAGCCCGTCCTCATGGACGCCGATGTCCACAAATGCGCCGAAATCGATCACGTTGCGGACGGTCCCAGTCAGCTCCATGCCGGGCTTTAAGTCCTTTAAGTCCAGCACATCGGTGCGCAGCATGGGTTTGGGAAGCTCGTCCCGGGGATCGCGCCCCGGTTTAGTCAGCTCGCTGATGATGTCCCTGAGCGTCGGCTCGCCGACACCGATCTGCCCGGCCGCTTTCGCATAACCGAGGGCCGCCGCTCTGGCGGACAGGTCGGCAAGGCTGGTTTCCTTAATATCTTTTTTGGAGTAGCCGCAGAGGGAAAGCAGATCCTCGGCCGCCTTGTAGGATTCGGGGTGAACGGCGGTATGGTCTAAAAGGTTGTCGCTTTCAGGCACTCGCAGGAAGCCCGCACACTGCTCAAAAGCCTTTTTGCCCAGCTTCGGTACCTTTAAAAGCTCCTTACGGGAAGAAAATGCTCCCTGCCCTTCCCGGTAAGCCACGATATTTTTGGCGACGGTGCCGTTAATGCCCGCCACATAGGAAAGCAGCGAGTGGGAAGCGGTGTTTAGATCCACGCCTACGGAGTTGACGCAGGATTCTACTACGCCGGTCAAGGCGTCGCTCAGCTGGGCTTTGGGCATGTCGTGCTGATACTGACCCACGCCTACCGCCCTGGGGTCGATTTTGACCAGCTCCGCCAGCGGGTCCTGCAGACGCCGGGCAATGGAAACCGCGCTGCGCAGGGACACGTCGTATTCGGGGAATTCCTCCGCCGCCAGCTTGGATGCGGAGTAGACCGAAGCGCCCGCTTCGCTCACCACCATATAGGAAACCTTGCCCGGGATACCTTTTAGCACCTCGGCGGTAAACATTTCGGTTTCCTTGGAGGCGGTGCCGTTGCCGATGGCGATGACGGTTACGCCATATTTCTGAATCAGGCTTTTGACCTTTGCTGCCGCTTCGTCTTTTTTACTTTGGGAATGGGTAGGGTAGATCACACCGGTGTCCAGTACCTTACCGGTCTGGTCTACTACCGCCACCTTACAGCCGGTGCGGTAGCCGGGGTCAAGGCCAAGGGCCACATTCCCCTTGACCGGAGGCTGCATCAGCAGATTCCTGAGATTTAAGGAAAACACCTTGATGGCCTGATCGCAGGCCTTTTCAGTAAGCATATTGCGGATTTCCCGTTCCAACGAGGGAAAAATCAGCCGGGAGTAAGCGTCTTCTGCAGCCGCCCGGACTTCCTCGCAGCAGGGAGAATTGTTTTTTTTGACATACCGGGCATAAATGGCCGCAAGCGGCCACGCCGAATCGCAAACAACCGCAATTTTTAAAACATCCTCTTTTTCGCCGCGGTCAATGGCCAGAATGCGGTGCCCGGGGATTTTGGCGACCGGCTCGCTGTAATCGGCATACATGGCATAGACCGTATCGGCGGCCTTTTCGCTTTTGCTTTCGATCTTGGCTTCCTTCATCAGGTATGCCCGCAGGATTTTTCTTACTTCTGCGTCGTCGGAAATGGCTTCCGCCACAATGTCCTTCGCGCCGTTTAAAGCATCCCCGGCATTTTCCACGCCTTTTTCCGGGTCGATGAATTCTTCGGCTTTTTTAAGAGGTTCCATGCAGCGGGGCTGCTGTTCCAGCAAAAAGTCCGCCAACAGCTGCAGGCCCTTTTCCTTTGCCACCGAGGCTCTGGTTTTCCGCTTCGGCTTAAAGGGGCGGTAGAGGTCCTCTACCTCGGCCAGGGTCTGGGCGTCGGATACCGCCTTGGCGATTTCCTCCGTCAGAACACCCTGAGATTCTATGGAAGCGATAACCTCCTGCTTCCTTGCTTCCAGATTCCGCAGATAGGTAAGCCGTTCATACAGCTCTCTCAATACCTGGTCGTCTAAGGAGCCGGTGATCTCCTTGCGGTAACGGGCAATAAAGGGAATGGTGTTTCCTTCGTCGATGAGCTGTACTGTGCTTTCCACCCGGGAACGGGCAATCTGAAATTCTTCGCTTAATCTCGCGATAATGTCCATGCTTATGACCAATCCTTTTTTACTTTATCAGGGCAATTATGCCGGTTTCAACTTGCCGAAATTTGCGCCCTCCTGTACGGCGCAAAAGGGACAAAACCCGTTTGAAAGAATTTTCTTTCAATTTCTCCTTGCGTTTCGCTGTAAGCTATTCCCCTTTTTCCTGAGGAATCAGCGCGATTCCTAAGTCGTCGAGCTGCTGCTTGTCTACCGGAGATGGACATTCCGACATCAAATCGCTGGCGTTTTGCACCTTGGGAAAAGAGAAAACATCCCGCAGGCTTTCGGCTTTGCACATAAGCATGGCAAGCCGGTCAAGGCCGATGCCCGCGCCGCCGTGAGGCGGCGCTCCGTATTTGTAGGCTTCCACCAGAAAGCCGAATTTCGCTTCGATCTCCTCGTCGGTCAGCCCTAATGACCGGAACATTTTCTGCTGCAGCTCGTAGTCGGTGATACGCATAGAACCGGAGGACAGTTCGATGCCGTTGAGCACCAGGTCGTAAGCTTTTGCCCTTACCGAGCCAGGGTCGGAGTCCAGATAGGGAAGGCATTCGTCCATAGGCATGGTAAAAGGATGATGCATGGCAAGCCAGGTTTGAGAGTCCTCGTCCCATTCGAAGAAGGGGAACTCGGTGACCCAGAGAAAGTTAAACTGGTCGGGGATGATACCCAGCTGTTTTGCCACGGTAAGCCGGAGAGCGCCTAACACCGGCAGGGTCACCCGGTTTTTATCAGCTACAAGGAGGGCAACGTCGCCTTTTTCACAGCCGATTCTCTGCAGGATGGCCTGCAGTTCCTCCTCCTTCATGAATTTGGCAAAGGAGCAGGACGGGGTATCCTCCACAAAACGAATATAGGCTAAGCCCTTGGCACCGATGCCTTTTGCCTGCTCGGTCAGTTTATCGATTTCCTTGCGGGTCAGGGTGCCCGCCGCGTTTTTAGCGACAATCGCCCGCACGCTTCCGCCGTTTTGCACAGCGCCGGAAAAGACAGAAAAACCGCAGCCTTTTACCAGATCGGAAATATTCTGTATCTCCATACCGAAGCGGGTATCCGGCTTATCCGAACCGTACCGGTCCATGGCATCGGCATAGGTCAGGCGGGGAAGGGGAAGGGCAACGTCCACATTCAGCACCTCTTTAAACAGGCGCTGAATAAAACCCTCGTTGATCTGCAAAATATCGTCTACGTCCACAAAGGACATTTCCAGGTCAATCTGGGTGAATTCCGGCTGGCGGTCGGCGCGCAGGTCCTCGTCGCGGAAACACCGGGCAAGCTGGATATAGCGGTCGTAACCCGATACCATTAGAAGCTGTTTGTAGATTTGCGGCGACTGGGGCAGGGCATAAAATTTGCCCTTGTGGATGCGGGAGGGAACCAGGTAATCCCGGGCACCCTCGGGGGTGGATTTGACCATCATGGGCGTTTCGATTTCCAGAAAGCCGTTTTCGTAGTAGTAGTCCCTCGCCACCTTGGCAATTTTGTGCCGCATGATCAGATTCTGCTGCAATTCCGGGCGGCGCAGATCAAGATAACGGTATTTGAGTTTCAGCTCGTCTTTTACCTTTACATTGTCGTTGATTTCAAAGGGAGGGGTTTGGGCCTTTGCCAGAATCCGCAGGTCGGTGACAAACACTTCGATTTCGCCGGTTTTGATATCCTTATTTACCGATTCCCGTTTGCGCACCGTTCCCTTCGCCATTAAAACGTATTCGCTGCGGACCGTTTCCGCTTTTTCAAAGACGGCTTTGTCGCTTGCATCGTCAAAAGCCAGCTGAATGAGTCCGGTACGGTCGCGAAGGTCGATAAAAATAAGATTTCCTAAATTTCGTGCCTTTTGCGTAAAGCCGCAAACGGTGATTTCTTTCCCGATTAGAGAAGCGTCCGGCTCCCCGCAGTAATGGGTGCGCCGTAAGCCCTGCATGGTGTCTGCCATAAGCTTATTTCTCCTTTTCCTTGTCAGTTAAAAAGTTGATTGGTAAATCCAGGCCCTCCAGGCTTTCCGCCATGCTGTCCAAAGCGCTGCTGATGCTGACGTCATACAGCGCGGAAAGCAGGCCCGAACCCAGATTGACCGTAGTCTTTTCGCCGGTCGCCATATTTTTCAGCTCCGCCTGGTCGGTTTCGATTTCGTTATCCCCTAAAACCAGCGAGAACCTTGCGCCGATTTTATCGGCGTATTTCATCTGGGCTTTCAATCCCCGTTCCATCAGATCGCATTCGGCGAAAAAGCCCTCATCCCGCAAAGCACTGCAAAGTCCCAGCGCCTTGACGGCACCCTTTTCCCCCAAGCTGCCGATGTAAAGATCGCACTTTTTGGTTTCCGGGAAGGGCACCTTTTTATTTTCCATGGCGAGCAGCAGGCGCTCGATTCCCATGGCAAAGCCAAGACCGGGGGTTTTGTTGCCGCCCATTTCTTCCACTAAACCGTCGTACCGTCCGCCGGCGCATACCGCCGACTGGGAACCGACCGCCCCCGACAGAAACTCGAACACGGTCTTGGTGTAATAATCCAGTCCCCGGACGATTTTCGGGTTGACCTTGTAGACGATTCCTATGGCATCCAGCCGGGCCTTTACGCCGTCAAAGTGGGTTTTGCACTCGTCGCAGAGATAATCCAGCGAAACCGGGGCGCCTTTGGCGATTTCCGAGCAGACCGGGCTTTTGCAGTCCAAGATACGCATGGGGTTTTTCTCCAGCCGGTCAAGACAGGTGGGACATAAATCGCCTTTACGGCCTTCAAAATAACTTTTCAGCGCCTTATGATAGTGCGGTCTGCACTCTGGACAGCCGATGGAGTTGATCTCCAGAACAATGTCGTCCATACCGAAGGTGGAGAGAAGCTGGCTGCCAAGGGAAATCACCTCCGCGTCGGCGGCCGGCGATTTTGCGCCGAACATCTCCACACCGAACTGGTGGAACTCCCGGAGCCTTCCGGCCTGGGGCTTTTCGTAGCGGAAGCAGGAGGTGATGTAGCAGAGCTTCTGGGGCAGCGCCTCGTTTAGCAGCCCGTTTTCCAGCACAGCGCGCACCGTGCCCGCCGTGCCCTCCGGGCGCAGGGTAATGGAACGCCCGCCCTTGTCGGGAAAGGTATACATTTCTTTCTGTACCACATCGGTGGTATCACCTACCGAGCGTTGAAAAAGATTGGTGTCTTCAAAGGTGGGAAAGCGGATTTCGGTAAAGCCGAAATTTCCCGCGATTTCCAGTACCTTGCGCTCTATATACTGCCACTTGTGGACATTTGCCGGAAGTACGTCCTGCGTGCCTCTCTGGGCCTTTATCACTTCTTTTTTATCGGATTGTGCCAACGGTAATCCCTCAATTCTGCCTGATATTTTTCATAAAAATGCAAAAAACCCCATCCCCCCAAAGGGACGAGGTTACTCGCGGTGCCACCCTTATTAAGCAGGCGATGCTGCTTCTCTTAACTTCCTTAACGCGGATAAAACGGAAAGAGATTTCCCTCTTCCGGCTCCGGAGTGTCTTTCTCCGCACCTGATGCGTACAGGGGCTTTCAGCCTTTGGCCCCGTTTCTCTTTTTTACGCCGGTACGGTTACTTTTTCCATCCCAGCCATTCAATTTTGCCGTATTAATATGCGCTTTTGGGATTTAAAATATTCCGCCAGTCCAAGTCGCCCCGTTCCAGGCCATGGATTAATACCTCGGCGGTGGCGATATTGGTCGCGACCGGGATGTTATGAACATCGCAAAGGCGAAGCATATTGGCCTCGTTGGGCTCATGAGGAGCGGCGGTAATAGGATCGCGGAAAAACAGCAGCAGGTCGATTTCGTTGCAGGCGATCCGCGCGGCAATCTGCTGGTCGCCGCCCTGGGAGCCGCTCATAAACCGCTGGATCTTCAGCCCGGTCGCTTCGGAAACCAGCTTACCGGTCGTACCGGTGGAACAAATGTTATGTCGGCTCAAAATGCCGCAGTAGGCAATACAAAACTGAACCATCAGTTCTTTTTTGGAATCATGTGCCGTAATAGCAATATTCATATCAATCTCCCCTTAAATAGATATCCTGAATCATTTAATCACCAAATCCGCTTCCTGCCCGCACAGTCGAAGGGCGGTTGCTCTAAACGCCTTTGCGGCGGAAGAATCGGAGGGCAAAAGTCCTCCTCTCAGGCAAAGCCCGTAAATATGCCGGCTTTCCGGGATCACGCCGATAAGCTGTACACCGACCAGGTCGATGACCGAGTCCAGATCGGGAACCACCTTGTTTTTTGCAAAATCGGACGAAACCCGGTTAATCAACAGCCTTTGTTTCGCCATTCCCGCCTTTTCCAGCATAACGGAAACAAAAGCGGCGTCGCGCACGCAGACGGGATCGGGCGTAACCACAAGCAGCGCGGCGTCAGCCGCTTCCGCCGCGGAAAGAAAGCCTTTTCCCAGCCCGGCCGGGGTGTCTATTAAAATATGGTCGTAACCTAATGAAAAGCTTTGACAGAGTCTGCTGAAATCCTCGTTACTGAAAGAGGTTTCCGGATTAACGGAAGCACTGAGCAGAAAAAGCCCCGGAATAAATTCCACCGGGATCACCGCCTGCTCCGTATCGCACCTGCCGGCAAAAAGATCCATAATATCGTAAATAACTTTATTTTGAACTTGAAGCAGAATATCGAGGCCGCGGAGCCCCATATCCAGCTCAATCAGCAATACTTTTTTGCCTAAACCGGCCAGCGCGGCCGAAAGACAGGCAGCAGAGGTTGATTTTCCGGCGCCGCCCTTGCCGGAGGTAACCATGGTGATGTTCGCTTTCACAATAAGCCCCCGTATCAAAGCCTGGAACAATCGACTGCCTTTTATGCGGCAGACAACGTCAACCTAATACTATCATAACAAAGATTTTGTAAAAGTGCAACAATTTCGAGGGGAAAAGCGCCATTTTTTGTAATATTTCCAGGGCTAGGAAACGGAAGAGGTGCTCGACGAGGCTGAGGCGGTGTTTATTTTGAAGTAGGCATCAAAAATATCCCGGGCAATCACCGCCGCCTTGTAGCCGGCGAAACCATGCTTTACCACCACGGACACGGCGATCTGCGGATCGTCTGCGGGAGCATAGGCGATAAAGGTAGCGTCGTTTGAGACGTCGTTTTCAGAGTTCTGAGGCGTACCGGTTTTACAGGCTACCTGAATGGGGTAGTCCTTAAAAACGCTGTAAGCAGAGCCGCCTACCGACTGAGCCACCATATGCATTCCTTCCTGAACGGTCAGAAAATTATTCGCGTCGCTGTCTACCGTGTTGAGCACCACAGGCACAATATCCTGCACTACCTCATCCTGATTGTAGGTTTTGACCTCTTTCACAACATGAGCTTTATAGCGGGTCCCGCCGTTGGCTATGGTAGCGACGTACTGGGCAAGCTGCAAGGGAGAAAACAGATTGTCGCTCTGCCCGATGGAGGCCTGCACCACGTCGCCGTCATACCAGTCCTGTCCCTGGCTTTTGCGTTCTTCCGGGCCTGCTAAAACGCCGGTGAATTCGCCGATTTCCACACCGGTAGACACCCCTAATCCAAACTGCTTGGCATATTTCTGAATGTTTTCTATCCCCAGCCGCCAGCCGGTTTCGTAAAAGAAAATATTGCAGGAAACCCGCAAGGCGTTGGTTACGTTGACCGGGCCGTGGTACTCCATACAGGTAAAGGGCCAAAGCGGTCCGAAAAAGGTCCAGGTCTTGGTGCAGGTAAAGATGGTCGAGGGAGTAATGACCCCTTCCGAAAGACCGGCAATAGCCATCATGGGCTTAAAAATAGAGCCGGGCATATAGCTTCCCCAAAAGGCGCGGTTATATAAGGGAGACGTGGTGTCGCTCAACAGAGCAGCCTTATTTTCTTCATAGGTGCTCAGGTCAAAGTCCGGATAGGAAACAGAAGCCAAAACTTCCCCGGAATTGACATCCATAACGACAACTGCGCCGGAATCAGCGTCTTTTCCTTCTCCTGCCTTGGCCGTTTCGTTCATGTTTTTGATGAAGCTGATAAGGGCGTTTTTGGCGACCCGCTGCAGGTTTTTGTCAATGGTAAGCATAATGGTATTGCCGGGCACCGCATCCTTCACAATCTTATCGGAAATTACCCCGCCGCTGCTGTCCTGCACAATTTCCCGGATGCCATCCTGCCCTTTCAGAGATTGCCTGAACGCATCCTCTACGCCGGTCTGGCCTACAATATCGTTTTGGGTATAGCTGGAATCTTCTTCTTTCAATTTCGCATACTGCTCTGCGGTGATTGCACCCATGGTCCCTACGATGTGAGGAACCAGGTCCCCGTCCACATATTCGCGAAAGTAGGTTTCCTGAATATCGGCGCCCTGATAGTTCTGGCTGTTTTCCTTTATTTGCGTAGCGGTATCCAGGGAAATATCCTCGGCAAACACGTAAGGCATGTTGGAAGAATAGGCCTTTTGTACCATGGTGTATTTTATTCCGCTGATAATGCGGACCTCCTCCTGGGTGTAATTATCCAAGCCGTAACGCTCCTTAAAAGCGGTCATTACATGATCGGCAGTGGCCCAGACATTAAGACCCAAGTCGCTGATAAGTTTTTTAATATCAGAGTCGCGGTTTTCCTCAAAGGAGTAGGGCGCGGTTCTGGAAATCGGCAGTTCGTCGATATATTCCTCGCCGCATTCGGTAAGCAGATGTGCCAGCTTTAAAATCACGTCATATTCATCCTGCACAAAGGCCTTTTCCAAAACGACGTTAAAGCCCATGCGGTTTACCGCCAGCGATTCGCCGTTTCTGTCGACAATTTCACCCCGGGCTGCCGGGATGCTTACCGCGCTGGTCGTGCTCTTTTTTGACTGGGCAACGTAATAGCTTCCGTCTACAACCTGGATTTTGACCAGTCTCATGCCAAACCCGGAGCCGATGAGAACAAATACAAGGATCAAAACGACAATACGGGCAAGATCCTTATTTCCCATATGCTTCTTCAAGACGCGGGACCCTTCTTTCTAAAGATATTTACTGTATTTTTTCTGGATTGCGTAAACGATGCCGTAAAATACGGGAGAAACCGCTGCCGTGCAGGCCGTTACCGGCAGATTTCTCTGAAGAAAAATCTGCCAGACGTTTTCGTATCCCCAGGCGGAAAAATAGAAATAGAAATCAATCAGGGCATGAAGCAGTACGACGCAAAGGGCCATCCAAAAATAATTGAGGAGACGCAGACGCAGATAATACTCAATCATCAGGGAAACCGCCACACAGTAGACAAGCAGCAAAAATCCCTGAAAGCCGAACAGCCTGTCGGCGGTCAGATCCCAGAGCAGGCCGCCGCAGGCACCGAAAATACCGGCTGCCAGAGGAGCTTCAAAGGAGGCGACCGCAATGACTATTGGCAGAATCAGAAGAGGACGGATTCCCATAATTTGAAAAAAACCGGGCGTTGACTGCAGTATGCAGCAGATAAGCAAAAGAAGGCCGTATACCGCCCATTTCGAGGCGAGAATTGCCTTTTGCTTATAGAAGGAATCGTTCATACGAGCCTCCTGTTCTTCCTGGGTGGTCTTTCTCTTTTCTGTCATGAAGTCTCCTGAGGGGAGCCCTGCCCCAAAAAGTAGGTAAGCACTACTACGTCGGTAATAGCGTCAATATCCACCACCGGCTCGATCACAGCATAAAGCGACAGACCGGAGCTTTCATGCTGGATATCGGTGATGGTTCCCACAATAATATCCTTGGGGAAAACGCCGCCTTCCCCCGAGGTGACAATGATATCCTCCGCCGCGGCTTCAGATTCCCGGCTTAAGTAATTGAGCTTGCATTTCCCTTCCAGCGAAAGGGCGGCATGACCCGAAAGAATGGCGGTTTCGCGGGTCTTGATATCGTAAACCCCCAGGCTGCTGGAGGGGTCTAAAATCGTGGTGACCTTAGCGTAGGTGGCACCCACATAGGAAATCCTGCCCACCAAGCCGTCTGCGGTGATGACCGGGTCACCCAGGGCGACGTCATGCAGGGCGCCTTTGTCGATCGTAAAGGAGGAATAGCGGTCGCTGGGATCGCGGCCGATAACCGCCGCCGGTTCAAACTGGTAATCGGGGTTGTGCTCTTTCAGTTCCAGCAGATCCCGGTACTGCTCGTTTTCCTGCTTGTAGGTTTCGTAATCCACCAGCTGCTCCCGCAGAATACGGATTTCCTCCTCCAGCTCCTTGTTCTTTTTGTCAATCTGTCCGGCCAGCACAAATTTGGATAAAAAGCCGGAGGCAGAGTCGGCAATACCGGAGGAAAGCTTCTGAAGAGGAGTTACCACGTAATTCAGAGCGTTTTCCATCAGGCCGGATATTCCATACCGGGAAGCGGCCTGAAGCATAAAACCGATCATCAGCATCAGGACAACGACCAGTATCTTAAATTTCCGGCTTTTGAAAAATTCCTTCACGACGCTCCCCCTTTTTCGTTTATTTGGTTTTTCCTGCGAAATCGGACAGGCTTTGTCCGGAAAAATCAAATGGTATTCTTTAGAAAAGCTAAAGAATACCATTACCACGAAGTCTGCTTTATTTCGGTACTCTGATCTGTGCGGCCGCGCCGGTACCTGTTTTAATAATTTTTATCGTCTTCAGCCAGAACCTCGCGGAGCTTGTTGGTACCCTCCAGCACCTTGCCGGTGCCCATGGCGACGCAGTCCAGCGGATTTTCGGCGATGGAAACCGGCATGCCGGTTTCTTTTGAAATCAGCATGTCAAGACCTCTGAGCAGGGCTCCGCCGCCCGTGAGGGTGATACCGTTGTCGATAATATCGGCGGAAAGCTCGGGAGGGGTTTTTTCCAGAGTGGTCTTAATCGCTTCCACCACGGAGGAAACGGAATCCTCCAGTGCCTCGCGGATTTCCGCGGCGGTGATGGTGATGTTTTTGGGCAGGCCGTCCATCAGGTTGCGCCCCTTGATTTCCATGGAGCCTTCCCCCTCGTAGGGATATGCCGACCCGATTCCGATTTTGATGGACTCGGCGGTTCTTTCGCCGATAAGCAGATTGTATTTCTTTTTAATGTAGGCGATAATGGCGGTGTCAAATTCGTCGCCGCCTACGCGGACGGAACGGGAGGCCACAATGCCGCCGAGAGAGATCACGGCCACCTCGCTGGTGCCGCCGCCGATATCCACCACCATGCTCCCCATTGCCTCCGCGACGGGAAGCCCGGCGCCGATCGCCGCGGCCATGGGTTCCTCAATGACGGCAACCTTTTTAGCCCCCGCCTTAATGGCGGCTTCCTTAACGGCGCGCCGCTCCACGGTGGTTACGCCCGAGGGAATGCAGATAATCACGTTGGGGCGGGAAAACATCCGGTTGTTAAACGATTTTTTGATAAATTCCTGGAGCATGCTGGCGGTGATGTCGAAATCGGCGATCACGCCGTCTTTTAAAGGCCTTACCGCGACAATGGAGCCGGGAGTTCTTCCGATGACCTCTTTGGCCTCGGTGCCGACATAACGCACGGTGTCGGTGCGGGTATCCACCGCCACGACCGATGGCTCGCGGATGATAATGCCCTTTCCTCTCATATATACAAGGGTATTGGCAGTACCCAGATCAATGCCGATGTCCTTTGAAAACATTCCGTTTCCTCCTTAAAAAAACCAAATTCCTCTATGCTTATGCCTTATTGGCGTTCTTTTGCATTTTATCTTTTTCATTATAACCTTAACCGTGTGGATTCTCAACTGTTTTCAATAAAATTAAACGAAAATTCATTTTTTATTTTTTTGCAGCTTTTTTGATAGGTTCCCAGCCTTCTGGCCAGGGCAGAAACCGGAAGTCCCACCACGTTATAGTAATCCCCCTCTATTTTTTCCACCAGCAGACAGCCCTTTTGCTGGATACCGTAGCTGCCCGCTTTGTCAAAGGGTTCTCCGGAGCCGACGTAGTCCGCGATTTCCCTGTCGGAAAGGGGGTAAAACGTCACTTTGGTGGTGACGTGAAAAGTTTCGGTCTTTTTCTTTCCCGCAAGGCAAACCCCGGTAATGACTTCGTGGGTTTTCCCCGACAGGAGACGGAGGGTTCCCGCGGCGTCCGCGGGGTCTTTCGGTTTTCCGAAAATCTGCCTGCCCAGCACCACAATGGTATCGCAGCCGATTACAATGGTATCATTGTCAATATTTTCCTTGTTTAATACAGCGGCTGCCTTATTTTTAGCAAGTTTTTCCGCAATTTCCGGCGGAGAAAGAGAAAAATCACAGGCTTCCTTCTCGTTTGAGGGAACAATTTTAAAAGAATCGGAGATAAAGCGCATCAGTTCTCTGCGCCGGGGGGAGGCCGAAGCCAGAATATAATTCATAAATCGTATTCATCCTTTATTTTAAAGCTTTTTTCCCATAGTCTTATAAAGCAGAATGGCCAGGATGATAAACAGAATCTGAGCGATGTTGACGGAGAGGGAAAAACCGAAGGCGATTTTCAACACGGCAAGGTCCAAAACCAACGGATTTGCCGTGTCGATACCGACGGATTTGCCGTAGGCAAGCCATTTTAATACAGGTACCCCCTGACAGAGATGGGCAACCAGACCGCCTGCAACGGCGCCGGATAAAATAAAAAACAACAGCAGCAGATTTTTTTTCATAACAAACGCCCCTAACTGTCCTGTGGTGTCAAAATAAACTGGCCGTCTCCCCCTGATTGGCTTTTCCGGTGGAGCCGAACCCTCCGGTTCCCCGGGAAGTGCCGCTTAGCTCCTGCACTTCCTCCACAGGCGGACAGAAAACCGGCATCAGTACCAGCTGGGCGATCCGTTCATCCGGTTGAATGACATAAGCCTTTTCACTGCTGTTCTTTACTCCTACAATGATCTCGCCCCGGTAATCGCTGTCAATGACCCCCACGCAATTGGCGGGAGCAAGTCCGAATTTGGTGGCAAGGCCGCTGCGGGCGAAAACGAATCCGGCAATGTCCGCGCCGGGAATTTCGATGGCGATGCCGGTGCCGATTTTCACGGTTTCTCCCGGCAGGATCGTTACCGGAGCGCCGATGCAGGCGCACAGGTCATACCCGGCGCTGCCGCGGGTGGCCCGCTGGGGGATTTTTGCCGACGGATGTACTTTTTTTATTTTCAGAGGGTCCATAAGTTTGCTCCTGTCATTTCAATTTATCGTTTTTATAATACACCCCGGTAATAAAGCCCCCGGGTGGCATTCTGAGGCATCTGTCCATTCCTTTGATATTCGTGTATGACTTTTCTGCATTCCTCCCTGCTTTCCAGTGTAAAATATAATAGCAGAAAAGAAAAGCCGGAAAGTTCCGACAGTTTATCCGCCATGTAAAGGGGAACGCTGTTGTAGATTTCGCTGCATCCTCCGTGGCACATGACCGGAAATCCGCTGCCCGTCCGGTCTGTAAGCCGGGTGAAGCTCCGCTTGCATTCCCTGCAGGAAAGCGTGTTTTTTATCGGGCAGTTGCGGGTCAGCATCACCGGCAGATAGCCGTAGGCTACCACTCCCAGCGGGATGCTGTTTTCGATGTTTCTTGCCTTTTTGAGCAGAAGCTCGTAGGACAAAACGGCGTCTTTGACATCCAGTTCTTTTAAGGCGCGTATGGCCAGGGAATTGACAACATTCAGCCCCATCCCGCCGCGGACGGTGACCTGTTCGTCTTTGGCAATCTTCAGTTGGGCAAGATTGGCCGCCAGAAAATCAGAAACGCCCCGGGCTTTTAAGGTACGTACCGCCTGAACAATCGACTGTTCCCGCCCGAACATCCCGCCGGGAAGCTCTGCCGTCAGCTTGCCCCGGATTGCGTCAAGCTCGTTTTCGGAAAGCCTGATCGCTTCTTCCAGCGGCAGAAAAATGCGTTCCAGAGAAGGGGCTTCCTCTAAAGGAATCTGCTTATACTCAAAAAATCGGGCCCGCAGAGTGGGCGGGGCCTTTATTTCCGGTTTTTTAAAGGAAAGCGGGACATCGGTAAAATCAATAGGCTTTGACTCTCCCCGTTCTTGGGAAAGCTTCTCCAAAGCTTCCCGGCGCATGGCGTTTATCGCGGAGGCGGGGAACGCCACCCCTTTTTCTATGTCGGTTTCAATACTTTCAAAATAATAGGGAGTGCCACCGGTTTTTAATAGCGCCGCCGCAGCTCGTTCCGGATCGGTTTCCTTCTGCAGGGCGGTCTGAGGGATTTCCCCCGAAACAGCCGCCTGATTTCCTCGGTTATCCCGCACCGAAAAGGCGGCGGGGGCGCCTTTTTTCAGAGAAAAGCAGCCGGTCAGAGGCACACGGCGGCATTCGTTTTTGTAAAGCGGTTTCAGCCTCCCCAGAACCTCGGCGGCGGCCGTCACATCCTCCTTGCCGCGGGTTCCGAACATAGAGGCCCCCAGCTTGCCGTCATAATAACCAGAAGTAAATCCGTTTCTTGAAAATACTTTCCGTAAATCATCCAGCAGGGCCTTGTCCCGCTTGCCGGATAAGGCGCCGCGGCAGGCGGTGACTGCCGCCGCCACGTATTCGGGGCGCTTCATACGCCCCTCAATTTTCAGGGAGGAGACTCCCATTTCCTGCAGTTCAGGAATTTTATCGATCAAAGATAAGTCTTTCAAGCTTAGATCATAATGGTTTTTACCCGCCGCGCCGAAGGGCAGCCGGCAGGGCTGGGCACAAAGCCCCCTGTTTCCGCTGCGGGAACCGATGAGGGCGCTTAAGCGGCACTGCCCGGAAACGCTCATGCACAACGCGCCGTGGACGAACACTTCCGTTTCCATGCCGCAGGCGGAAACGATTTCCGCGGTTTCCTCCCGGCTCAGTTCTCTTGAAAGCACCACCCGGGAAAAGCCCAGTTGCTTTAGTAAAAGCGCCCCCTGCAGGGTATGGATGCTCATCTGGGTGGAGCCGTGGAGAATAAGCTCCGGCGCGGTTTCCTTCAAAAGCCGGGCAACCCCCAGATCCTGCACGATGACCGCATCGATTCCGGCGCGGCAGATTTCCCTGATATCGTTTTTACATAAAGGCAATTCGTCGTCGAACAGGAGAGTATTCAGCGTGAGATGTACCCTGCAGTCCCGCTCATGGCAATAAGCTGCAATCCGCTTTAAATCGGACACGGCGAAGTTTTGGGCATTCCGGCGGGCATTAAAAGCTCCGGCGCCCAGATAAACGGCGTCCGCGCCGGAATAAACAGCGGCATCCAGGGCTTCCTCCGAGCCGGCGGGAGCCAGTATTTCCATTTTCATGGGCTTATCCTTTTTTCAGCGTTTCCAGTTCCTTTATCAGCCGGACATTTTCTCTTTTTGCTTCGTCTGCCTCGATCCGGGCTTTGGCGGCATCCTGCAAATAGTCCCGGATCTGGGATCGGAGATTGTCGGCGTCCTGAGACGCCTTTTTGCTTTCGTCCAGATAGTTGATGGAGGTAAGCACCACCGCCGACATAAGGGAAAGCGAAGCGTTATGGGACATCAGCTCTTTCAGCTGATTATTCAGCAAGACGGCCAGCTCCTGAACATAAGCGGGGGCTTCCGGGGTAACCAGCGTGTATTCGGTTCCGGCTACCGTGATTTTTACTTTGTTCATGTCGTTCATTTTCATTCATTTCCTTTTTGGCTCCGTCTGTTTTCTATCACGTCTTTAAAAAAGTCGATTCTCTTTTCACGATTTAGGGTGTTATGCTGCCGAAGAAACGGCGGACTCCGCATCGGAATCAGTACCCTGGTCTGCGCCGGATTCGGACGGCGGCGCGGAATATTCCCTGTCCAGCTCTACGATCTGAATAGATTGTGCAAAGCCGTAATCGGGGGAAGCGGAAATAACCGGCTGGGAGAAAATGACCTTTAAAGGAGTTCCGATGGAAATGGAGGCCAGCAGGATGACGTTGCCCTTTTTGTCCATCACTTTGCTTTCCTTGTCCACGGTTACCACCACATTGGTTGCCGCATATTCCGGATTGTCCTCATCCGCCTGAATGGTCAGGTCGGCAGAATTCGTGCCTGTTTCTTCTATGGCGGTTACATATCCGACCATATAGATTTCTTCCTTGGGGGAACAGGCCGCGGAAAGTAAGAGAATCAGCGCCGCCAGAAGGGACGCCGCAATTTTTCGTTTCATATCCATATAAGGTACCTCCCGTAATTGCGCTCTACATTTATTATATAGGCATTTGGCAAAATTGCAAATCGTATTTTATAGTATAAGAAAAATGTAAGAGATTTATGCTAGGCCGGAAAGTGGCATACCACCGCAAAAAAAGGTGCCGCAAACCGGAAAACGGCCTGCGGCAAATTTGTTAGAGGGGTATTTTAAGGAGGGTAGAGAACTCATACCGAAACACTTGCGGCTGTGCTTGGTATGGTCATATTATAGCAAGCTCCGCCAAAAAGGTTGTGAACGGTTTATAAATAAACCTTTAAAAAAAATCTCATATTTTTTAAATAAAAAAACTCTTTACTTTCTTATTACAAATGGTGTACAATGTAATAAACGTACTTATGTTCGTGCTGGCCTGACAATAATCTTGGATACAGGAGGTTTCTTATGCGAAAAAGATCCAACAGGGAGCAGGTTATCCTGGAATATATTAAAAGCTGCGTGGAAAAGGGCCTGCCCCCCACCATCCGGGAAATCTGCGCCGAATTCAATATCAAGTCCACCTCTACTGTACACCGTTATTTGAAAATGCTGGAGGAGCAGGGTTATATTAAAAAGGGACAGGGCCAAAACCGCGCCATTTGGCTCAGCGAGGATGTGGCAAGGTCCTCCAATTCCATTCCCGTTATTGGAACGGTGACCGCCGGCCAGCCGATTCTGGCGGTGGAGCAGATTTGCGATTATCTTCCTTATAATCCCACGCGTTTCTCCCTTTCGGAGTTGTTTGCTTTAAACGTGCGGGGAGACAGTATGGTGAACGCCGGGATTCTGGACGGGGACGTGGTGATTGTCAGAAAGACCAGCACCGCCCCAAACGGAGAGATTGTGGTGGCCATGATCGACAACGAGGCCACGGTGAAGCGTTTTTATAAGGAAAACGGCCATTTCCGCCTTCAGCCGGAGAATGATATTTACGAACCGATAATCACAGACGACGTTACGGTTCTGGGAAAGGTAATCACGGTTATCCGCAACTATGATTAAAAACCGATAAAGGATGAGATCCGGCCGGGAACGGGCGGATCTTGTCCTTTTAAAATACTAAATTTCATAGTTTTGTAAGAAATCCGCTCGGTTTTTCTTCATTCTTTTATGGCATAATAGGCACAGGCCAGAAATCTGTGCCTGGTGGAGCTTGCTGTTAAAGGTATTGCTCTTTCTGCCGCTTTGCAGCGCCGCAGGTTTCAGGCTCGGTGCTGATTTTTATGGGATCATAACCGCAAGGCAGAGTTATTATCGTTTGTTTTCATGGCCCGCCTGCGGTGTTTTGTGTATTTTTGCATACAATTTTTAAACAGAAGAATTTCCGGGTTTAGCCGTATTTTGCGGAAAAGAAAAAAGGGGATAGATTTTCTTTGTCTGTCGATACTAGGAATGACGGGAAGTGATAGAGAATACTATGCAGAGCTTTCTTCAGAAGATAAAAGCGCCTTTGCTGAAACTGCGCAACCATAAAATCATGGGGAAGATCAACGTCGCTTTGCTGATGTTTTTTCCTTTGTTTGTTGTTTTGGTCGCCGAGCTGAATCAGATGCACAGCATCCGCCGGCTGCTGTCCTTCGTGTGGCAGCGGCCTGAGGTCATTGTGCTCGATACGCTGATGGTGGGGATTTTTTTTGCGGTTTTACTTTTTTTCTTCAAGTATGCATACGTGGCTGCAGCTATCGTAGGGCTTCCCCTTTATATTATATCCTGTGTGGAGTATTTTAAATTCCGGAGCTCCGGAAGCCATTTTGTGCTGGGCGATATCTTTATGGCCGGCAACGCTTCGGACCTCTCCAAGTTTGCCGACATCCGCATCTCCTTTTACCTGGTGTTCAACCTGCTTGCGGTTACCGCCTATGTGCTTGTGCTTTTGTTTACCGGGGCGAAAATTGCCTGGCGGCTGAAAAACCGGCTGATTGCAGGGACGGCTGTTACTGCAGTGACTGCGTTCGTTTTCTTTTCGCCGGATATTTCTTTCACCATATTAAACAGTTTTGCTGTTGATACCGAACCTTCTTTAAATGTATACGAGGCCAACGAGAATTTTTCCGAAGACAATATGCTGGCTTATCTGATGCAGGATACCGCTGTGAGAATCTCCAACGCGGTCAAGGAACCCGCCGATTATTCTGAGGAAACGGTGGATAAAGTGCTGGAGCAGTTGCCTGCGGAAAGGGAGGACAGTATCTCCTTTGAAAGCCCGGATATTATTTTTGTTCTGTCGGAATCCTTCGGCGATTACCGAAAGCTTCTGGGGGATACCTCCGGGCTGGATTCTTATTATACGAATTTTGACGCCATAGGAAAAGAAGGCGTGCTGGGAAACTGTGTGGTTCCTACCTTTGGCGGCTATACCACCCGCAGTGAGTTTGAGCTGCTGATGGGCCTGCCGGTCAAGTCCCTCAATAATTCCGAGCTTCCTCACCGGCTTCTTGAAGACAGAGATCAGGCGTCGATTACCAGCTATTATAACGGGCTGGGGTATGACACCACCTATATTCATCCGTTTACCTCCAGCTTTTATGATCGGGACGGGATTTATGCTGAGTACGGTTTTGACCGGATGCTGTTTAAGGATGACCTGACGGTAAACGCGGAATACTTCCGAAATTATATCAGCGACCGGACGGTGTTCAAGCAGGTTGAGCAGCTCCTGTCCGACAGCGATCAGCCCCATTATATTTTTGCCACCACCATGCAGAACCATCAACCGTATAGCTATCCTGAAACGGGCTTGACGGAGTTTGAATACTATATGCAGGGGATCGGGGAAACCGATAAAGCGCTTGGCGATTTTGTGGAATTTTTAAAGGAATACGACCGTCCCGTCATCCTGGTGTTTATGGGGGATCATTACCCGTTCCTTAATGAGGACGGCAATCCTTACGAGCAGGCGGGAATTACGGCAGGCAATGTAGAAAGCCTGTACCAGAAGGAATATCTGTTGTGGAGCAACAGAGAACTGGATGCCAGCCTGGTTCCCGACAATATTTCCCTGTTTTATGTGCCCTATCTTGTCCGGCAACTGACGGGATCCCCTCAAACGGAAGCGACCCGACTGATGGAGGAACAGATGCGGCTTTGCCCCATCTATTCCTACAATGTTGCCGAGTCTCCCGAGGACAATGAGCTTCTGGATCTGTTTACTTACGATGCTGTAAAGGGAGAGCTGTATTTTAAACACAGCGTATCTGATTGACTTTCCTTTTTTAAATCCGAATAAAGGCATCCCAAAAGGGACGGCGGCTTTATGCTGCCGTCCCTTTTGGGATTACTGCAAAAAGTGAGATAAGATTATTAATTTGAAAATAAAATTGTGCATATCGCTGATTTTTATTCTTTTTTCGGAGACATAATTTGCACAATAACCTGATATTAGTAAGCTTTATCTGAAACGGAAGTGCCCAACAAAAAAAGAAAACCGGGAAATGCCTGCCGTTTTGGGCGTTTTTTTAATTTGTTACCAAAAGTAATGAATTTTGTGCGTTTTTCAGCCTTAAAAAAGACACGCTGTGTGTGCAAGTTGAACTGCCGCATAACATGTGTTAGAATGGCAAGCAGATTTTTAACGCAGGAAAGGAGCTGATCTTTTTGCGGCAGCTTAGAACCGAAAGCCTGTTATCGCTGGAAAATACGCTGGCGGCCGGTTTGTTTTCAGGATATGAATATCCGTGGGAGGTTTTACCCGATATTAAGGATTTTATCCGGCGGACCGGCCCGGCGCTTTCAGAAGAACTCTTTGAGCAGGTAAAAGAGGAGGTCTGGGTGGCAAAATCCGCGAAAATTGCTCCCACGGCCAGCATTGCCGGGCCTTGCATCATTGACGAAAACGCCGAAGTCCGGCACTGCGCGTTTATCCGCGGCAGCGTGATTGTGGGGAAAGGCGCCGTGGTGGGAAACTCGGTGGAACTGAAAAACGCGTTGCTGTTTGATAAGGCGCAGGTCCCCCATTTCAATTATGTGGGCGACTCCGTGCTGGGATACCGCGCCCATATGGGCGGCGGCGCCATTACCTCCAACGTAAAAAGCGACAAAACTCCGGTAACGGTCAGGGCTCTGGGCGAAACTTTTGAAACGGGGCTTAAAAAGCTGGGCGCTATTTTAGGTGACTGCACCGAAATCGGCTGCAACGCGGTGCTTAATCCCGGAACGGTGATCGGAAAAAACAGCAGCGTTTATCCTGTTTCCAGCGTACGGGGCTATGTGCCGTCGGACAGTATCTATAAAACGGCGGGAAATGTTGTACCAAAGCGCTGAAGCGGGCAAAAGAATTTTCCGGCCGGGACGCGATCCCCGGACATTATAAGCTAAAGGAGCGGTTGGTTTTGGGAAGACTGTTTGGAACGGATGGAGTCAGAGGAATCGCCAATATGGATTTGACCTGCGAGCTGGCGCTGCGCATCGGCAGGGCGGCGGCTATGGTGCTTTCGGGAGAAGGCCGGCGGCGGCCGCTGGTGATCGTAGGAAAGGATACCCGTACTTCCTCAGATATGCTGGAATGCGCGCTGACGGCAGGGCTTTGCTCCGTAGGTGCGGATGTACTGGCAGCCGGCGTGGTACCAACTCCCGCCGTGGCTTATCTGGTGGAAAAGTATAAAGCCGACGCGGGAGTCATGATTTCCGCATCCCACAATACGGCGGAATATAACGGGATCAAGGTTTTCGGCGGCGACGGGCATAAGCTGCCTGATGCGCTGGAGGAGCAGATCGAGTCGATTGTGATTGACCGGGCGCAGACGGGTAAGCTTCCCACCGGGCAGGAGGTGGGAAAGGTACTCCGCTGTCCAAAAGCGGTCAAAGACTATGTGGACCATCTGACCAGCAGCGCCATGTATTCCTTGGACGGGATGAAAATCGCCGTAGACTGTGCAAACGGTTCCGCGTCCGCTACCGCGGGGAAGCTTTTTACCGATCTGGGCGCGGAGGCCGACATTCTGTTCGATTCTCCCGACGGAGAAAACATCAATAAGGGCTGCGGCTCCACCCACCTGGAATTTCTGCAAAGCTATGTAAGGGAGCATGGGCTGGAGGCCGGCGTTGCTTTTGACGGAGATGCCGACCGGTGCCTGATGGTGGACGCCAAAGGCAGCGTGATTGACGGGGATTTTATTTTGGCCATCTGCGCGCTGGACAGAAAGCAGCGGGGAAAGCTTGCCAAAAACGCGCTGGTGGGTACGGTTATGACCAATATGGGGCTTGGGGCCTTCTGTGAGGAAAACGGCATCAAATTTGTGGCTACCAAGGTAGGCGACCGATTTGTGCTGGAGGAAATGGAGCAGGAGGAGTATAGCCTTGGGGGCGAGCAGTCGGGGCATATCATTTTCCGCGACATCGCCACCACCGGCGACGGGCAGCTTACCGCCGTGCAGCTGCTGTCTCTGATGAAGCGCAGCGGAAAAACCCTGGAAGAGCTTGCCTCGGTGATGACCCGGTATCCTCAGGCCATGGAGAACATTACGGTGTCCAAGGAGGGGAAACTTGCCTTCTACACCGACCCGGAGATCAAAGCGGCGGTGGAAAAGGCAAAACAGGAGCTTGGCAAAAACGGCCGCATCGTCGTGCGGGCGTCCGGTACCGAGCCGCTCATCCGCGTGATGGCCGAGGGGAAGGATATTGACGAGATTACCCGGGTACTGAAGGAAACCGCCGAGGTGGTAAAGCAGCGGCTGGCGGAAAAATAAGCAGGAAAAATGATACGACCTGACACTTCGGCTTTACCGGAAAGGAAGAATACGCTATGTGCGGCATTGTTGGATACGTGGGAGAAAAAGAACCGGTCTCGGTGCTGACGGAGGGCCTTGAAAAGCTGGAATACCGGGGGTACGATTCCGCGGGCATCGCCGTCAGCAACCATGGGGAAATCTGTGTGATCAAAGCCAAGGGCAGGCTTTCGGATTTAGAGAAAAAAATCCAGCTTCAGGGGAAGCCAAAGGGAAGCTGCGGCATCGGGCACACCCGCTGGGCCACCCACGGGGAGCCGTCGGACATCAATTCCCATCCCCATTGTGGAAAGCGGCTGACGGTGGTGCATAACGGCATTATCGAGAATTACCAGGAGCTGAAAGAACGGCTGCAAGCCAAGGGAATTGCATTTGAATCCCAGACAGACACCGAGGTCATTGCCAAGCTGCTGGATTACCTGTATAAAGGTGATCCGCTGGAAGCCATCCGCAAGCTGACGGTCCGGCTGAAAGGCTCCTATGCGCTGGGTATTTTATTTCAGGATTTCCCTGACGCGATATATGCGCTCCGCAAGGACAGTCCGCTGATTATCGGTCTGGGAGAAGGCGAAAATTTTATCGCGTCGGATATTCCCGCCATTTTAAAATATACCCGCCGGTACTGTCTGCCGGAGGAGGACGAAATCGCCGTGATTACCGCCGAAAAGGCGGAGGTAGTGAATATTGACGGCAAGGTGTGCCAGAAGGAAATCCTCATTGCCGACTGGGATATGGAGGCTGCTGAAAAAGGCGGATTCCCCCATTTTATGCTCAAGGAAATCCATGAGGAGCCCCAGGCGGTCATGAGCACCCTGTCTCCCCGCATGAAAGACGGGCTGCCCTGTTTTGGGCTTGCCGAACTGACGGACGAAAAGCTTATGAGCTTTGAGAAAATCCATATTGTCGCCTGCGGTACCGCGCTTCATGCCGGCATGGTTGCCAAAAGCGCTGTCGAAGCGCTGGCACGGGTGCCGGTATCTATTGAAATCGCCTCGGAGTTTCGGTACAACAATCCGATTCTCCGCAAAAACGATCTGGTTCTGATTATTTCCCAGTCGGGAGAAACTGCCGACACACTGGCGGCCCTTCGTCTTGCCAGAGCAAAGGGGATTTTTACACTTGCCGTTGTCAACGTGGTTGGTTCGTCTATTGCCAGAGAGGCCGACAGTGTGCTGTATACCTGGGCGGGACCGGAAATTGCCGTAGCCAGCACCAAGGCCTATACGGTTCAGATTTCCCTGCTTTACCTGCTGGCTATCCGGCTGGGGTACCTGCATAAAACCCTTCCGGAATCTGAGGCAAGGCGCCTGACCGGAGAACTGGAGACTATGCCGGAGCTTCTGCACAAAACCCTGGAGCTTTCCGGAAGGTGCAAATATCTTGCCTCCCGGTTCCAGAATGCGTCCGACCTGTTTTATATCGGCAGGGGGATCGACTGGTCCCTTGCCATGGAAGGGTCTTTGAAGCTTAAGGAAATCAGCTATATCCACAGCGAGGCCTACGCTGCCGGAGAGCTGAAGCACGGCACCATCTCTCTGGTGGTAAAGGGAACGCCGGTGATCGCGCTTTCCACCCAGAAGCGGCTTTATGAAAAGATGGTCAGCAATATCAAAGAGGTGTCTACCCGGGGGGCGACTGTGCTGCTGATCTGCCCGGAGGGAACTCCTGGTGCGGAGCAGGCGGCGGATTACGTGCTGTATCTGCCTGAAACGGAGGAACTGTTCGCCCCTGTCCCCGCCGCGGCCGTTCTGCAGCTTCTAGCTTATTATACCGCCGTTTTAAGAGGCTGCGATGTGGATAAGCCCCGGAATCTGGCCAAATCGGTTACCGTGGAATAAAATACAGAAAACCGCTTTTTAAAAAGCGGTTTTCTGTATTTTATAGTTTTCGCAGAATCTGCTAAGGGAACAGGACTTTCGGCTGTTGTTTTCCCTGCTTTCTTCCTGTTATAATATAGCCAAGTGTACCGCCGAAAACGGCGGCTTTTGGAGGAACAGACAATGAAAACGAAAACCAGCCGTTTCACGATTCGGGATCAGTTTTACTTGGATAATACCCCCTGCAAAATCATCTCCGGCTCTATCCATTATTTTCGGGTGGTGCCCGAATACTGGCGCGACCGTTTGGAAAAGCTCAAGGCCATGGGCTGTAATACAGTGGAAACCTATGTGCCCTGGAACCTGCACGAGCCGAAAAAAGGACGCTTCGACTTTACCGGTATTCTGGACATTGCGCGGTTTTTAAAAACGGCGCAGGACTTGGGGCTTCATGCCATTGTACGCCCTTCCCCTTATATCTGCGCGGAGTGGGAGTTCGGCGGCTTCCCCGCCTGGCTGATGACAATTGACGGAATGCGTCTCCGGAGTACCTATGGGCCGTATCTTGACGCCGTACGGGATTATTATAAGGAGCTGTTTAAAATCCTGGCACCGCTGCAGATCGATAACGGCGGCCCCATCATTCTGATGCAGATTGAAAACGAATATGGCGCTTACGGCGATGAAAAAGCCTATCTGAACGCACTTAGAGACATGATGCTGGAAAACAGCGTCACGGTTCCCCTAGTCACCTCCGACGGGCCATGGGGAGATTACCTTGCAAACGGCAGCCTGCCGGGGATCCATCCCACGGCAAACTTCGGCTCCAAGGCAAAGGAGCAGTTCGGTGTGCTGAAAGAGCGCGTAAACGGCGGCCCGCTGATGTGCATGGAGTTCTGGGTGGGCTGGTTTGACGCCTGGGGCGACGAGGCTCACCATACCACCTCCCCTGAAAACTGCGCGATGGAGCTGGATGAAATTCTGAAACAGGGGAACGTGAACATTTATATGTTCCACGGCGGCACCAATTTCGGCTTCATGAACGGCTCCAATTACTACGGAAAGCTTGCCCCCGACGTAACCTCCTACGATTACGACTCCCCCCTTTCCGAAGACGGGGAGATCACCCCCAAATATGAGGCTATGCGGGAGGTTATCCGTAAATATGCCGCTGTCCCTGAGGTGAGGTTTTCCACTGAGATTGAGAAACGGGCTTATGGCAAACAGCCGGTATCCAAAAAAGTTTCGCTGTTTTCCGTCGCAGAGGATTTGGCAAAGAAAGTAGAAAGCCCGTGGCCTCTGCCTATGGAAAAGCTGGGACAGGGCTACGGTTATATGCTGTACCGGTCGAAGCTGCCGGAATACGCCGCTGTCGGGAAAATCCGGCTGATGAAGGCCCGGGACCGCGCCAATATTTTTTTTGACGGGCAGCCCTTTGCAATAGTGTATGACAACGGCACCGAAAAGGAAGTAAAGGTGAAAAAATCCCGGCAAAAGGTAAAGTGGGTAGACATTCTGGCGGAAAACATGGGGAGGGTCAATTACGGCCCCTCTATGGATGATCAGCGGAAAGGGATCGCCGGTTCGGTGCTTATAAACGGGCACGCTCATTCCGGCTGGGAGATGTATCCCTTGCCCATGGACAAGGAAAGCCTTGCAAAGCTTGATTTTTCCAAAGAATATCTGCCGGGCACACCCTCTTTTTACCTGGTGGAGTTTGCAGTGGAGTCTCTCTGCGACACTTTCCTCGATCTGTCCGGCTGGGGGAAGGGCTGCGCGGTGCTCAACGGCTTCAATCTGGGGCGGTTTTGGGAAAAAGGTCCCCAGAAACGTCTGTATGTCCCGGCCCCCCTGCTGAAGAAAGGCGTAAACCAACTGATTGTTTTTGAATCTGACGGAACAGCGGCCGGTTCGGTTTCCTTCGAAGCCAAACCGGGGCTTAATCCCTGAAAAAATGCATCCCCCGGCTGCGGAAAAAATCCCGCGGCCGGGGGATGCTTGCCTTTAAGACAGGAGCGGGCGAAAGGTACGAGAAATCCCCAATAAGTTTTCTCTTGCCGGATTAACCAAAAAATAAAAATGCTCAACTTTTCACTTTCCGGTAAGAGGTTATCTGTTGATTTTAAATAATTTGGTTAGCGTATGCTAAACGCATTATTGACAAGAACTTTTGAACATAGTACCATTAACTTTACAAAGCGATGCTTGAAAGGCGGTCAATTGTGGATATGGAGAACGAGAAGGTAATGCCGGTCGGAGAGCTGGGTATTATTGGAATGCAGGGCTGCGAGGAGCTGATGCAGTCGGTGGACCAGTATATTTCTTCGTGGCGAAAGGAAAGGGCGATTCAGAATCCTTTGATGGGCCTGGGCGACCATTGGAAGGAAACCTACAAAATAGAGGCGATGTGTCCCCGTTTCGGAACGGGCGAGGCAAAAGGCTTAATCAAACAGTCTGTCCGCGGCGACGATTTGTTTATTATCTGCGATGTGTTCAACTACGGCGTTGCCTATAATATGTACGGTAAAGAAATCCCCATGAGCCCCGATGACCATTTCTGTGACTTAAAGCGCGTGATTGCGGCGGCAGGCGGCAAGGCCCGCCGGATCACGGTTATTATGCCGATGCTTTACGAGGGCAGGCAGCACAAGCGTTCCTCCCGGGAATCCCTCGACTGCGCGCTGGCTCTGCAGGAGCTGGTGAACATGGGCGTAGACAACATTATCACCTTTGACGCTCATGACCCCAGGGTGCAGAATGCCATTCCTTTAAGGGGCTTTGAAAATGTCCATCCCAATTACCAGATGATCAAAAAAATCGTAAAGACCGTACCTGATATCAAGCTGACCGATCCCTGCCAGACCATGATCGTTTCTCCCGACGAGGGCGGCATGTCCCGCTGCATCTATTATTCCTCGGTGCTGGGTCTGGAGCTTGGCATGTTCTATAAACGCCGGGATTACTCCACTATTGTAAACGGCCGGAATCCTATTGTGTGCCACGAATTTTTGGGCGACAACGTGGAAGGAAAGGATGTTATTATTGTAGACGACATGATTTCCTCCGGCGATTCCATTATCGATATCTGCAAGCAGCTTCAGGAGATGAAGGCAAAACGGGTATTTGTGTTTGCCTCCTTTGGCCTGTTTGTAGAGGGAATTGAGCGATTTGACGAGGCCTATGAGCAGGGAATGCTCAACAAGGTGTTTACCACCAACCTGATCTATCGTACGCCGGAACTGAGGGAGCGTCCCTGGTACAGCGAGGTGGACATGTCTAAATACATCGCGCTGATTATTGATACGTTAAACTACGACAAGTCGATCAGCGAGCTTCTCAACCCGGTGAACCGCATCAAGAATTTCTTAAATAAAATCAACAATAATTAACGACGGATTCTTCCAGAGAAAAGTGTCGCAGGCCAAAAGGCCTGCGGCATTTCAAATTTATCCGGCAGAAATAAGGCCGGCCATTCTCTTAAAGAGGGGATTTTTTTTAACCGGACGCTGTTTTCAAGATGTTTTTTATGTTATAATAACCGCAAAGCGGTTATTATCTTTTATTTCTATGGCCCGCCTACGGCGATGGCCGATGATATCGTAACGCTGTGCTTTTATGGTATCATAGTCCCAACCTGTGCGGTTTGAGGCACTGGAGATTTGCTGCTGATTGTATGGTGAAGGAGCAGCATTTATTGTGTCATTTATTTTGAAAGAGCAGTACGCTGTCGTTAAAGGACGTGTTGGATTGAACGCTTTTGTAAACGCAAAAAGGGTGGTCGTTAAGGTCGGCACCTCCACTCTCACTCATGAATCGGGCCAGATCAATATCCGCAGAATAGAAAAACTGGTAAAGGTCTTAGCCGACATTAAAAATTCCGGTAAGGAGGTCATTTTAGTATCTTCCGGCGCCATTGCCGTGGGCGTGGGCAAGCTGCATCTGCAGAAAAAGCCTTCGGACATCCCGGCGAAACAGGCCGCGGCGGCCATCGGCCAGTGCGAGCTGATGTATATTTACGATAAGCTTTTCGCGGAATATAACCACGTGGTTTCCCAGGTGCTGCTGACGCGTGATGTTGTAGAAGAAGAAAAACGCAAGCAGAATGTTATCAATACCTTTGAAAAGCTGCTGGAATTCGGCTCGATTCCTATTGTCAACGAGAATGACACTATCGCCATCGAGGAAATTGAATACGTTGACAAATTCGGCGACAATGATACCCTTTCTGCGATTGTGGCGGTTTTGTGCAAGGCCGACGCGCTGGTGATTTTGTCGGACATCGACGGGCTTTATGACTGCGATCCCAGGCAAAATCCGACGGCTTGTTTAATTCAAAAGGTTTATACTATTGATGAAAAAATCGTTTCTTTAGCCGGGGGAGCCGGATCGACCCGGGGGACCGGCGGCATGGTGACCAAAATCCACGCGGCGCAGATTGCCTGCGAGGCAGGAATCCATATGGTGATTATGAACGGGGCGGAGCCTTTGAAGCTTTACAAGGTTTTTGACGGAGAAGAAATCGGAACGCATTTTTATCCGGTTTGCAAATAATTCTATTTTTATACAAAGGCAGGTAATGTCCGGTGAAAACGGTATTGGAACTGGGGATGGCCGCGAAGGAAGCTTCCCGGCAGGCGGCTGTTTTGTCTCAGACGCAGAAAAACGCGGTTCTTGCGGCGATAGCCAAGGCTTTAATGAAATATAAACAGGAAATTCTTTCGGCCAACAGTCTGGATATTAAGGCGGGCAGAGCCGCAGGGCTTTCCGACAGCCTGCTGGACCGCCTGACCCTGACCGAGAACCGCATCGAGGATATGGCGGCGTCGATCGTGCAGGTAATTGCTCTGGAGGACCCGGTCGGCAAGGTGGACAAGGGCTTTGTAACCGCTAACGGGCTGCAGGTTTATAAGACCCGGGTGCCCATCGGCGTATGCGGCATCATTTATGAGGCGCGCCCTAACGTAACGGTGGATGCGGCGGTGCTTTGCTTTAAGTCGGGCAACGCGGTGCTGCTCCGCGGCGGGAAGGAAGCCATCAACTCCAACATCTGTCTGGCGAATATGATGCGCGAGGCGCTTAAAAGTCAGAGCCTGAACCCGGATATCATCTGTCTGGTTGAGGACACCAGCCGCGAGTCGGCCAACCAGATGATGAAATTAAACAGCTGTCTGGACGTGCTGATCCCCCGGGGCGGCGCGGGCCTGATTCAGGCGGTGGTGGAAAACGCCACGGTGCCCGTCATCGAAACCGGGACCGGGAACTGCCATGTCTATATTGACCGGGACGCGGATTTTGAAAAGGGCGTGGAGATTCTCTATAACGCCAAGACTTCCCGGCCTTCGGTCTGCAACGCGGCGGAGAGCCTTTTGGTGCATAGGGACATAGCGGAGAAATTTTTGCCGCTTGCAAAGAAAAGGCTGGATGCCAAAAATGTTGTCTGGTACGGCTGCGAGGAAACCAGGCGGATTTTGGGCGACTCCGTTTTACCGGCCGGCGACGAAGAATACGCCAAGGAATTTCTCGATTATGCTCTTTCCTGCAGGGTAGTGGATTCCCTGCAGGAGGCGATTGACCATATTTATAAGTACTCCACCAAGCATTCCGAAGCCATTGTGACGGAAAATTACACCTCTGCCCGGGAGTTTTTGAAGCAGGTGGACGCTGCCGCGGTTTACGTCAACGCTTCCACCCGTTTTACCGACGGCGGCGTGTTCGGCTTCGGCGCCGAAATCGGAATCTCCACCCAGAAGCTTCACGCGAGAGGCCCTATGGGGCTTGAGGAGCTTACTTCCGTGAAATATGTGGTGTACGGAAACGGGCAGGTGCGCTGAAGCCTTGTCCGGCAATTAAACGGTAAGGAGGAAATCCCGATAAAGGCCGACGTCTTTATTGGGATGTGCAAATCCGCTATGGGCGAGCAAAAAGGGAAAAAGGCAACGGTGGCGCTGGGCGCTTCCGTGATTATTCTTATCTTAATCGGGTTGATTACGGTAATCTCCTTCGTGGTGAGAACCGTTGGCAATATCGCTAACCAGACCGCTAAAAAGGAAGAATTTGCGCAGTTTTTGCTGCCGCTGGTCATGACCGACCCGGTGCCCTTTGAGGGAACCGGGAATCTGGATAATGCGCTGGCGATTCAGGTAGGCATCTGGAATATTCTGCTTACGACCGACAAGTCCAAGTATCCGGTAGATGACGACCGGATGCTGATTATCCCGGCATCCGACGTGGAAGTATACGCGGCGAAAATATTTGGAAGAGGCCTGACGCTTTCCCACACGACGGTGGGGGATATGGAGCTTTCCTACCAGTACGATGATGAAATCAATTCCTATCACGTCCCCCCTTCTGCACAGGTAGGTCTTTATACCCCCAAAATCACCCAGATCAGAAAATCGGGGGACGAGGTTCTTCTCACGGTAGGTTACGTGCCGCCGGGCTCTATCTGGGAGGGGGATTTGCAGGGCAACGTCTATAAACCCGACCCGGATAAATATATGGTGTATGTGCTGAAAAAGGACAGCTCCGGCTATTATGTTTATGCCATCCGCGAACCGGAAAACAGGGTTTCTTCGGTGATTCCGGCCTCCTCCATGACAGCGGCCGAAAGCTCCGCCGGTTCCGGGCAGTCGGCTGTTTCGGAGGAAACTTCCTCTTCAGAGGAAACCAGTTCCTCTGAAGAGTCCCAAGCGCCTAAGGACTAAAGCAAGAAAACCCTTTGTATTTTAATTTCATTAAAATACAAAGGGTTTATTTTTATTCTTTTATTCCGAACAGAGTGCAGGCGTTGGTATAGGTAATCTCGCAAAGCTTCTGAGGGTCGATTTGCCTGACTGCTGCAAGCGCCTCTGCGGTTCTGGGAAGCATAGAGGAATCGCAGCGCTGTCCCCGGTATGGTACGGGAGCCATGTAGGGACAGTCGGTTTCGATCAGCAGCCGGTCCAAGGGGACGGTAGCGGCGGCTTCCAGCGTTTTCCGGGCATTACTGAAGGTGACGACCCCGGTAAAACCGATATAAAGGCCCAGCCTCCCATATTCCCTCGCAGTTTCTGCAGAGCCGGAAAAACAGTGGATTACGCCTTTTGGCCGGTGCTTTTTGACCAGCTCCATGGTGTCGGCAAGGGCCTCCCTGCTGTGGATAATCACCGGCATATCCAGCCTGTTTGCCAGGATCAGCTGTTCCTCAAACACCCGTTTTTGAATATCCCGGGGAGAAAAATCGTAGTGATAATCCAGGCCGATTTCCCCCACTGCTACCACCTTGGGATGTTCTGTCAGTTTTTCGATGACCTTCAGGTAATCCTCCTGGACATCCTCGGCTTCGTGGGGATGTACTCCCGCGGCGCTATATAGAAAGGAATGCTTTTCGGCCAGCTCCAGCCCCCTATAAGAGGAGGGGATGTCGCTGGCGGCGTTTACCACCCTTTCCACACCGGACTGTTGAATTTTTTGCAGAACAGCCTCCACGTCTGTGGAAAACTTTTCATCGTCGTAATGAGCGTGGGAATCAAATATGCGGTTCATTTATACTACCACCCTTTCCATACACAGGGCCAGATTTAAAATAAACGGCCCGCCTGCTTTTTATGCAGACAGGCCGTTGCAGTTTTTATGAAATAAGTCAGCGGATTTTGCTGCCGGCCGGAACACCGTCCGCAAAGATGACGCGGACGTCATTTTCTCCGGCGTCGGCGGCGAGGGCATCCCGCCGATCATCTGTTTCGCGCAGGGCCGGAGGGCGCCCTGGGACGGGCGGCCCGGCCCGCCGGATGTTTTATGAACCCGGCGCCGTTGCCCCCTTGCTTCCGATTGTTCTTTCTCCAAAGCCGCCCGGAACCCCCGGAGCCCCGTCGCCCGCGGCCGGCGGAGGAGATGCCCGGAGGCCGCGGTTCATCCTCCGATATGCGGAATCATAAAGACCCGCGCCGATTCCTCAAGGGGCTCGAGGGCTTAGGATTCCCGGCCCGGAACGGCACCGGGACCGCAAGTCCCGGCGCCTCGCCGCGTCCCCCGTCTTGCCGGACCCTTTTTCCGTTCTTGAAGGATCCCGGAAGATGATGTATCTTTCTTTCCGCTCTTCCCTTGGGCCCCGCGGCGTCGTTGATCCCTGAAAGAAGAAGGGGAAAAGCGTGTTACAACCGATCGATCGAACATGATCCCGCTCAAAGACGATAATCCGGTGCGGATCACGCCGCTGGCGACAGGAGCGCTGATTGCGGCCAACGTGCTGGTGTTTTTCTATCAATTGTCGCTCGGGCCGCAAGTGCAGCGCCTCGTGTACCAGTACGGCAGCATCCCCGCCGTGGTTCTGGGGCGCGGAAGCCTGCCCGCGGGCATAGACGCGATCCCCCCTGTGTTCAGCCTGTTCACGAGCATGTTCCTCCACGGCGGCTGGCTGCATCTGATCGGCAACATGCTGTATCTGTGGATTTTCGGCGACAACATCGAAGCGGCGATGGGCCGCGTCCGATACCTCGTTTTTTATCTGGTGTGCGGGGCGCTGGCTTCCGCCAGCCACATCTTTTCAAACCCGACCTCGATGATCCCCTCGATCGGGGCCAGCGGCGCGATTTCGGGCGTGCTCGGCGCGTATCTGATGATCTATCCAAGGGCGCGGGTGCTGGTCCTGGTCGGCGCGCTGGCGCCGGTGCTGCCCGACCGCGTCACCGCCGGCTGGAACAACCTGCTGGCCTCGCTGACCACCGGGATCGACCCCAAGACCGGCGAGAAGTACGTCGACATCGGCTTCATGGGACTGAAGGGCGGCTCGGGCGGCATGCTCGGCACCGACGGCTACGACCACATCGGCATGATCGACGCCTCCGGCGGCGTGCTCGACCAGGACTACGAGATGTTCGAGCAGCAGACGCCGCACACGCTGCTGCGCCACGAACTGCTCGAGGACTCCGCGGGTGCCGGACAGTGGCGCGGCTGCCTTGGGGTGGAGACGATTTTTCGCAT
>ENA-UOOK01001016-UOOK01001016.1-fermentation-metagenome-genome-assembly--contig:-NODE-1016-length-37735-cov-7.982219_pt1 | contig 37735 bp, 35 predicted proteins | sample MGYA00245777_ERZ724023 | MGnify/ENA primary metagenome ERZ724023 (study PRJEB28704, sample SAMN03018312) | fermentation metagenome | biome: anthropogenic terrestrial biome; feature: soil; material...
GAATACTTCTACATTATGGGAGAATACTTCTACATTATGGGAGAATACTTCTACATTATGGGAGAATACTTCTACAGCAAGGAAAAGGCTGAAATGGTCTCCTGATAGGAATTCTTTCCTCAACAGCAGGTTGATTTTTCCGGTTAATTTCAGTTCTCCAGCGGCTGGGTTAAGCAAGTGTCTCCCTTCCGTGCACTCTATATAACTTTTGCTTGCTGGAAATGTTCCCAAATATTTATATATATGTATTATTATCGCAAAAATAATATGGATTTTCCATTCTTGCGAATTCTTTGAAAAAAGTATCGTAAGCCTAAAAAGATTCGTTAGTTTAATATCTAACTATTACTATCATTTTGTGTTCAGTTTCCACGCTTATTTTTAAGAGGTAAAACATGAGTGATTGTCTATTTGATTTGCATGCTGGTTATGTCCGTTTTAGAAACCCTATCGCACTGGCGCCAATGGCCGGAATTGTTGACAGCGCTTTTGCCAACCAGTATGCAGGTGATGCCGGGCTCGTAGTACTTGGAGCCTTCAATCTTGATAAAGGATCTATGGAAGTTGCATCAGACCTTGCATCTCGGGGTAGGAAAGAGTTCATTTCCGATGAACCTCTGGAGCTTATAAAAAGGGAAATTCGGGCGGTAAACTCTGGAAGTGCGGTTGCTGTAAACGTAAGAAGCACCACCCTTGAACCCCTGATTGAAGCTGCAAAACTTGTAAAGGAAGAAGGGGCAATTCTTGAATTAAACGCTCACTGCAAGCAGCCTGAAATGCTTAAAGCGGGTATGGGAGAAGCCCTTTTGCGTGACCTTCCAAGACTCTCTGCCTGGATAAAGGCAATAAAAGAAACCGGAGTCGTGCTTTCTGTGAAGGTACGGGCAAATATAGTAAATGATGTCAAACTTGCCAGGCTTATTGATAAGGCTGGAGCTGATATTATCCATGTGGATGCCATGCTCGAAGGTTTTGGGGCAGACCTTGATGCAATTTCAAATTACAGGGATGCTACAAGGCTCTTTATTATAGGCAACAATTCGGTTACTGATTTTGCCGCCGCAAAGGATATGTTTTCCCGGGGAGCTGACATGGTCTCTGTTGCAAGAGGGACTATGGAAAACCCCAATCTCATAAAGGAACTCGTAGAAGGTGCCACTTCGTATCAGGAGTCAATAGGCTGGTATAATGCTCCCAAACACGTTTGCAGTGAAGGGGACTTCAGAGCTCTGGCTTTCTGCTGCCTTCCGGTAAAACATTGCCCTGTTCATGGGAAATACAAAAAGCTGGGATATACCGCAGAAGAGTTCGCCCGGACAAAAATGGAGTTTGCCAGAGGAACCATGCTTGAGTATGGAGAGGATACCTGTTTCGGCAGCCTTGTCTGGTGCTGTAAGATTACAAAACCCTGCTGGATCAGGGACGGCGTACTGAATACGATCGGTCTCTCTGACGCGGAGTACATGAAGCTTAAAGAAAAGCTGGCAAAATATGTCCTTGACCACGCCAGGATTCCTGTAAATGAATCCCACTAACACTGTTTTTTCCTGTCATACACCTGGAGGAGAATCTCTTACCCCAAGCCTGATCGCGCGCTGTGCACAGCTTGCTATGCTGCTTGAAGTCTCAGCTTCTCCGAAACCAGGGAATGTTGATAGGGAACATAACTATCCCGATACCTGTTTTGAGCATTTTGTTGCCTCTTCGGTTGCCGTCTACCCTGTCCTTGAGCTTGCTGCAAAGAACACAGGAAGGATAGGGTCGCTTCTCAGGAGTGCAGTTTACGAAAGCTCTGCCTGGCAGCAGGGAGGAAACACGCATTTTGGGGCTTTTTTACTCCTGATCCCTCTGTCAATGGCTGCAGGCGAACTTTCAAGGGACCAGTCCAGCTGCGGAAAAGCAGGTTTCAGGCTTGAGATCGAAGAATTTGAGGAACTCGCTTCCCGTGCCCATTCCTTTGTCCGGTCAACGGACTGTGAAGATGCCGTTGATTTTTACAGGGCTTTCGGACATGCAGGGGTCAGGGTAAACAGCGTTGAGGAATTTGACCTTAAAGACCCTGAATCAACTTCAGATCTAAGAAAACAGAATATTACCCTTTACTCTCTTATGGAGATTGCCAGGGACTATGACCTGATCGCAAATGAGTGGACCACAGGTTTCGGGCGCTGCCTTGAGGGAGCAAAAAGCATTCTTGAGTTCATGCAGGCACGAAACTGCAGTGCAGAAGCTTTGACAGGAGGGTCGGTTTCGATCTGCTCTGGCACAGGAATCAATGAGGCCGTAGTATACACTTTTCTGAAACTGCTTTCAATGAATAGGGATACCTTTATCCAGACCAAGTTTGATGCCGAAACTGCGGATTATGTCTCTTCCAGAGCAGGCAAGATTCTTTCAGACTGGGAAATATCAGGAAAAAGGGCAGGAGACTTTGCCTCAATTCTTCCTGATGTACAGGAATTTGATTCCGAGCTTCTGGAAAAAAGGATTAACCCGGGCTCTACGGCAGATATCATTATTGCAGGGCTTTTTATTGCCCTTCTTGGAGGACTACGTTTTTGAAGAAATTTGATGAATCCGGAGATAGCTGTAAACCAGATATCGACCTCTCCGAATACGGGATTCTGGAAGGCATCTCTGAGACAATCGTAAGTACCGGGCTTGATACTCCCAATGCGGCCCCTATCGGGATTATAAGGAAAAACCAGAAGATCTTTGTCCGCATTTTCAAAGGCAGCCATACCGGGGAAAACCTGGTTCGGGAAGGGGTTCTTGTAGCAAACGTGGTATACGACCCCCTGCTCCTTGTACGTTCCACTTTCTTTGACATTGAATCTTCCGAATTCGATTTTGTGGACATTGGCGGGAAAAAGTTTCCTGTCCTTAAATCGGCCATTTCCTGGGTGGCTTTCAGGTGCACCAACATCAAGAATACGGAACAGACTGTGGTATCCGACCTCATTCCTCTTGGAGCGGGCTTTTTTGAGGCGAACAGGAGAGCGATTCCGGCCCCTAACCGCGGCTTTAATGCCGTGCTTGAGGCTGCTGTCCATGCAACCCGCTATAAGCTTACAGGAGACAAAAAATACCTCGAATGGATAATGCATTACGAGAGCCTTGCTTCCAGATGCGGGGGCGAGGGTGAAAAGAAAGCTATGAAATTGCTTTATGAAGTACTCGGGCTTTAAGCCCTCTTTTTTAGAAAATTATATTATCCCCCTCAGGCATGACTTCTTTCCATGAGTTTTCAGAGAATTGCATGGGGTATTACAGGAGCAGGTCATTTCCTGGACCGCAGTTATCAGGTCTTTAAAGAACTTAAACTCAGAAACCCCGAACTTTCCATAAACACATATGTCTCAAGGGCAGCCGAAGAAGTTCTCCGGATGTACGGGCTTGAGCAGAAGCTTGTTAAAATCTCAGGTGGGGACTACCTGGAAGAGGTTTTCAGGGAAAGCGAGCAGGGCTCAAGTTCCCCCAAAGTCGGGCGTTTTCTCCTTGACAGGTATGATGCCCTCTTCGTTACGCCTGCAACTTCAAACACGGTCTCGAAAATCGCCTACGGAATTGCCGATTCCCTTGTAACCAATGCAGTTGCCCAGGCCGTTAAAGGAAGGGTCCCGGTCTATATCGTACCTGTGGACATTGAAGGTTCGATAATATCCGAAATGCCCTACAACATTGATAGGAAACAGTGCAGGCACTGTGAGACCTGTCCTCCCCGGGAAAACTGTCCTCATGGAGCAATTTCCGAGAAAAATGGCGTTACGGACCAGATAGAACTCCTTAAATGCAAAGGCTGCGGGGCCTGCAAAGAGCTCTGTCCCTACAATGCTATCAAGGGTGGGCCTGTTGAAGTCCTTGTCAGGGACGTGGACATGCGAAATGTTGAGATTGTAAAAGGACTGCAAGGAATAACTGTACTCGAAAGCCCTGAAGCCATTCTGGAGCTTTTCTGATTTTTCTCTTTTTTCTTCTCTTTTCTTCCTTTTCTCCTTCTCTTTTTTCTTCGGAAGTTACGCAGGCATCAGGATGAAACTTCACTTGTCAGGATGAAACTTCACTTGATGTGATAACTTTTCCATACCTCCCGGTAAGGAAACTTTTATTCCTTAAAAAAATAAAAAATAAAAAAGTGGATTTTGTGGAGTATTCATTTTTCCGTGGAAATTGTGGAGATTTCCAATGGCATAAGTACTCTAAAATCAACTTAAGTTGATTTATCATTTATTGGTATTCATTTGATATATATAAATGTATTGTTAACGCCGTTATGTTTTTTATGTCTACTTGTCTTCTTTTTCCCTTCCTTATCTTTGGTTTTTCAGGCTTTCGTTTTCCTCTTTTCTGTTTGTGTTATCTTCTCAATTTTCCTTTCCTAATTTTCTTTGAAATGTAAACGCAGTGAGGCAGGATATTTTTTATCCGGGACTAAGGAAATCTTTCTATCTCGATAAGGCGAGAGGACTCCTTCCTCAGCGGCTACAAGGCCGATAGGGAGGAGTAGTTCACTCCAGTATCATGTTCTAATCATGTCCAGCTTCCCTTTTTTAAGCATTCCAATCCTCTCCGACATGAAGCGGATGACGGCTTCGTCATGGGAGATCAGGAGGTAGCCTATCCCCTGTTCTTCCTGGACCTTTTTCAAAAGGTGTAGGATCTGGGCCTGGACCGAAACGTCAAGTGCTGAGGTAGGCTCGTCAAGCACAATGTATTCCGGTTCGAGAAGGAGAATTCTGCCGAGGGCAAGGCGCTGGAGCTGTCCGCCTGAGAGCTGGGCCGGGTAGCGGGCAAGCACCTCTTCAGGAAGGCCTATCGTCTTCAGCATTTCTTTTGTGATCTGAAGTCTTTTGGTTTCCTGGTTATTGAGCAGTTTCAGGACTTCGGAGATAGAGTGCTCGATCCGTTTCCTGGGGTTAAAAGAATCTGTAGGGTCCTGGAACATCATCTGGACCCTGTGGCGAAAAGCTGCGTATTCGGCTTTTTTCATCCCGGAAAGCGGGTTCCCGTTAAGAAGAACTGCGCCATCGGTGGGGCTTTCAAGCCCTGCAATAATTCTTCCGAGCGTGCTTTTTCCTTCCCCCGAGGGCCCCATCAGCCCGAAGGTTTTCCCGGGTTCAAGTTCAAACGACACTTCCCGGAAAATGCATTTTCCCTCACGCAGCAGGCCGGACCCGTATCTCTTTGAGATGTTTTCTGCTTTCAGGGACACAAAAAACACCTCACTGCACTTCCATTGCTTTCTTTAAGTTCGGGATGTTCCTGCATACAGCGTTTTTCCTTAATGCGGCATCTCGGATGGAACCTGCAGCCTGCAGGCGGGTTGCTGAGAGGCGGAGATGAACCGGGTATGGGCACAAAACCATTTTCCGGCAGGCTGTTAAGCAGTCCCCGGGTGTAAGGGTGGCGCGGGCTTTCAAATAAGCTTGAAGGGCCAGCAATCTCAATTATTTCTCCTGCATACATTACTGCAACCCTGTCTGCAAGTCGCCTCACAAAGCCAAGGTCGTGGCTTATCAGAAGCAGGGCATTTTCATTCTTCTCTTTCAGATTTTTCAGTTCATTTTCAAGTTCGGATACGCGGTCTCTGTCAAGCCCTTTGCTAGGTTCGTCTGCTATAAGTAGGGCGGGGTCAAGCATGGTTGAGGCCGCGATCAGGAACCTCTGGTTCATTCCTCCGGAACACCAGGAGGGGTAGTAACCCAGGTATTCATGAGGATTTGAAAACCCCACTCTTTTAAGGGCTCCTGAAACTTTTGAGAGGGTGGTATTCCCTTTTTCTTTCTTTTTTTCCTGCCCGTGAATTCGGAAGGGTTCTGCAAGCTGATGCCCTATGGAATATACGGGATTTAAAGCGAGAGAAGGGTTCTGGAAAATGATTGAGATCTCTTTTCCCCTGAATTTTGCCATCTCTTTTTCGCTCATCTCCAGGAGGTTTTTACCTCTAAATTCGATTGCACCCTTAACTCTGGATTCCGGGGGCAGAAGACGCATAATAGCATGTGCAACGACAGATTTCCCGCACCCGGTCTCTCCTACAAGGGCCAGTGTTTCTTTTTCCCTTATCGAAAATGATAGGCAGGAAACCGCGGTCACTGTTTCGTTTTTATCTTCATTTTTATCTTCGTTTTTGTTCTTGTTTTTGTTCTCGGTTTCATTTTCCTGGAACGAAACGATGAGGTCTTTTACTTCCAGCAGGGTGTTCATTCCGCATCTACTCCTCTTTTTCCGTTCTCATCCTTTCCTTCGAACCCGAACCCTATCAGTGCAATGGACATTACACAGAGCGTAATGCAGACCCCAGGAGGTATGTACCACCACCACATGTCCCTGATAAAACCGCCCCGGGAAAAGGCAAAGGAAAGCATTATTCCCCAGCTTTTCATGTTTATGTCACCAAGTCCCAGAAAGGAAAGTGAGGCTTCGGAAATCATTGCCGAAGCCGTTGCCAGCATGAACTTGGGCAGCAGGACATGGATGAGGTTCGGGAATATGTCCGAGGCCATGATGTGAAATGAGGAAAATCCCATGCACTGGGCACTTTTAACATAACCTGCTTCCCTTATCTGAAGGGTTTTTGAGCGTACGACTCTTGCAATGGACTCCCAGGAAAGAAGCCCCAGGACAAGGATAAGGGTCCAGATGCTTGGGTGAAGGAAAGCACCTATGATTATGATCAGAGGGATCTTCGGGATTATCAGGACAACGTCTGTAAAGCCCATAAGCAGCTCGTCCATCGTCCCCCTGAAGTAACCTGAACAAAGCCCTATCATAAGGCCTATTAAGGTTGATATGCAGGCAGAGGCAAAGCCCACCATCATAGAGATTCTTGCTCCGTAAACCAGCTCCGAGAGTATGTCATTTCCTATATCGTTTGTCCCAAGGAGGTGGGCAACAGATGGCGGTTCATAGGAAACGAAACGTTCGGTAGGGGGGTAAGGGGCAAAAAGAGAGGGAAACAGGGCAAGGATAAGGAAAAAGAAGAAGAGAAAAAGTCCTCCCCGGTTGAATTTTTTAAATGCTTTTTCATATTTTCGGATATCGAGGTTTAAATAATGAGCTATAAAGTCTTTCCACTGCCTGGGACTTTCCTGTATGTATATTTCCTTTTGCATCATGTTGGCCTCCTTACTCTTGGGTCAGCAACTGCATACAGCAGGTCCGCAAGCATATTCGCAAGCAAGACTGCAAGGGCTATTACCAGAAAAGATCCCTGGAGGACGGGGTAATCTTTTCCTATAATTGCATCATAGATAAGGGTCCCCATACCGTTTAAGGAAAATACTATCTCTGTAAAAAGGGCTCCGCTGAAGAGAAATCCAAAATCAAGGGCAAGCAGGGTAATGATAGGGAGTGAGGCATTCTTTATGACGTGCCTGAAAAGGATGGATATGTCGTAAAGGCCCTTTGCCCGGGCATAGGTGGCATAAAGCTGTCCTTTTTCCTGTATGACACTCCCCCGCATTATCAGGAAGTTCCTGGAGGCTGAAAAGAGTGCCATCACAGTTACCGGTAAAAACATGTGGTGTATAACACTTCCAGGGGTCGGGACATCATAAAAGCCCTTGAAAGGAAAAAGCCCCAGTTCAAAAGCAAAGATATCCAGGCAAAGCAGGGCAAGGAAATAGGGAGGTGTGCAGGAGAGTGCAATAAACCCGCAGCATATGAGGCGGTTTGCCTTTGTTTCAGGTTTCCAGCCCGCGTATGCCCCGAGCAGGGTCCCCAGAACTGCTCCCAGAAGTACGGAAACCCCCACAAAAAGGAGGGTCCAGCCAATCCTCTCCCTCAAAACCTCGGCAACTGGGCTGTGAAGGTGATATGAGTAACCCAGGTCAAACCGGAGGAGGTCTCCGATATAAGCTGTAAACTGCTCATAAATCGGCCTGTTCAGCCCCATCTCGGCTCTCAATTCCTCCATTACGGCTTCTGAAACGTAGACGTCCTCTCCTATGAGATTCTTTACGGGGTCCCCTGGCATGAGCCTCGGGAGTGCAAAGTTGAGGGTAACTATGAGGAGAAAGGAGGCTGCGTACCTGAACGTTTTTTTTACTGCTTCACGCATCGTACCACTTACTGTTTTCAAAGTATTATTCTCAAATGCTTCTCCTGCCTCGCACCTCCTCAAAGGCTTGTCCTTCCTCATACCTCATGTAAATTGAGGAAGGTGTCAAGGTTATAGATCCCGTAAAGAGGATCGGTATACCAGCCCTCAAAGTGCCTGTTATACGGGGTAACAACATTGTTCCAGTAGAGAGGGATTGCAGGCAAATTCTCAGCATAGTAGTCCTGAAGCTCGGATGAATAGCCGTCAAGTTCTTCAGGGTCCGTGGTTGCAAGGATATCGTCGCAGAGCTGCAGGAATTCGGGGTCATCCAGATTATGCATAACTCCCTGGCCTGTCCTTCTTGAATCGAAATAGCCGCTTCCCCAGCTTGCGTGCATGAGCATGCCCCAGGGGGTGGAGCGGGTTACTGTCAGGTCATACTCGTATTTGTCCTTGAGTGTGAACCAGGTATCTGCATCTGCAGTCCTAAGATCTGAGTCAAGGCCCACCTGTTCAAAGTATTCTTCAAGAAGCTCGCCTGTACGGGCATAATCCGGCCGGATAAGGATTTCAAGCTTGATGTCTTTCCCGTCTTTTCCTTCAAGTACCCCATTTCCGTTACTGTCTGAGTATCCTGCTTTTTCGAGAATTTCTCTGGCTTTTTCGGGGTTGTACTCAAGTTTTTCGGTTTCCTTGAAATTTTCCATGGTTGGAGGCACAAAACCACGATTCGGAACTTTTCCGTACCCCAGAGTCTCAAGATTTACAATCTCTTCATAATTTATTGCATAAGCCAGTGCGTCTCTGAAATCCTCATCTGAAAGAGGAGCTTTCTTCAAATTGGGAGCAAGAAATACAAGCCCTATATCTGTCTTTTCAATAAAGTCGAAATTTCCAGTTTTTTCGAGCTGCTCAATTCCGGAATATGAGTATGAACCTGCGTATTTATAGTAAGTATCAACCTCTCCGTTTTCAAGGGCCAGGGTGGCTACGTCAACACTTGAGTAAAAGTGGACCTCTACAGTTTCGGATTCCGGAGCTTTTCCTTTCCAGTATGGGTTTTTCTCAAAAACGAGTTTTCCGGCGTTAAGGTCTATCAGCTTAAGGTAATAGGGCCCGCAGCCCACATAAGGGCCGTTATTTGTGTACTCCATTGGATTTTCAATTGTTTTCCATATATGGGCAGGGAGGATATTGTAGGTCGCAAATTCCAGGTTAACTCGGGTGTAAGGCTTGTTAAATTTGAAGGTCACGGAATTGTTGACTCCCGAAACAGTTGAGCTTTCCAGGGTCTCATTTATCCAGCTAGCCCAGGGCGTTTTTTTCCCGTAGTAACGGATTGAAAACTCGACATCTTCCGGGGTCACAGGTTCTCCGTCGCTCCAGTAGAGGTCATCCCTGAGGTAAAAAGTCCAGCACGTGTTATTTTCCGATACATTATAGCTTTCTGCAAGCTGCCCGACAAGGTGCCCCTCAGAGTCCATTTTCATTAGTGGCGGATTTGAGAGATGGGCAAAAACTCCGAGATTTGAGTCTCCTATAAATGATGCAGACTTTATTACGCTTGGAGTCGCTATTTTCAGGACTGTCCCTTCAGAACCTGCTGATTGCTGCATACCTGCGGTTGATGCTCCGGAAACATTTTCGGAACTCTGAACATTTTCTTCTCCCAGAAGGCTTTTTATGTACGTTATAATCCTGTCAAAGATCCCGCCGTTTGAGGCCGAAAGATTTTCTCCCGAATCTTCTGTCCCTACCGCCCATGCCGGGCATATATTTGAGCAAAAAATGGTCATGAGTACGGAATAAATCAACCACCGTTTCAACTCTTTTTTTAATTCCGGTCCAGTGAAACCTTTTATCTGTTTCATTCTGCTGCCTCTTCCTTTTTCAAATTTTTTCTCCTGGATTTACATAAATAGCGCCAGAGGTTCCGGTTACTTTGAATAAGACTTCTATTCTTCTCATTTTTCTCCGGTTCTCTGCTTATCAGCAGTGACGGGATGTATTATGCGTGAAATATGAGTAAGAATGATAATGGTAACCTCAATGCGCCGTTTTCTTTAAATTTATTTGCATCTATTATTAATATCCATTAATCAAATAATTAAAAATAATACGAAAAATTTAGTTTTTATGCTAAGATCTTTCAATCTCGTAATATAAACCTTTTCATTTTTTACGCATTTTTGAAAAGCAGACCCGGTGCAATGAGATCTTAATCACAGGGGTTTTATAAAAAGAGGATAAAAGAAAAACTGAGAATAGGAAAACTTGAAAAAAGAAAATTCGTTTTTACTTCTGGCTTTCGATCTCTATATTTTTTTCTATTTCTTTGGCAAAACTTTTTTCCGAATGAATGTAGAATGAAGCCGGAAGCCCTGTGTTTGAGATCATGTAGAACAGGTTCATTGCGGTTTTGTTGAGCTTTGGAGAGTAATTTAAAAGAGTGCTTCTGGAGATTTTTACCATCGTGTCCAGAGATTTTATTCCTGTAAGATAGTTTTTTATGTCCCGGTTCTTCTGGCTCTTTTCAAAGATCAGGTCTATCCAGGTATTCATCTCTTCTATCAGGAGTTCTCTTGTAAGGTCTTCGGGAACTATGTAATTTCTTCCCTTTTCTATGTTCCTGAAATATTCCCTGAAACTGTTTCCTTTTGCCAGGGTATAAACCTGCCCCAGTTTCCCGGAATGGGTATCCGTTGTCGCGACAATGCTTTTACCAAACATCTCTGCAAGAGCTATCGTAAGTTCGTTTTTCTGCTTTAGCTCATGCATATTATATTCAAGTACAGGAAAGAGCTTTGCCAGTTTCGGCACTTCGGAAGGGTTCGGCTGCCTGTGAAAATCAAACCAGAAAGGGTGATTATATATAAAAGGAAGATTGTGCCGCTTGAGATATCCTATAAAACTTTTGAGATTCTGTTCTATTTTTGCTATTTCCATGAGTTCTGAAAATTCTTCTCTGTCAAGCTCAAAAACATTAATATGTAAAGTATGCCCTGCAAGCTCCGGGTCATATATACTTATCTCAGCGCCGGAAACAAGCTTTTCACGGTCCCATCCGAGGATTTCATATGCCTCTACTGTATTGTGATCTGTAAACGTTATATAATCCATACCCATCTCAAGAGCCTTTTCGTAGAGGCTCTCGGGGTTCAAATCTTTTGCCGGGAGCACGTCAAAAGAACAGGTTGTATGCACATGCAGGTCTGCCCGTTTCCAGCCTTCCTCCATAAACTCAGCTGCCTGTTCCGGTGCTATCAGCTTTTTCTCGTAATTCCGATGCCTTTCCCCCATAGGCGTAGAATCCTGAGATTTTAATTCTTTTATGATAATTTTATCCAGTATTACATCTATCTCATTATAGTATTATCCTTATTTTAAAATAAGGTTTTCCGAAAATCCAAAAAAAGTATTTTTTTTAATTCCTTTAAATTCCGGTGAAAGAACAGATGGGAACCATACTTTTGGGAATTTTATGGGAATAGAATAAGATACTTTATATCAGGCTTTACAAAGTATTTTTATTATAAATACAACCTTCATTTTTTTACATATCATACCATTACATTTATAAATATGTTAAAATATTCCAATACTTTTCTCAAAAACAATAGTGGTGTAACTATGGGTCTGTTTAGAAAGATAAGGAAAATCCTGAGTGTCATTTTTGAAAATGAGTCCGAACAAAAAGGAGATGACTTTGAAAGGTATGTGGTAGACCTCTTCAATGAAAGAACCTTTTCTATTGTGCAGTGGACCACGGATATGGCAAGAAAACATAACCGATTTGTGGAGTCCGACTGCGGTCCAGACCTCGTCCTCCGCCACAGGCGAACCAATGAAATTTTCTGCGTAGAATGCAAATTCAGGTCAAAACTCTTTAAAGGTAAACTCCAGTGGTCAAGTCCAAAACAGATGGGACGTTACAGGACCTTTGCAAACGACAATCTTATCCCTTTTTTTGTGGTTATAGGACTTGGAGGAAAGGCAAGAAAGCCAAAAAGGATGTTCTGCATTCCTCTTGAGGAAGCAAAGTACCCTGCGCTTTTTCCGGAGATTTGCGAGAAATTTGAACGGAGCCCTAAGAAGAACTTCTCCTGGAAAAATGGGACGCTGAAATAAATATTAAAATTGAATTCATTGGTCATCAATAAGGATTTCTTTTTCCTTCGTTTCTTACTTTTTTTTAATTCGTTTAATTTTCCAGTATAAATTTGCGGCTAAACACAATGTACATTAGTTTTTAATTCACGGCAATATAATCCTTTTTAATCTAAAACAAAGCTTTATGAAGCATTATAAAGCTTTAAATATATTTTTACTACATCATTTAATGTAATTTGCTATAAGTATCTTTATATTTTCATTTTTCCAGTTAGGTTTTGATTACGGGTATTCTCGTATCAATATCAAGGAAAAGGAGATAAAAAATGGATTTAAACAGAAAGTCAACTTTAAAAATTATAGTATCAGTTTCTGTTGTATTAATGTTGTTAACTTTGATTCCTTCAGGAGTCTCTGCAGGTTCGATAACTAAAGACTTCCATTCCGAGAAATCACTTGGTGACCATGACCGTGACCGCCTTAGAGATGGTTCCTGTCTCTTATCTAGCAGCCGTTCTTCTAATGGTAATGGTGACTGTGACCGCCTCAGGGATGGTTCCTGTCTCTTATCCAGCCGTTCTTCTAACTGCAATGGCGACTGTGACCGCCTTAGAGATGGTTCCTGCTCATCAAGCCGTTCTTCTAACTGCAATGGTGACCGTGACCGCCTTAGAGACGGTTCCTGCGTATCCGCTACTTCAGGAATCTAACTGTAACGCTTACAACAGGATGAACTGCCCGTGAACTTTAGTTCACGGGTTTACTTCATTACTCAAAGTCGTTTTTTCAAGTCAGCAGTTCCTTACTTACTTTTCACAGGCGTCAAATTACGATCAATTGGTTAAGGAATTTTCTTGCCAGAAAGATTTCATTACCGATACATATGAAATATGTGGAAAAGCTTTAGAACTCCAAAACAGTATATGTTTATATTGACTGTTTGGAGGTTCTATTATGGGGCTTGTAAATAAGATTATAAAAGCTGTTGAAGTATTGACAGAAGATGAGTCTGTAGAAAAAGGAAATGACTTTGAGAAGTATGTTGTGGATCTTTTTGATAAAAGGTACTTTTCTATTGTTCAATGGAGCACGGACATTACTCGAAAGCACGATCGATTTGTAGAATCAGATGCAGGTCCTGACCTTACTTTCCGTTATATGCCAACAGGTGAGATCTTTGATGTGGAATGCAAATTCAGGTCAGGTCTGTATGAAGAAAAACTTCACTGGTCCAATCCAGAGCAGTTAAAACGCTACCAGAACTTTGCGAGAGAAAATAGATCTCCTTTTTTCGTTGTTATTGGGCTTGGCGGAAATTCGTCTTATCCGGAAAGGATGTTCTGTATCCCTCTTGAAGAAGCAAAGTATCCGGCTCTTTATCCAAGTGTATTTGAAAAGTTTGAACGAAAGCCTGAAAAGAACTTTTTCTGGAAAAATGGTATCTTGAAATAACCTGTACTCCTTTTTATTTTTTATTTCCCCTTAATTTATAATAACTGAAAATTCAATATTAATATTGGCTCTTTTTGGGGGTAGAGCATGAAAATTAAATCCATTATGAAAATTAAATCCATTAATCCTTATACTGAAGAAGTAAACTGGATTTATGATTCATTCTCTCTCGGGGAATGCAGGACCCAGATTGAAAAATCCAGGGCTGCTTTTTCAGAATGGAGTTTATTGCCTGCGGAGAAGCGGGCAAAATACTTTATCAGGGTTGCAGAGGTGCTTCGACAGAACACCGAGATTTACGCCGGGATTATTACAAAGGAGATGGGGAAACCTATCAGTCAGTCGAGAAACGAAGTCCTAAAATGCGCCAGGCTCTGTGATTATTATGCAGAAAATGCGGCTGGATTTTTGAGAGACGAGCTTGTGGACATCGGGACTGATAAAAGTTACGTCACTTTTGAACCTCTTGGGGTGATTTTCGGGATTATGCCCTGGAATTTTCCTTTCTGGCAGGTTTTCAGTTTTGCAGTGCCTGCAATGTGTGCGGGAAATGTCTGTGTGCTCAAACACGCTTCAAATGTGCCGGGGTCAGCTCTGGAGCTTGAGAAAATCTTTCTGAAAGCCGGACCAGGAAAATACCTTCAAGACTCTTTTGATTGACTCGAAAACTGCAATGGAGATTATTAAAGAAGAACTGGTGGACGGGATTTCTTTTACCGGAAGTGCAGGTGGAGGTTCGAAAATTGGAGAACTTGCAGGAAAAACCATCAAGCCTGTAGTACTGGAACTTGGAGGGTCTGACCCTTTTATAGTGCTTGAAGATGCCGATATCGAGAGGGCTGCACAGGCAGGTGTAAAGTCCCGTTTTCTAAATGCAGGACAGAGCTGTACTGCTGCCAAGAGATTCATTGTTGTAAAAGATGTTGTTGTGGATTTTATAGAAGCATTTAAGCTCCATATGCAGGAACTGAAAGTAGGGGACCCGATGGATGAAGGGACAGATATGGGACCTCTTGCAAAGAAGGAATTTGTCGATAGTCTTGAAAGAGTTCTGAAAGATGCAAGACAAAAAGGGGCAGAGCCTCAAACTTATGGAGGAAAGCACGAAAAAGGCTTTTTCTTCAATCCCACTATTATCCCCGCAGCCAGCATCGATATGGAAGTATGGAATGTTGAGGTTTTTGGGCCTGTTGCACCGATAATTACTGCAAAGGACGAGGACGAAGCAGTGGAAATTGCAAACTCCACAGAGTTCGGGCTTGGAGCCAGGGTCTGGTCTGGAGACCTTGATAGGGCTGAAAGGCTGGCAAAAAGGATCAGGTCAGGGATTGTAGCTGTCAATGGAATAACAATGTCTGACCCGAGACTGCCTTTTGGCGGGATTAAAAAATCAGGAATAGGAAGAGAACTTTCCCACTACGGGATCAAGGATTTTGTGAATATAAAGACAGTCGTGATTAATAGATAAAAGGGTCCTGCAAAGTCTTCATTTGATGATTTGAGGGGGGAAATGCGTTGTCTGAATTAACCGAACAGGATGTGCTGTCCAGATTGACTCAGCTAGAACGGAAAATGAACGATCTGGATAATACCGCAAATGCTCTGATAGATGAATTAGAGAGCCTGCAAACTGTAGCTAGAGAATTAAATATGGCGGGCTTCGTCAATAAATTCAATGAGTATCTCGAAGAGGTAGGAAATATCAAGGAAGATTTAAGCTGCAAAATTTCTGATGAGATTGAAAATGAACAGATGACATATCTGGTGGAGACAAGGATGAAATCCATCCCTGTTGACATTGAAAAATAGTCAAGCAGAGCCTGGTAGAGTCGAACAAACGAGTCCAACAAACAAAGGATAGCCAAGTCGGTTGATTACATGCAAAAAATTCCTTATCATTTTTTCTTTACTCTTAATTACTCTTAATTCATGTACTTCCAGGTCTGCACTTTATCTTCATTTACACTGCTTTAACTGCTATTTTTTCAACTGCTGGTTTATTTGCGGATAAAAAGGTTGCCTTTAACTGACCCTGCGGGTCTCTGAGTTCTATTTTCGCGTTTGAATAGTAGGCGATCTCGATATCTTCCGTAAACTCTCTGGTGGTTGAGAGGCTGGTAGAACCCATAACACCGGTAATCGGAAGAGCCCAGAAATGGTGGCCTTTATAAGTTGGGTTATAATTGACAGCAGTATCACCTGCCAGATGTGCCAAATACACAATTCTGACCTTCATTACACCTCTGCTTGCTGTCAGTATGGCTTCAACTGACTCTCCAGGACCTAATTCTACGCTGACTCCTGAACTTGAACCGACTGTAATGCTTTTGCTCTCAGAGCCTCCCTACCCCCAGGAATGGCTGTAAGACATTGATGTTTCTCCTCCTCCCCCGGCTCCGAGGAAGCTGACATTATACGTAAACTTCTGCCCCACTTCTATTGTGTCCGTCTGAGACCAGTTGCTTTCCGTGGTGTTAGTAACCTGGTCCGATATGCTGGCATCGAAAGTGGCTTTTTTTGTGCTGCTGTTGACGAACTTCTTGGTTGCCACTATTACGGGTTCCGAAGTAATCCCGGTTATTTTTGCACTCCTTACATCCAGTATTGTCTGGACCTCATCCCAGCCGTATGTTTTGTAGAGGTCGTCCCAGGGGGTGGGGCTGTGAAGATATGCATCATTCGGTTTCTTCCCAAAATACTTTTCAACTGCACTTTTGAGACCTGCGTCTTCAATGCCGAATGTCTTTCTTTCTTTGTCGGTGATGATATGCTGTACACTACCAGAAGCGCTAACGCTGGAAGTTGATGCGTCTGCTCCCGCCTTTATGCTGATTTCAATTCCCATGCTTTTCTCTATGGTATCAATTTGATATAAATTTTTTGAGAAAGTGATAAAATAGGTCTGTGCGTGTTTCACTCAAATTGGAAGCAATGATGCAGATACATACAATGGCACACAGGCCAGCCCACAGACAAAGGAAAGCAAGCCTCCCAAATAATGATTTACTTGCCTCATAGGGATTGATAGAGGACCTGAGAACGCAGATAGACTTGGTGAGCGATCAATTAGGCAAGAAGGATGGACAGATCAGCCAGCTAAACGAAGTCACACAGAAACAAGCTGTACATATTCAAGGATTGATACAAGAAAACAGTAAATTAAATACAAAGCTTTTGCCAGAAAACACTAAGAGTAAGCTATGGTGGAAGTTCTAGTAAATTCGTTTTCTATCAAAAGTTTAACTCTAAAGGGAGTTCCTCATCCACATCAAAAGGCGTCAGTGTAGAGCTACTACGATAGTCATGTGTGCAGTGTCCGATTTTCTGTAAAAATCACAAATATCAAGAAGTTATTGGATCGAAAATTACATATTGTAAGATCAATTTTTCCCCTGGTACGCAAAAACATGACTTCAAATTTACAGCAAATTTGCGACACTGACAAATTAACCATCGACTCAGCATCCTGTTTTTGGTGGTAAAGAGAAAGGATACAGAGTCAATCATAATTTACAGAACTTTTGGTACACTGCCATTCTATATCCGGTAGGAATACGTAGGTTATGAGTAATAATCGGTTCATTAAATTTATAAAGAGAACATGATTCCGATTTTTTTTAATTTCTGTTGCAAGTTTTACACTTCGATTAATAAGCATCTTTGTGATGGGCTAATTTCACCAATGTCACAGTTTGCTCTTTTTCGTCAACAGAAAAACATAGTACAAAGTTGGAATCAATATGTACCCGCTTATATTTATTTAGGGGATAATTGAGATTTTTGTAATGCTGAGGATTGATACAAATTTCATCAGCTTTCTTGAAAACTGCCTCAAACAGTACATGATTCTTTTTTCTTAACTTTCTCAGATCTTTTGAAAGTTGCCCTCTGATCAATAATTTGTACAAGTTTACTCATCCTCATCAGGCAAGTTTTTGATGTAAGCTTTTAATTCATCGGCATTTTCGAATGGTCCAATTACTTCGTCATTCTCCGAATCAAGCATTTCCTTTATGAACTCGGGGCTGTATTGAGGCTCAAGTATTTTCTCTTCATATTGAGCTACAACTAAGTCGATAGCGGCACTCTTATCTTTTAGATTATATTTGGCTTTAACAATATTCAGAACCTGGTTTGTTCTGTCTGACATTTTAACTCTAGCCTGTATCATGTGCATCCCTTGTGCATATTATATGCACACGCCGCATATATAACTATCTTATCAAGGAGTTTGTTATCAAGGAGTTTGGTTTTTCAGAAAACCTGTCCCCAATTCCGGCTTTCACTCAACAAATATATATTACTGTTAAAGTATCTTTTATTCATGACCCTTGAGCCCGTGCATATGCATAAGATCTCGGAGCTTGCAGAGAGAATTGACAGATCATTTGAGCTTGATGACCCGAAAACGGCGGCGGCTATTTATAAGCTGCTTGAGGAACTGAAGGTTGACGGGAAGGTAATTCTTAAGGCTGTAGACAGGCTCTTTCGGGGAATGGTCAGGACCGAGCTGATGGCACAGGGTGAGGACCCTTATCCGGTCACTTATGCATGCGACAGCGGGAGCACGAATCCCAGGACTTATGATAGCGGGCTTTTTGTAGACTTCTGCCACTGCGGGCTGGCTGCAACGCCTACAGATCTTGATATCCAGAGGTGCAGGACGATTGTCTGTGCTGCTTATTCCTCCTCTCAGAAAATATCAATGAGAGCGACATCAGGCTGGGAAACCTTCGATGAAGGGCTCGGAAGGGCAAAGCTGGTCACAATTGCTCCGGATGAGCTGAAGAGAAAGGCTCCTGATATGGTACACAGCTTTGCCATGTACCTTGCAGAATCCGAGCACCTGCTTTTCATGAAGGACAGGCTGGAGCCTGAGAGCTTTTTCATAATGGACGGGCCTATTTATCCAAAACAGCTCATGTACTGGATGGTTCTCGATGACGATGAAGTAAGGATTCGGCAGAACCCTGATGCCCGAAAAATCCTCCAGAACTACATTGATGTCATGGACCATTTTCTGGAAAAAAAGAGCCCTGTGATAGGGTTTGTAAAAAATCCGACTGACATGCAGATCATGGACAGCGTCCGGAAGAGAAAAGAGGCTTTTGACCTTCCCTGGCTGCTTGATGCCCAGTTTTTCAGAAACCTTCTTTCCCCGGACAAAGCCGGCAGAGCTTCCGGAAATGGGCACAACGGATGGAACTCAAATAACGGAAATAACGGGAAAAATGGCCATTATAACGGTCCCAGAAGTGCTTACATTACTTACACTAACTGGTTTTTACAGCCCAACAGGTTTTACGAAAGGATGCTTAACGGGACTTCTCCCCTTGCAGCCGGGGATATGATACAGCAAAAGCTCAGGCACAGGTTTTCGCCTGAAGATTATGCCCTCTGTTTCTTCATGCTTTACGTGCCTTCAAAGGACGTGGTTTTTAAGGTTGAAGCCCCTTACGGGCTTATTAAGGATGATTCCCTGCGCATGCAAATTACCAAAAAAGTGCTCTTTGACCTTTCTCTGCATGGTTTTCCTCTTACCCTCACAAAGGCAGACCACCTCGCAAAAATCAGGAAAGTGGAGAGGCAGGAAATCGATAAATTCTTTGAAAATATGAGTCCTGATATAACTTATAATGACACCCGGTGGGGTAAGTTCAATGAAATATGAAGATGCCGATATTCTTGCTTTTATTTCCAAAAAGTCGAAACCGACTTCTGCTCCTGAAAAGGCTACTATCTCTGAAAAGGGTGCCAGTACAGGTGAAAACGCAGGATCAGAGGTAGGTCCCGAGAATGAGATGAATGGCATGGAAAATGATTTCTCTAAAGAAACTTCCAACTCGGGCACACTGCCAGCTTTTGAAGAATTTCCTGTCCCTTCACCTGAAGCTCTTATCTACCCCGATGATTCATCGGTTGCCGGATTTCCCGAAAAAGACGAACTTCCGTTTGAAGCGTATGATGAATATGATATTGGAGTCTCCAGAGCTGCTCCATCCCTGATTGAGGCTTTCGGAATTGTCACAACCGGCATAGAGCCCCTCGAAATAACACCTTCGGGAGCTACAATTACAGGCTACATCTCTTCTGCCCGCAGAAGTGAGATCAGGCTCGGGACTTATGTTGTCGTGCCTTATGAGGACGATGAAAAGCTCTTTGCAAGGGTAGGAAAACTCCAGTACAGGCAGGAATTTGCAGTGGATGATGCAACTGAAATCCACTCAAGGCGCATGTTAAATGCCTGGGCAAACACTATAAACGAAGCCGATTACAAGTTCCTTGCCTGCCTTGACCCGCTCTGCATCCTGTACCGGAAAAGGGCAGAAGGTTCACTCATGCGCAGGGTGGCAGACAGAATTCCCCATCCGAACACACCCATACTGCCTGTTACGGACAGGCTTGAAGTCCAGACCGGGCTGAACATTCCGGAAGAAGGGATTTTCCTCGGGCATCTCAGTGTCGGGGGAGAACTTGTAAGGACACATTCCGAGCCCGAAACTGTTGCTTATTACCTCAGAAACGATTATTCTATGGGCGACCCCCTCATTTTCAGGCATATGCTTATCTGCGGGAGCACGGGAACAGGAAAGACTTTCCTTTCAAAAAACATCCTGCGCCAGTTCATGACTGAAAACAACCGGTACAGGCTGCGTAATTCTCCTGATAAGGCGAAGAAAAATCCCTGCCTTGTAATTATGGACCCACAGGATGAGTATTCCCAGATTTTCGAGGACAACGAGACCCTTACAGAGGACGACAAATTCAGGTTCGATTCCGAAAATGTTACTTACGGAAGGGTCCAGTCAACGAAAGCTTTTGTGGCAAAGGTCGAAGGGCAGAAATATCCCGGAGACAAGTCAAGGGCAGAGCAGATCGAGTTTACAATTCCTTTTTCCTTCGTAGAACACAACTCCTGGCTTATTGCAGCAGCCGAAATGTCTGAACTACAGTACATAGGGCTTGAAGTGCTCCTCGGAGATTTTTTCAAGTCAAGTGTGCCGCATACATATCAGAACTTTATCAATCACATTGGAAACGAAGGTACACGCTCTTATTACGTTGACAGCAACAGGATCCACGAGTCTTCTTATGACGGGATCGTGCGGAGAGTAAGCAGCAGGTTTTTCTCAAAGGTCTTTGACCGGGATGCGACCCCTATTTCCGACATTATTGACAAAATCTTCAAGCCGGGGCAGATTTCGGTTTTCCCGACCGAGTACATAAGTTCTCCCAGGATCAGGGACCTTATAGTTCTCACAATCATGAGCCTGATTGTTGATAACAAGCTCAATACCACAGGGATTGATGCCATCAAAGATACTCCGATCATCCTGGCTCTGGATGAGGCTCACCGCTACCTTTCAAAGGCAAACGGGGAACATTCCCGCCTTATCATCTCCCGTTTCGCAGATGCAGCCCGCCAGGGAAGAAAAGAAGCGCTTGGGCTCTTTTTGATCACGCAGGACCCTCAGGATATTGATGACACTGTCCTTAAACAGGTCAATACAAAGCTGATCCTTAACCTCAATAATGATGCTGCAATTTCTTCTTTAAAAGTCCCTAAAGAATACGAACGCAGGATCCCCTATCTTAAGAAAGGGCAGATGATCATTCATAGCCCTGATAACAGTGATATTGTGGAAATCCTCGGGCTTTCAAACTGTGTTGTGAGGCACCGCTAAAAGCTGTGGGTAGGTAACAAAAATAAAAAATGCGAAGCAAAATGAAATATCCACAAAATCTGAAAAACGTACGCGTCTGATTTTTCAGGAAATAATCAGCACATGCCTGCCTGATTAAGTACAGGCATGTGCTTCCTTAACGAATAAGGGTGTGCAAATCAGCAAGAAAATTATACATCTGTGTACATTTAAGGAATGTCAAATTACTGTAATTTTTGCTTTTACAAAACAAGAATGAATAAATTCGGAAATTTATTCTGTAGAAATCCCTGGAGGTGAGAAGTCTCCATTAATTTGAACTGAATGACTGACATCTCCTGTTCTCGTTCTGTTTTCGTCTTTTTTGTTTTGAGAAAGGCCGCTCTCCTACGTCGAGCGTGACAAGAAGGGTTTGATATGGCGAATAATGTATTACGGGTCTGAAAATAATATCTTACTCAAGAAGGGATTTTATATTCGTGTAATATCGTAAACCTCCGCCAGCTTGTCTGGCGGCCCCTTCATATAAAGAAGAAAGAAATTGAAGGACAAAGAGCTTATCCTAATAGCCATTTTACTTCCAGTCTTTCGAATCATTCCCCAAAAAACGATTACATGAAAGATGTTATTTTTTTAAAGACATTTGCAGAAAGTTGGATAAAGACCTCATTTAGGGTCTTAATATTTTTAACCTTAACTCCACTTGATTATAGGGACTATACCCTACAATTTGCTTATTTTTTCTTGTTTTAAACTTCAATCGAACCATTTCAAATAGAAATTTACTTATACTTATATTCCCTATATTCTAGGGAATATGAAAACTTGGGCAAGAGACTGGCTTGAAGATCAGCATAAAGCTGGAGAAAAATGTCTTGAAATCAAAGTTCGAGGCGACTGTCATTATGTTTATCGCTCTACGAGTAGATATGACAAAAAAATCAAGAAAGGTCGCAAAGTGTCAGTTTACCTCGGTAGACTTGACAAAGAATACGGCTTTATACCCAAAGGTGAGAAACCTAAAACTAACATGATACCTGTGCCTCGATCTATCACAGACTATGGAAATTCAATGATTCTGCATAATATGATGGCAGAACTCAAACCTCTTCTCATGGATAATTTCCCGGAACACTGGGAAGAACTCTATGCAATGTCAATTGTTCGCGTTAATGGATATATTCCCCTCAAGAGAATCAAGGATAGTTGGGAAGATCTCTATGATCCTGAAGGTCTAAAACCAAATTTGAATCCATCCAATCTTTCAAAAGTGTTGAGGGAAATAGGCTTGGACAGGTTTGGACAAAATGATCTATTCAATCATCTCAAAAATGTAGACACTCAACTTGTCTATGACTTAAGTACCTGTTTCTCTCGATCTATGAGTATTCTACAGGCTGAAAAAGGCTATAACAAAGACTCTATTCAAGTTCCCCAGATCAACTTTGCCCTACTTTGTGGTCTTGACAGTGAAATGCCTACTATGATCAAGTCAGTTCCAGGCAGTGTGAGGGATATAAGTACATTATACAAAACAATTGAAGAGTTGGATATTAGCAATAAGGTACTTCTTCTTGATCGTGGTTTTTTCTCCGAGGATGTTCTTAACTACTTAGAAGAAAAACATGTCAAATTTGTGTTACCAACAAAAAGGAACAGTCACTATTATGACACAAGAATACACCTTAATGAAGAATTCATCTATCATGATCGACTCATCAAATGTGGAAAAAGAAAGTTAGGAAATAGGTTCCTATATTTATATGAAGACCTGGACCTGAGACTTGAAGAACAGAAGACGATCTTCAGAAAGAGAGAGGAAGGGAAGATCAGTGATGAAGAGTACTCTTTAAAACAAAATAGAGCAGGGAAATTCTTGATAATCTCCAATTACGACATAGGAAAAAAGGAGATGTATGAACTCTATAAAAAAAGAGACTCTATTGAAAAGTTGTTTGATGTATACAAAACAACATTAGATGCTGACAAATTGTATCTTCATGATGATGAGAGCGTTTATGGGCATGTGTTTGTGGCATTTCTTTCATTATATGCGTACTGCAAATTGTTGAAGGCAATTAAAAAAGCAGAGATCAATGATAAGTTCTCACCAACTGACATCCTGTTGAAGTTTAGAAAAGTGAAAAATATAAATTTCGGTGAAAAAAGTATCATTACTGAAGTTCCTAAGAAAGTAAGAGAATTAGATATAACTCTCAAATTCAACATATTCCCTACAAAAAATGGGAGTTAAGGTTTTAAATCGCATTCCCAAAAATGATAGCTTTCAAGTTGTAAGCTGAAAATTGTAAAAGCTGAAAGTATACTTTTTGCTGACACATATAAAAAAGATAAAAAATGATGGGATAGCGCGGATTTGAACCGCGGTCCAAGCGTCCCAAACGCTCGAGGATGGACCAAGCTACCCTACTATCCCATTTGGGTATGCCATAAGGGCGTCCTTTCAAAGGATATTATCCTTTATATAGCTTTCGTTAGAACATGCGGCTGTACTCTGACCTCGCTAATCAAAACCAGAACTTTAGCTTTTATTACTTAACTGCCAGGCTGACTTATTTCACTTAATTATCTACTTAATTTCCGGCATCTATGCCTTGATTCACCAATCTTCAGCCTTTTTTCATTCCCAGCGCTGATAAATATCATTTTCTATTCCCAAAAGGTCAAGCGCCCTGCCAGCCATGGTATCTATGAGGTCGTCAATTGTTTTCGGTCTGGAATAAAAGCCAGGGCATGCCGGAAGGATGCTTGCTCCTGCCCGTTTAGCTTTCAGCATGTTCTCGAGGTGTATAAGGTTCAGGGGAGTTTCTCTTGTCATCAGGACCAGTTTTCTTTCCTCTTTCAGGCAGACGTCTGCAGCCCTCGTTATCAGGGAATCGGATATCCCGTTTGCAATTGCCCCGAGAGTTTTCATGCTGCATGGAGCAATAATCATCCCTGAGGTTTTGTAAGAGCCACTGGCTATAGGTGCTGAAAAATCTTTCTGGGAATAACTCCAGGTTGCCAGCTTTTCAACTTCCACGGGTAAGTAATCAGTCTCGATCTCGATTATCTGTTTTGCAGCTTCGGTCAGCACAAGATGGGTTTTAATCCCTTTTTTTGCCAGCACTTCGAGCAGGCGGATCCCGTACTGAACCCCTGAAGCCCCGCTGATACCTACAATTATTTCCATTATTCGCTTCTCCTTTCTGTTATGCTACTTTTTCACAGGAGAGGAGGAAGTTTCCAACCATTTCCTCTGCGGCTGAGACGATTTCTTTTATCTCTTCCGGGCTGATGTTATCCACGTGGATACCGGCAACAACTACCGATGTTTTCCCTGTTGCTTTGCTTACCCTCTTTGCGCTGTCCAGGGCAAGCTGCTCTTCCCTGTGCCCGGGCAGTGTAATCACGGAAGAACTGGCTCTCCCGCTTTTTTCATCAAACAGCCCTACTGCAACTGCACCCGCATGCTCTTTTCCGCCGGTAAGAGTCAGCAGGTAGTCTTCCCCCAGTTTTTTCGCTTCGAGCGTTACTTCTATTCTGCTGACTTTTCTTGTGATTTTAAACAAAAATTTTACTCCTTTGCTCTGGTTTCTTCCAGGTCGCTCAGCTTAAACTGTTTTGTGACTTTTTTTACGTTAAAGTATTCCTTTGCCGCTTTTCCCACAGCTTCACTGTGTTCCTTGGGGCAGTAAACCCCCATTCTCCAGTTATCCATATGAGCTTCCTGCAGGATGGATACGAAGTGTGAAGCTTCATTAAGGGGTACCAGCTTGTGTTCTGTTTTTATCATTGCTTTCATTTCAAGCATTTCAGGAGTTTTTGGAATATCCACAAGTACACACTGCTGGTCTACTCCGGCAAGTTCTGCAATCTCCTTCTCAGCTCTCTCTATTTTATCACGGTGCTTGAGCACGCCTTTTCCTGCATCTCCAAGCCCTATATAAAGCGCCCGCTTATAGAGTTTGCGTGCATCGAGCCGCCTGGCAAGTTCTCCTCCAGACCCCTTTGAGTTTCTCATGGCTGCTATGAGGTCTATGTCATCCATCTGCCTTAGCCGGAATGGGTCAAGCTCTCCGTCCTTGATCATATGCTCAACGGCTTTTGAGCACATAGATTCCGAAATCCTGGTCACATGATGGTAATAAACCGAGGTATTCATCCAGAAGCGGGAGACAAGAAGAGATTCGGCTGCTTTAAGTCCCCCCTGATCGATGACAAGCCTGTCTTCATGAAAACGCATCTGGTTAATCAGGCGGTTGTAGTCCACAACCCCGAAAGCAACACCTGTGTAATGAGCATCCCGGACAAGGTAGTCCATCCTGTCCACATCGATTTCACTGCTGAGGATCTGTCCTAATGATGTCTCGCCTTCAACGTGTTTTGCAAGTTCTCCAGGGTAAATCCCGTGTTTATTCAGGACTTCTTTTATTTCCCCTTTCCCTAATATTTCCTTTATTTCGTCATGCCTGCGCCTGGTATATTTATAAATAACATTCTCTGTTACGTGGGAAAAAGGACCATGACCTACATCATGTAAAAGGGAAGCAACCCTGATCTCCAGTTTTTTATCCTCCTCAATCGAGTCAAGGTTTTTCATCAGCATAGAGGCAAGGTGCATGGTCCCGAGTGAGTGTTCAAAGCGGGTATGGTTTGCTCCCGGATATACAAGGTTTGAAAAGCCAAGCTGCCTGACTCTTCTGAGGCGCTGCATCTGGGGGGTGGCCAGAAGTTCCTGGACAATTTCGTCCAGTTCAATGTAACCGTGTACGGGATCAAGGACTACTTTCATTAATCTTTAGACAGATGTCATTATATATTGTTGTATCTATTACTTTGATGCTATTGTTTTGATACATATATTCCAGGGCACCTGCTGCCCGAATATTAATATAAGTTCGGAAACAGGTATTATAAACAGGTATTATCATGATCATATTTTCAGGCGGTACCGGAACTCCCAAACTCCTTGACGGGCTCAAGGAAATCCTCCCTCCGGAGGAATTGACCGTTGTTGTAAACACTGCCGAAGACCTGTGGGTTTCTGGGAACCTTATCTCTCCAGACCTTGATACAGTGCTTTATCTATTCTCAAACCAGATTGACCGGAAGAAATGGTGGGGCATAGAAAATGATACCTTCAGGACTTATGAGCGTATGAAGGAACTTGGGGCAGAGGAAGGAATGAAACTCGGAGACCGGGACAGGGCAACCCATATTATCCGCTCGAACCTGGTCCGGGATGGGGCATCTCTTACGGATGCAACAGTGAAGCTTGCATCTCTTTTCGGGATCAAGGCAAATATCCTGCCAATGTCCGATGACCCTGTTTCCACTTATATAGAGACCCTTCAAGGAGTCATGCATTTTCAGGACTTCTGGGTTCGAAAACATGGAGAGCCTGATGTGCTTGGAGTTGATATCAGGGGAGTTTCCGAAGCTTCGATTTCTCCAAAAGTACTCGAAGCCCTTGAAAGGGAAGAAAATGTTCTCATTGGCCCGAGTAACCCTATCACAAGTATAGGTCCGATTATTTCCCTTCCCGGAATGAAGGACCTGTTGAAAAAGAAAAAGGTCGTAGCAGTCAGCCCGATTATTGGGAATGCCCCTGTCAGTGGACCTGCTGGAAAACTGATGCAAGCCTGTGGGCTTGAAGTCTCTTCCATGGGAGTTGCGGAATACTATCAGGATTTCCTTGATGTCTTCGTTTTCGATGAAAGGGACTGTGCAGATGAATTCGCATTTGAGAAGCTTGGATGTCGTGCTTCCCGGGCAGATACCCTGATGACCTCTACCGAGAAAAGCAAAGAACTGGCAGAGATTGTAGTGGGGCTTTTTGATAATATCGTCTGCCGTTAATTTTCCTTTCTAGCTTTCTCTTTTCTTTTCTCCTTTTCTATATTCTAAATTTCTCTCTATCTTTTTTGCTTCCTTTTTCTTTTCCTTTTATTTCCTTTAAATTCCCCTTATCTTCTTTTTTACCTTTATGAGCCTTCAACGTTAACAAAATTCGAAAGTTTTATGTATTATTTTTTTCATTCATTGTAATACTAAGAAATATAAAATTAATATTTTTATCTTAAATATTAAGTTACTATCTTCTGATAAATCTCATTTTTGTCAGACTAATTAAACTACTCATAGGCAACAGAGGTAAATGTATGATTCGAAAAAGTGTGCTTACGAACAGGAAAATCAAAACAATAATCACAGATTTTGTTTTCCTGACAATACTTGTTTTTTCCCTCGGGTCCATACCGGGGATGGCAGCTGAAACTGATAGCCAGGATCTGATGGCTCAGGTCTTTGCCGCAGCCGAAAAAGATCTGGGAAACATCGGACCTGAAGATACCCTTATAATTACGGATATCGGATCTCCTGCAGAATCTTATGTTTTTCTGGACAGTTTTTACTCGGAATTTTATGAAAGGGACATGAAATATACGGAAAATCTCCTTGTTGTCCAGAACGCAAGGAATGCCCCCCTGTGGTTTGCTTTCTTTAACAAATCAAACGGGAACTGCACTTTTATTGAGGTTTCATATGGAGATGAGGACGAGATCAGCTATCAGGTAACGGAAAATATAGACTTTGATAAGCTTTCGAAAAATAAAAAGTCCATAGCAGCCTGGAATGAAAAAGTAAACTCAACTGTTTTTGACGGGCGCGAGTTTGCCATTCTTACAATCTCCAATGGCTGGGCTACAGGAAAGCTTGATTATGAACTGATGCAGTGCCTGCAGCTGCACAACCACTTCTGTCCCGGAGTTTCAAGCGGCTTTGTGCTTGCAGACTGGATGGAAGAAAATTACCCTCTTGAAGAAGGGGTAAGTTATACGGTTTTCTCCTGCCCCAACTGGTGCAAAGAAGATGTTTTTGTCAAGCGCTGGGATGCCACCCCCGGAAAAGGAGGGATCTTTGTCTCTGCGCTGACGGATGAAGAAAAAGAAGAAATTGGAAATTCTCCTGCCGGAATTTTCGTAGTTACGAACAAAAGTGCCGGAACTATGAAGGCAGTAGTACTCGGATTTGACTTTGATGTCGTAAGTGCGGAATCCGGGGCAAAAAAAGATGATCCTGCGTGGATTTCGAAATACCTGTCTGACCTCTGGCTTATGGATAGGGAAAACTGGGATGAAGAAGGACTTGTTACGGAAATTGCAGTCATTGATATCGATAAGGATACGCTGAGCGAAATGAAACAGGCAGGCAACAATCCTTATGTTGTTCTTGGACTTCTCAATCCTGAAGGAAATGTCAGATCCTCGAATGGGATTCGTGGGATTGGAAACCTTTTCAGCAAATCTAAAGCTTGAATAGAGTTTGATGCATGTGATTGAAAACTTTTGATGGGTTTCGTTTTTACCCGCTTTTCTTTTTGCTTTTTTATCTTTTTTACGTTTTGCTTTTTCGATCTTTATTTTTCATTTTTCCTGCTATTCCCGTATCTTTTTACTTAATCATCCTTAAATTTATTAACGCTGAGATAACTATTTATTATAAATTTCCTGCATCCCGAATATAAACGGACTCGACCTGGAAATCCAAAGTTATATCAAGTACTTTGATGTTTTCCTGAAATCGATTTATCTTTCCCGGCAGCGGGTTTGTATAATATCCATAACTTCGGGAAACAGTATATTTGAGGGAGCCGGCTTAATTTCAGGATTTTTTTACTTCCCGGAATATTGAGACAGCCAGAAAAAGGTAAAATCATGCTTGAAAGACTGAAAGATTCACTGATCAAGTCCCCTGTTATCAAGCGAGGGGAGTATAACTATTTTATCCATCCCATTTCTGATGGCGTACCTTCTATTGATCCTCGTCTGGTAGAAGAGATCTCCGATTACATTGCAGGGGTCGCAAATATGAATGTTGATACTATCCTGACCGTGGAAGCTATGGGCATTCCGGTTGCAAACGCCCTCTCCCTGAAAACCGGAATTTCTCTTACCATTGTCCGGAAGCGGCCTTACTTCCTTGAAGGGGAAGTGGAACTCTCCCAGAGCACAGGGTATTCTAAGGGTGCCCTCTATATAAACGGGCTCAAAAAAGGGGACAGAGTAATTATCGTTGACGACGTTATCAGTACAGGGGGAACACTTCTTGCCCTTGTAAAGGCGTTACAAAAGATGGGCGTTGAAGTAATGGATGTAATTTCAGTTATAGGTCGCGGAGACGGGTTCCTTAAGTTGAAGGAGCTCGGAGTTGAACCCAAGATTCTCGTTACAATTGATGTGAGCGAGAAAGGTGTGGAGATTAAGGATGTCTTTAAGGATCATTGAAGCATTCGACCTGAGGTCTGACTATATAATCAGCGCAATAAAGGATACGAAAGCAAGACTTGTAGGCTTCCAGTTTCCTGAAGGGTTAAAACGCAAAGGTCCTGAGCTGGCAAAAAAGGTCGAAGAAGCCACTGGGGCTGAAATTATCATCTCAGGGGACCCGTGTTTCGGAGCTTGCGACCTGGACAGGACCCTCCTTGACCACGTTGATATTCTTTTCCACTTCGGGCATGCGGAACTGGAGGATGTCAAACTTTCGGATAAAGTATATTTTATCGAAACGCGCTCTTCAGTTGATGTCCGGCCTGTTGTTGAAAAGGCTGTTTCTGAGCTTAAAGGGCAGAAGATAGGGCTGATTACCACTGTCCAGCATGTCCATAAACTTCCTGATGTATGCAGTGTGCTCGAAAGCAAGGGAAAGACCTGCGTTATCGGACGTGGTGACTCCCGAATTGCCTATGATGGACAGGTTCTGGGCTGCAATTTTTCGGCAGCTAGGGATGAAGATTGTGACGAGTATCTTTACATCGGAAGCGGAGATTTCCATCCTCTGGGGGTATCTCTTTCCACAAAGAAACGTGTCATTGCAGCTGATCCTTTTTCCGGAGAAGTCCGCGAGGTTGACCCATCAAGGATTCTGCGCCAGAGGAGTGCGGTAATTGCAAAATCTCTGGACGCACAGGTTTTCGGGATCATTGTCTCAAGTAAAAATGGGCAGAAGAGGATAGAGCTTGCTTCTTCCTTAAAGGAACTCGCAAAGAAGCATGGAAAAGAGGCACACCTGGTCCTTATCGATCTGGTGACTCCGGACCAGCTGCTTCAGTTCAAGGTAGACGCTTTCGTAAATACTGCCTGTCCAAGGCTTGCTGTGGATGAAGTGGGACGTTTTCCTGCCCCGATGCTGACGCCACAGGAGTTTGAAATAGTACTTGGAGAACGTGAGTGGGAAAAGCTTGTACTGGATGAAATTACCGAAGAACCTGTATAATTTTTTACAAGACCTAAATGACTTCACAATCTTTTATCAGATTATTATCGAGTAATTAAGAAAAACCAAAGGATATGAAACAGAGAAAACTTGAAATGCTGCTTGAAGAAATAGAAGGCTTTTCCGATCCTGAACTTGAACTTGAACAGTATCAGACGCCTTCTCTTCTTGCTGCGGAAATACTCCATTTCGCTTATATGCAGGGCGATCTTGATGACTCAGTCCAGGACCTGGGCTGCGGTACAGGCATTCTTGCAATAGGAGCAAAACTTCTGGGAGCAAGGAAAGTAGTGGGATATGATACTGACCCAAAAGCTCTTGAGGTTGCAAGAAAAAATGCCGAAAAGCTTGGAGTGGAGGTTGAATTCGTTTGCTCTGATATATTGGAGGTCTCAGAGCGAGTAAAAACAACAATTATGAACCCTCCTTTCGGTGCAAGAGTCAAAGGCAAGGATAGACCCTTTCTTTCGTCAGCATTAAGAACAAGCGAAGTGATATATTCAATCCACAACCGCGGAAGCCTTGCTTTTATCCAAAAGTTCATTAAGCCTGCGGTCATTACACACTCATACGTTGCGAAGTTCCCTCTTAAGAGGACTTTTGATTTTCACCAAAAAGAAAGAGAAGTTATTGAGGTAGAGATTTACAGAATTGCTGTCCATAACTGAACCTGTATTCAGGAACCCTTTAAGGCATCATGTTTTACATCTTACATCTTCATGCTTTATTCTTAAAGGCGGAATTAATAAGTTATTGAACAAGGAAAAGATCATAAGATAGAGAATAAATCCATAATGTAGAAAAAAATCTACAGTAGAAATAAGTACATTGGGACAGATGACTTTAGATATACTCTGAATGAGTAATTATAATCTGACATCTTTCTATGCATTTATGCACTAAATGTACATCGTGCTGAATAAGAAGAATCACTGGAACAGAGTACTGGAATAAATGTTTTCCATTCCTTAAATGAGTAAGCCATGGTTCATTTCCGCCAATAGTTCCATAATAATTATAAAAATTATTGCAATGATTACCTATATCACTAATAGCGATAATTCGAATGAGGGATCATGATTAGAATTCGAAAAAATAAGACTACTAGGAAAAAATTAACGGGTCCTGGTGAAGGAAAGCCTGGAACTGATAAACCGGTTCCAGCAAGTGAAGAAAACAGGGATCAATTTAAAGGTCATCAGAGGGACCATCAGTCCAGGGTTCAGTTTAAAGGCCAGTCAAGAGACCAGCTTAAAGGCCAGTCAAGAGACCAGCTTAAAGGCCAGCCCAGGGCTCAGTTTAAAGTTCCATCCCGAGACCAGTCCAGAGGTCGGCCTAGAGACCAGCCGAAAGGCCAGTTCAGAGGAGATCCTACTAATAAGAGAAAATTCACCTATTCCAAGAAAGGGCCCAGGGATAGAAAGGAAGCGACGAGTTTTAAGCCGCCTGCCGAAGAAACCGTGAGGTCTGAAGAAGATCTTGAAAAAGGAGGTTTTGTTCTTCCGGGAGAGCTTGTTGGAACTACAGAGGAGTTCAAACCAGGAGATGGTACTGCAATAATTGCAGGAGATATCTATTCTACTGCTACTGGCAGTGTACTCATTGACAGAAAAGCCAGAATAGTCTTGGTTAAGCCAAACACGGTTACTCCAAACATCCTGATTGTAGGAGATATAATATACGGGAGGATAACCGACGTCCGTGAGTCCGGAGCAGCGGTGGAAATTGCAGGAATTGAAGGAAAAGAAAACAGGGAAATCGTAAGTGTAAGACCCGGGGATATTCATGTCTCTAATGTGAGGGATTCCTACGTAAAGAGGCTGGCAGACGAGTTCAGACCTTTTGATATCGTAAAGGCCAGGGTCGTTGATGTTGAAAGAATGCGCCTTACTACAGCTGAAGATTCTCTTGGAGTTGTAAAAGCTTACTGCTCAAACTGTAGAGAGAAACTTGTGCTGGAAGGGAAAAAGCTTAAATGTCCGGTCTGCAATATGACTGAAACCCGTAAGATCTCAACTGAGTATGGGAAAGGAATTATGTAATTTTCTCTTTCCTACCTTACTTTATGCGGGTTTCGACATTTATGGCGACTATACATTCTACGGCAGCTATTTATAACCGGTTATATTATTCACTATTTACAGGTGGTCACCAGTGGAACTGAACATTCTTAACAAAACAAATAATGAGCTTGAAGTCGAGATCAGAGGCGAAACTCATACCCTTCTTAATCTTCTTAAGGACCTCCTGATTAAAGATGAAAGGGTTGAAGCGGCTTATTACGACATGAAATATGTGAGCATCAGTGAACCTATCCTTTATATCAAAACTAATGGTGCGGATCCGATTCTGGTTTTAAAGGAAACGGCAGCAATCATTGTTTCTCAATGCGATGAATTTATTGATGTCTTCAGCAAGGCAGTAAATGCCTGAAGCTGATGATTGCAGGACGTCTTTTAAGGCGTTTTGCTCCTTTCTCTTTCATCAGTTGGGCTTGGAGAATAAGACTGAGTATCTGCCTCCTTCCGTATTTTTATCTATATATAAATGTTTCAATTGTTTCTGGAATACTTTTTTATGAGTTCTCGGTATATTACTGAATGCATAGAGCCTTAAGCAGCTTAATTTAAGTAAGAAATTCCGACCTACCCGGTAAATAATTTTTTAATGCCGGGTTAAATTCACACTTTAAATCAGGAATTTACTATAATTTACAGTTCTTAAGAGGTATAAGAAATGACACTTGATGACTCGTCCTTACAGAAGTATGGTTTCATAAAGAGAGAGACCCTTGACAGCATAAATATCGACCCTCTTCAGACAGGTGGGCTTTTGACAGAGGCTGCCAAACAGGCCCTTGTCGAATGGGGAGATGGTTATTCTGTCTGTGACTTCTGTGGTGGAGTTCTCGATCTGATCAAAAAGCCTCCTATCCATGATTTCGTACATCAGGCGCTTCCCGAATTCCTGGGTTGCGATGAGGCAAGGGTTACAAACGGGGCAAGAGAATCAAAATTTGCAATCATGCATTCCATTGGAAAGCCTGGAGACTGGATCGTCCTTGACGGGCTTGCCCATTACTCCTCTTATGTTGCAGCCGAGAGAGCCGGGCTGAACATCAAAGCCGTGCCCCATTCAGGCAGCCCCGAATACTATCTTGATCCGGAAGGCTATGGTACTGCAATCGAAGAGGTCATCAAAGAAAGCGGAAAACCTCCAGCTCTGGCACTTGTTACTTATCCTGACGGAAGTTACGGGAACATTCCTGATGCCAGAAAGATTGCGGCAGTCTGCCACGAATATGATGTACCCCTTCTTCTAAACGGGGCATATGCCGTAGGAAGAATGCCCGTATCGGCAAAAGAAATCGGGGCTGACTTTATAGTGGGCAGCGGGCACAAGTCTATGGCAGCTTCAGGTCCTGTCGGAGTGCTCGGGGTAAGTGAAGAATATGCTCCTGTTGTGCTCAGGAAATCCATACACAACAAGGTAAAGGAAGTCGAACTTCTGGGGTGTACTGCCCGCGGTGCTACGGTTATGACCCTGATGGCTTCTTTCCCTGAAGTGGTAAAACGCGTCCGGAACTGGGACCAGGAAGTTGAAAACGCCCGCTGGTTCTCTTCAAGGCTTGAAGATATGGGCTTTATCCAGCGTGGGCAAAAACCGCATTCTCATGACCTTATGTTCTTTGAAGCTCCACGCTTCTACGAGATCTCCCAGAATGTAAAGAACGGCAGGTATTTCCTCTACAAGGAATTAAAGAGCCGCAACATCCACGGCATCAAGTCAGGGCTTACCAAGTATTTCAAGCTCAGCACATTTGGTCTCGGAAAGGAAAAGCTTGGCACTGTTGCGGATGCCTTTGAAGACATCCTGAAAAAGTACGAAAACGTTTAAGCCTTCTTAAATTATTTATTTGCCGCCCGGGTCTATTTATCATTTGAAGTTTTTAACTCCGGGCTGCTTTATTTCTTTACTTCAGGTTATTTTACTTTTTACTCTTGACCTGTTTCCTGTTGCTTTCTCTAGAAAGCTTACAACCCGATCATACCCTTTTGCTTCCATTTTTATCCTCCCAGGGATAATAGAAAGATATTTCATTCAGAATGAGCTAATATGTGCTTAAGGTCTCATTTAAAATGAGACTTTTCATGATTAAATCCTCATTAAAAATGAGGATCTTCTCACTCGATATTAAAGGATTGGTCCTTTCCATGGATATACAGGTATTGAGAGAAATTATACGCGAGCAAAAGGCAGTTTTTGAGGCAGAAGGACCTGAAGGGCTTATTGAAAGGGAAGCACTTAAAAAGGTTTCTGAATTCTTGAAACTTCCTCACACCCTTGTAATCTCTGGTTTGAGGCGTTCTGGGAAGAGTACTCTCCTGAAGCAGATCCATAAAAATTTCTGCGGGAACGAGCTGGTTTACTACCTGAATTTCGAGGATGAACGCCTTATTGGTTTTGAAGCAGGTGACTTCAATCTCCTGTATGAGACGTTTATTGAGCTGTTCGGAAAAAGCAGTGTTTTTTTCTTTGATGAAATCCAGAACGTTGAAGGCTGGGAGCATTTTGTCCGAAGGATGTACGACAGGGGATTTAAGTTTATCATTACCGGTTCGAACTCGTCTTTGCTGAGCCGGGAACTCGGAACCAAATTAACCGGGCGTTATGTGGGGCTGGAGCTTTATCCCTTTTCTTTCCTGGAGTTCCTTAAATTCAAAGGCATCCCTTCCCCAAAAGAACCTTTAACTGAAGAGAGGGGCCTTATTAAGGGCGCTTTCAATGAATATCTGGAAAAAGGGGGTATACCCGAGTACCTGCGGTTTGAAAACGTCGAACTCCTGAAAACCCTTTATGAAAATATTCTTTACAAGGATATCCTGGTCCGTTATGGGCTCGGCGATGAAAAAGCTCTGAGGGAACTCTCTCTCTACATTTTTTCAAACTACAGTTCCGAGGTCAATTACAGCAAATTACAGAAAATGTTGGGTTTGGGAAGTGCAAATACGGTCAAGAACTACATAGGCTACCTGGAAAACTCCTATATGGTCTTTACAATCCCTAAGTATGACTTTTCCCTCAAAAAACAGATTTATGCCCCTAAAAAGGTTTATGCGATCGATTCAGCCTTCATAAACCTCATATCCTTCAAGTTCTCCCGGGATCGGGGAAAAATGCTGGAAAACCTTGTTTTTCTGGAACTCAAAAGAAGGAGTATGGATCTTTACTACCACAGAGGTCGGCAGGAATGTGATTTCATTGTTGCCGAAAACGAAAAGCCTGTGGAAGCTATACAGGTAACTATGGCTTTGACCGGTAACAGAGAGCGGGAATACGGTGGGCTTCTTGAAGCCCTGGAAGCCTATGGACTTGATAGCGGTATTATCCTGACAGAGTCCGAGGAGTTCGAAGAAACTATTCAGGGAAAAAAGGTTATAGTTAGACCTATCTGGAAGTGGCTTCTGGAATAAACTCAATTAACACAATTAGCGGATAGGCTATTATTTTTACTTCTGATACCAACTGTTACTTTCACTTCTTCATCTCCACGTTTTCCACATATCCTTCTCCACGCGGGGTCAGGACATAATACTGAGCTCCCTCATCTTCCTCTTTTTCGATGCACAGGGTGCTTTCAAGGGTACTCAGGTTATAGTTTGCCTGAGAATCCGTGAGTTTGAACTCGGCTTTAATTTCCTCAAAGGTCATCCTGCGCCCGTCAAGAGCCTTCAGGATTTTTCTCCGGGCAGGGTTCTGGAGAGCATTCAGGCAGGCTTTATGGTCTTCTGTCATGTCTTCTTTCATCCTGCCCTCGCGCCTCATTCTTGAGACCCATTCTTCTTTCCTTTTTGCAGCTTCTTCGGGAGTCATATCGATCATTATATTGGTTGGAATCTCAAATAGGTTTGCGAGTATAGCTGAATTTACAGCATAGTGTAGCTGAATTCTCAGGTTCACTTCTCTCCAGGTTGTGGCATAAATAAAATCAAATAAGATCATCCCCAATTTCTTTCCATGAAACTGAACCCAGAACTCGAATCCATTGAAATGATTGCAAAAATTATCCTGACCGCGGCCCGCACAGCTCCTAAGGGAAAAGGTATCGATGATATCATAACCTGTCTCCTTTCTTCGGAAGAAAAAACCGAACTTGCCGGCAGGATGGAAGAACTGAGCGAGATTAAGGACCTTAAGTTTCTCATCAGGGATGCAAAGAACGTAAGGGATGCGGATGCAATCGTCCTTATCGGCCTCAAAGCCTGGGCGCTCCATAGATAGCCATAGCAGCTTAGCCCCATCGGGAGTAAAGAAAGGTGCCTTGTCGTAACCCGGCATTCCCTCTGATACATTCTTCTCCTCCCCGCTCTCCACATTGTAAAGGAAGATATCGGAGTTGGTGCTAAAGGCATACTCCTTACCTGTAAGCTTTTTGCAGGTGTATGCAATGAACTTACCACAAGGGCTCCAGCTAATTTCCTCCATGCCACCAAAGGGTTTAAGCGGGCTATCGTATGGTAAATCCTTCATTATATCAACAGGGTTAGAAACCTTGCCGTTAGATAAATCGGCAATAAAGATGTGGCTGTAGAGCTCATCCTCCCAAACATCCCAGTGGCGATACATCATATCGTTAATAATACGGCCGCTGGCCTTTGGTAGGTCTGGATGAATATCGGCAGTGGTTTTATCAACCTTAACCTCCGCTATAAATAGAACCTTGTTGCCTGCAGGTGAGATAGAAAAGCCGTTTATATCGCCATCAAACTGCGATATTTTTGTGGCTCCTTTACCATCGGCACCAATGGTCCAGATTTGAGCGCTACCACCCTCGGTTGAGATGTAGGCAATGCGGCCATCGCTGGTCCATGTTGGGTTAAACTCGTGGCCAGCAGTGTAGGTTAGCTGCTTAATGTTTGAGCCATCGGTATCCATAACAAATAGCTCCGAGTTGCTGCGGTTCTCCTCCTTGGAGTACCAGCTAACGGTGTACGCCACCTTTTTGCCACAGGGCGATACCACCACCTCGCCCAAGCGACCAAACGACCAAAGTACCTCTGGGGTTAGCGTAGGCTGGTCAAGCGTTATGTCTTTTGGCCCTATTAAGTTGGGCTGATCTTTTGGGGCACATGCCGAAAATGCTAGAACTAGCACTGCAAGTATGCCCCATATTGTATGTTTCATAGGG
>ENA-UOOK01001019-UOOK01001019.1-fermentation-metagenome-genome-assembly--contig:-NODE-1019-length-37635-cov-16.370383_pt1 | contig 37635 bp, 32 predicted proteins | sample MGYA00245777_ERZ724023 | MGnify/ENA primary metagenome ERZ724023 (study PRJEB28704, sample SAMN03018312) | fermentation metagenome | biome: anthropogenic terrestrial biome; feature: soil...
CTTCCTATCACTTTTCAGTTGTTAAGGTTCTGACTTCAAGAGAGCGAATTCTAATGGATTCATTTCTATTTGTCAAGCCTTTTATTCAGATAAAATCACCGGCTCAAAAACTCAGCCGGTTTCAGGCTCTTTCCATTAGGTCACTCAGACCCAAGCTATGTTGTTATCATCCACTTCGCCTCACGGCGCGTTATCTGATGTAGCACCTTGGACAGACAAGTATAGACGATTCAATACTGTTTGTCAAGGTTGAATCTGGCTTTGTACAAAATTGCTTCTCTGCCAGTTGCGGGGTTCTTCTTTTTTGAAGGTTCTTGCTGCCCGTTTCGGGGCGCAAGGAGTTATTATAGGCAAATCAAAAATTAAGTCAAGGCTTTTTTCGACCAATTTCCAAAATTGGTCATAGCAATTCGATTTTCGGGGCAAATATGGAAGTTTTCGCCATTTTGACACGATTTTGCCTACTTTTATGACTAATCGATAAGCAGAAGTAAGCCACCGCGATTTTCAGCCCCACCTGGATTCCTGATGGTATTTCGTCTTTGATCCCCTGGCACGAGCAAATATCGCACTGAGGAATTCTCTAAGCATATATTACCAACAAGCTGTTATTGTGCCCAGGTTGTTTGGTTCAACCTGACCTGGTAGATTCAAGCCTATTGATAGTTTTCCAATCCCTGCATGCGAGATAATTGTCACAAATCACCTGTATTTCCCGACTTTAATTATGTAGCTACAATTGACCACAGAGAAAAGGTGGATTTTGACGGAACAACAGCAGTATCAAACTGATCTAGAGGAAAAGGAACAACAGTCACAGTCTTATCACGACCTGCCTTCGCTCTACCATGCATACGCCAGGCGAGTATTTCATTACCATTACGCCCGCGTGCAAAACCAACACGAAGCAGAAGACCTGACCTCGCAAACCTTCATGGCTGCCTGGGAACAATGGCACAACCTGCGAGACCCAAAAAAAGCGGTGGGCTGGCTCTTTTCGATTGCCCGTAATAAAAACAGCGACCATTTCCGCAATCGTCAGCATATTCAGCACGAAGAGCTGCATGACAAGCTGGCAAATTCTGCGAACCCAATCTCCTCTGAGACGATAGATCGATTACTCGATCTGCAGTTGCACATTGATAGACTAACGGAAAAAGATCAGGATTTGATTCGCCTTCGTTCGGTAGCTGAGCTGCCCTTCAAACAAATTAGCCAAATCCTGCATGAGCCGGAAACCCGCATCAAAAAACGTCATTACCGGCTGCTGCAGCGCCTCAAAGCTGAGATGGAGCAAGTATGAACACCCTGACCGAATTCGAAAAGGATATCCAACTATCCTATGCCCTGCCAGAACCTCGCTCGGAGTTTCTCGGCGATCTGGCTGCCAAAATCCGGACGAAAAAGCAGCCCGTACCTCGCAACAACCGCCGCTCACGCCTTGCGTGGGTTGGGCTAACGCTCGTCGTCTTCCTGGTGCTGACTTTGGCATTACTCGGACCGGGAAAGGTCTGGGCGCAAATCCAATCGTGGTTCGGATTGCTGCCCGGGGTTGGAGTGATCGAACCAGGCACATCCATTCGGATGCTCAAAGAGCCTGTTTCCCAAACCCGCGATGGCATAACGGTTGAGGTTAGCGAAGCAATTTTAACCAACGAACAAAGTTTCATCTATTTCAACGCGAGCAACATCCCAACTACAGCATATTCTGGAAATGAAGGAAAGCCCGGCGGCTGCCAGGCTCATTATTATCTTGAAACCGAAGACGGGCAGCGTTTTCAGCCCTATGGTGAGGGTGAATTTGAACTGATTCCAGCCAACATCAACACCGCGACATTGGTAATCCCCTGTTTGCGCGGAACCTTGCCTGGCTCCACGCCTGAAAACTGGCGTCTCCAGCTCGAATTCGTGCCATTTGAAGGACCGCCGGTTGCCACACCGGTTTATCTCTTTCCGACAGCAACGCTGGTTGAAAATAAGGCAGGCATTGTTATCAGCCACAGCCTGGTCGAAGGTGACAACCTTGTTCTGGCGGGCTATATTCGGAATTTAGATGAGAAATATCGCAACCTGGTCGGAAACCTGGAGATTTTCGATGCCGATCAGCAGCCAGTTCCGTTTTTGAGTGACCAGTCCCAACTCAATTTGGCAAACGCGACTCGCAATCAACTCGGTGCATGGACCGTCCGTCTAAAGCCGGAAGGTCTGGCTTTCCCGCTCGAAATCCGCCAATCTTATCTCGAGGTCAGTCAACCGCTGGAAGATGAAAGCACAGCTTTTTTAATCACCTTGCCTGCAGAATACCCGCTTAACGACATATCCGTACAGAAGTCCATCGACATAGCCGGTGAAAGCATTGAGCTCTACTTTCTCCGTATCCAACCGTCTCAGTTTGGTGGCTATCAATACGACTTTTACTTTAAAGCCCATCCGGTCATCAGAAGTCTGGATGTTTCCACGCCAGGATCATCACTATCCAATGTAGCAGGATCCACCGGCGCATCGTTGAAGCACGGTGAATCAGTCTTCCAAAGTAGTTTTTGGCTGGAAGAAGGCTCGCTGCACGGGGATATTGAATTTGAAGTCAGTCATCCCGTGAAAGTTCTCGAAACAATAGAGCTAACCCACAGCTTCACACCGCCCGCAGATTTGATGAGCGAGCTTGAAGCACAATCAGGAAGCGAGCAGGCTTGCATTGACTATTTGTACGAAATCGATGAAAACGATGGTCAAATTCCGCAGCTCAAAGGGAAAGTATTGGTCTACCAGGAATCAGCGCCTTTCGAGGGTAACGCACTGGTGCTTTATAGCCTGGACGGAAGTGACCGTCTGTTGATTGGGAAAAACCTGGTTCACTCAGCCCTTTCCCCAGATGGGCAAACCCTTGCCTTAATCAGGCGTGATGAAGGCTTGCGATTGTTAGACCTGGCTTCGGAAACAGAGCAGCATATTTTGGATATCCAGGGGAATGACCTGCGCTGGTCACCTGACGGTCAGTGGATCGCGCTGCAGACTTATGAAGGCGTGCTGATTGTCAAGGTGGACGGCAACAAGATCTTGCTCCCGGATGATCAGGGAAACGGCAACATCGCTGGCTGGTCTGCTGACAGTGAGCGCCTGTATTTCCGAAAAACTTCAGCAGCGGGCGCACAAGGTCGCTTGTTTGTTTACTCTCTGGATAGCGACCAAACTCAACAATCCGACCTGCTTGATTCCAAGCGGACAATTAGTTCCGGCTTCAGCCTGTCAGCAGACGAGCGCTACGCTATTTATCCAAAAAGCCAACTCGATTGGATGTATGAAGACCTGCAAACCGGAGAAGTGAAAGCCTTGTCAGATGGTGTTTGGCTTGGGAGCCCGGTTTGGCTCAACGACGGCTGGGTTCTCTTCACACAGTATGACCAGTTCGCAATAAATTATTTGCAGCCAGTTGCAATTAACCCAGCAACCTGCCAGGTCGTCCATTTGCCCGAGCGTCTTGGCGGATTAGTCCTTGGTGTTTGGCTTGAGCAATAACATATACCCACCCTGGAAAGGGTTGTGAATCCAGCAATTCTCAGTCCCCTACTCGTATCTGCCGTCAACGGGCGGGCATGGCAATCACGAGCAGGGAATAGGAAACAGGGAATAGGGAATAGGACCTGGGTTTTGTCATTCTGAACGAAGTGAAGAATCTGAACCTTTGCCAACAAGAGACTTATTGACTTCGTTGGTACAGACGTCACGCCCTACAACACATTCGGGACGGCGTGGCAGCCGTCCCCTAATCGTATCTGTAGGGGAGACCTGCCACGGTCTCCCGCACTCTGGACCTTGACCCGGTTTCGTATTCCCATTATTGCTTGCGGGACGGCACGGCAACCGTCCTCCACACCACATTCGGATCGGCGTGGAGATCGGTCTGAGTATTACAATAGCTTGAAAAACTCAAGACCATCAATAAAGCTCAAGAAATTTTAGCGCTGAACCCTGCCCGAGGCATCTCCGCCCATTAAATTCCTGACATCAGAAACACTAACACGGTTAAAGTCTCCAATGATTGAATGTTTAAGACAACTTGCCGCTACTGCAAACTCCAAAGCATCCTGATTGCTTTCATAAGTGTTTAGCCCATAAATAAGACCAGCAGCAAAAGCATCTCCTCCACCAACGCGATCAATAATATCTCTTATCTCATACCGTTGACTGAGGTAGAAATGGTCACGATCATTCAAACAAGCCGACCAGCCATTAATATCAGCACTTTGGCTCTCCCTCAAGGTTATTGCAATAAGCTTCAGGTTTGGATAGGTCTCCAAAACATGTTTTGACAGGACCTGATACTTTGATATGTCTAATCTTCCGCTTTCAACATCCGAGTCGACAGCGATACCAAGTGATTTCTGACAATCTTCTTCGTTAGCTATGGCAACATCTACATATTTTATCAACTCAGACATTACTTCAGATGCCTTCTTGCCATATTTCCAAAGATTTTTACGATAGTTAAGGTCACAAGATACCGTTATATCCTTCGCCTTTGCAACTCTGACAGCCTCCAGCGAGAGAAGCATTGCAGACTCTGAAATTGCCGGCGTAATGCCAGTAATGTGGAACCAGTCGATTCCATCAAATGCTTTGTCCCAATCGATGTCACCAGGTTTTGCCAGTGCAATCGAGGCGAATTCCCGGTCATAAACAACCTTACTCGGCAGCTGATTTGCGCCAGGCTCAAGGAAATAAATCCCCATACGACCTTCTCCCCGCTGGATGCGGGTAGTGTCTACACCAAATTTACGCAACTCCTGAACGCAGGAATCCCCTATGGCATTCTTTGGGAGAACTGTTAGATAGGCTGCATCCAGCCCGTAATTTGCGAGGGAGACCGCGACATTCGCCTCACCGCCACCAAAGGTAGCTTCGAGCATTAAGCCCTGGAACAATCGCTCATGATAAGGTGGTTTCAGCCGCAGCATAATCTCGCCAAATGTCAAGAACTTCATTTTTTACTCCTTCACTTCTGCAACAGATGAACCGCAAAACCACCAAACTGGTCTTTTAAGTAAATAGCAGTCAAAACTGAACCTTTATGTTTAGCGGTATCCATATCCACTTTATAACCGCGTTTTGTCAGGTAGTGCACAGCACGATTGATATTGTTGGTCTTAATGGCAATATGTCCCATCGCTCCCAAATATTTCGACTTCAGCACCTCAATAGAGGGTCCGGCAAAATTAGAGCTATTCCCTTCTTTTAAGGGGAAACTAAATGATTTTGAGAATTGATCACAGACTTCCAAAGATTCTTCAGGGGTTTCCATGTTAATCCCAATGTGGGCGACCTCAAAGCCCAGAAGAATATCAATGGCTTTGCGAACAGCTTCAGTGATCGCAGCAAAATTCTTATTGTTTATATCTGCAGTTTTACACAACCAGCCTCCGCCGACAGCGCAAATAAATGGTTTGTCAGCATATTCTGCCAGGTTGTCATTATTAACTCCGCCGGTTGGGATAAACCGAACCCCTGCGGATTTAAATGGACCATAAAGCGCGCTCATCGCTTTTACACCACCATAAACGTCAGAAGGGAAAAACTTAACTGTTTTCAAACCTTCTACCAATGCTTGCTGTATCTCTGTTGGAGTTACACAACCTGGGGTAACCGCAATTTTTTGCTCTACACACCAGCGAACTATTTTCGCGTCAAACCCGGGAGAAACGATGAACTGAGCACCAGCATCAACGGATTCTTTACATTTATCAAGTGTCAGAACTGTACCAGCACCCACCAGCATTTCAGGTACTGCAGATCTAACGTTTTTTATTGCCTGGATACCAGCATCTGTTCGCATGGTGATTTCCATCACATCCAGCCCCGCTTCAAGCAACGCACGGGCAGCAGGAATGGCATCCTCTGCATTTTCAATTACAACAACCGGCACAAGACCAGCCAGTCCGATACGTTCAAGCACATCCATTTTATCCTCCTCAAGTTTACTTAAAAGGTGCCGTATGTTTTCTCCGCTTCTACAGCTGACATACCATTTTCAATTGCCTCTCGGGTACTTTTTTCCCCACGTACTTTTTCAAGGGTTAATGTAATAGCCTCTTCCTCAATTTCGCGAGGAAACACTACAACGCCGTCAATATCGCCGAACACCAGGTCTCCGGGTTTGATCAGAATATTCCCAATCTCAACCGGGCAGCCATATCGAATAACCTGATTTCTATAAATCGATCCCTGTGCGTCCCGACCCATGCAGAATACTGGAAAATCTTGCTCCAGAACCTGGCGGGTATCACGAATGTATCCATCAATCACAGCCCCAACTCCACCCCTGTGTTTAATTGTGGCAGCCATGATTTCGCCGAAATAACTGCATCTTCGGTCACCGCCTGTGACGATATAGACCTCATCTTCACTGATATTATCAATAGCCTCAGTTAATAGACCAAGAGGTTTATCTTGTTCGCCATAAACATCGCAGATGATTGTCGGAAAAGCTCTGCCGACCATTACGTCTGTTAACCTGATCGACTGGATATCATGAGGAAGGTAAATATGGCTATAACCAAGTGTATCCATCATGTCGCAGATTACACCTGTATACAATTCTTTTTTCATGATCTCAAACAACTCTTTATCGTTCTTCCATTCGGGCATTTCGTTCTCCTTGTAAATATGTTTTATTCTTGTTTTGATTCCGTGTTTTATAGAAAACGGTTATTCAATTTATCCAACAAATCATGTGAGACACGTGTTGGTATTTTAGTTTTTGCAATAGCGATAAACTTTTTATAGGTTCCGGGTTCACCACCTATCAGAACGCTGTGTGATTTACTGACAAAAGTCACTTTGTTTGATAAAGGTCTAAGTTTGATCTCTGTAATTTCTTTCCATGGCATTTCGTATGATTTTCCAAAAAGAGACACTATCTGAAGCCCATTATCTGTAACAATGATCTGCTTTAACATTGAAAAGAGCAACATGCCAGACCCTAACAACACACATAGCAAAGCCAACAGAGCGGCAACAAGATAGGAACTTGTGTCAACTCCACCTTTTGAAGGGTCTATGAATTTAATAATGATGATTGCAAAGCCCATCAAAATCAACAAACCTGCCAGAATTATTGTGAACTTTGTCTCTGAAAGGCGTAGCAACTCGCTTTCTTGTCGCTTTGGATTTTTCCTGACGATCAGGTAGATTGAAGCAAGGCAACAAAAAATCGATAAGATTACTGAAATTATTAAGAACAACATCGTAAACCTCTCATCCTTCTTTTACGTCAAGCATTTTCAGATATAACCGTTCAGCCGAAACCGGGTTTTGAGCATAAAGCATCAACACATTAAAGAGATTGGGAGAGTAGGGGAGTTTTAACAACTCTCGTGAAAAGTTCATGGCTCCTATTTCTCCTAAGCATCTAATCCGACTTATGTTCTTGAAAGGACCAATTCGCCAGACTAAAACTTTTTGTTGTGTTGAATAGACATCATCCCGGGTAAACTCCAGGAAGTGATAAAGCTCATGATAAAAAAGCAGATCGATGGTCTTAACGTTTCCAACCGTTTCACGGAGCCCACTATCGTCAATTAACTTGTCAGTCGCCTGCGATATGTCCTTATAGACAGTAATAACATTTGGTTCTTCAAAGGAAGCAAACATTGAAAAACCGCCGCCATCCTGGGCGACCTTCTCTATCAAATTTATTTCAAGCTTTTCCACCAGGTAGGCAATGGAAATCTTGCTATACTTTTGTCTGATTTCATTCGCCAATTCAATTGAATTAAGGGCTGTTTCCCGACTATAATGAATTCGCTTTTCCGGGGAAATGCGGTTAACCAAAGGCTCTGAAAGAAAAGCATACCTTGTCCAGTTTTCATCGGTTAACTTCATCAAGTCGTTAATCCAGGCTGAAATCATATTATTTCGTTCCTTGCACTGACCAGGATGATTTCCTCGTTTGATTCAGCATCCAAAAATTCGCTTGCCATCACTGTGCGTAACTGGTCAAAGCTAAGTGTGTTCGAAAAATCCAACACTTTTCCGCCGATGCAAAGGTAAATATCTGGAGTTGAAAGCATTTCCCGTCGATAGGAAACCTGTTTATCCCAAAGTTTTTTGGTTTCCTCCACCCAATTGTTAGCCAAACAAGTAGCAACTGCCGCGTCTCCACATTGTACTTTCACAAATCCCCGATGATCCACTACCCGGACCTGCTGCTTTTCGCCTGCTCTGCGTCCAAACACGAAGAATATGTCTTTGTGGGCAAGCAAATTTAAATCTTCAGGATCAGTATTCATCGATGCGGCTGCCAGTTCCTTCGCTTCGTCTTCATTTACTTTCAGTGTTAAATCGGTTGCCTGGACTTCATTTGACCCCAAGGCTATTGCTGTTACTTTGGAGCTTTGTGGATCAATCTCAATATGAACCTCGACAGTGGAAGGAACCGCTCCACTTTTAATAGCTAACGAGGCTGCCTCTTTCTTAATTTTGTTAATGTCTTCCGTGCTTGGGTTGGGAATAACCCGCTCTACCACATCTCGTATCATTGCCAAAGCAACGCCAATGGAAGAGATCACTTCGGCATATTTTGGAATATTGTAGCTAAGCTTCATCGCGTTTGCTGAGTAAGGCAATAATGCCGCGGCTCCACCGCCAACTCCAACCAGAGTGATCTGATCACGTTCCAGGCGATATTTTTCTGCAAACTCATCAATCACCGGATAAATCTTCTCATAAGCTTTCTGTAAAATTTGACCTGCTGTTTCTTCAACTGTGATACCCAAATAATCTGCCAAAGGCTGCATACAGAGGCGGGCAGATTCCTGGATGCCATATGAAAAGTCTGTTTCTTTACACAAACCCAGTACATTTGCAGCGCAACTATTGGTCAAGGTAACTCGTTTACCACTGGCTAATTTGATGCGAACATAATCTGAAGGATCTCCCTCTTTTGGTGAGAAAAATTCCAGCTGTGGATCGACTATTTCTTCTACTGGCGTGTATACAGCATATTTTAGACCAGCGATATGCGCAGAACGAGGACCAACGTCAACAAGAGAATTGTTGTTTGCTCGTATCATGCTGCCACCGGCAACGCCTAAAACCCGCACATCCAGTGAGTTGATATAAGTACGATGACCACCGACCACAGTATATTCAACAGCTGGTCTTCCGTTTTTGATGACCCCGATGTTTGTCGAGGTTCCACCAACCTCGAAGTAAATACCATTGGAGGCTCTGAGGTACATTAAGGCACCCATCACACTTGCCGCTGGTCCACTGAGCATGGTTAATACTGGTCTTTTTTTCATTTCATCGGCATCCATGACACCACCATCACCACGCATAATCATTAGAGGCACCGATACACCTGCCTGCCTGACAGCACCTTCCGTGCTTTGTGCTGTGTCAAGCATTTTCGGAAGAATACTCGCATTGATGGTTGCTGTGCGTGTTCGCCGTGTAAGCCCATATAGCTTGCTGATATCAGATGCCACAGAAGTCATCATGCCGTGCTTTTCTGCGATATCATGCACAACCTTTTCTTCTTTAAGACTGTCCACGCCAAAGGCTTTGGAAGCCACCAAAACGGTTGCTCCCTGATCTTTTAATATCTTTATAGCGTTTTCAACGTTATCTTCATTGACATCCTTCAGCTTGAGAAACGTATGACAGGTTTCGATCATGCGACCAGTTCCAAGGTCAATGTCAGGCACCTTTGATTGTTTTTTAGCAAGCAATCCCTCAATTCCGCCTCCAGCCATTCCGAGGATGCCCACCTTTGCGACATCACCTTCAAGAAGAGCGTTGGTTGCCTGAGTAGTACTATGCGCAATAAATACTACGTCATCCGGGTGAATGTCATTTTCTCGCAGGCAATTTTGAAAGCATTCAATTACACCTGCAGCTACTCCTTTATCATGGTCATGAGTGGTCATCACAACGGATTGACCGATGATTTCATTCGTGTCATTATCTAACGCGACAGCTTTTGTGTGAGTTCCACCAACATCAATACCGAATCTAATTTTTCTGTTTTTCATCGCAGCACCTCTATGAAAAATAACTGAAATGTCTGTCAATATGGGAGGGGATAGACTCTCCTCCCATATAATCTGACCTTATTTGCAAAATTTGTTGGCTCATATTTCGGGAGTCAAACATAATCCTGCAACTTGTTTGAACCAATAAGGCAAGTTAGGCAACCTTTGCCGCGATCATTACATACGCAACCAGTTCAAGGACCAATGCCAATGGTAGAGCATAAGGCAAAGTTTGTTTCATAAACTCCTTGACTGATACTTTGGTATATCCAATTGCCCAAAGGTTCCACGACTGCGTGGGACAAACGTTTGTAGTAATTGTTGAACATGGAATATAGAACAAGGGATACAAAATAGCCAATGGATACATTCCAGTCCCGGCAATAATGGCGAATGTGGCAGCACCTGCGCCCCAGATGGTCAGAGGACCACGGAACAAAGCTAATATCGAGAGCAGACCGAAGACCAGGAACAGCAGGAACACATTCTGCGGCAAAATCGGAGCGACAATGGGTGCCAGGAAAGCCTTTGCTACGCCCGCAGACCGAATGAACATTTGCAGGAAAAGCAAGAAACCCAATACCAGACCCACATCAGCAACACCATCATAGAATGTCTTTTGAACGACATCCGCAATACCGTTCCAGCCTTTCTTCAAATACCCCGTCCATCCCAACGCCCAAATAACTGAAACCACAATCGCAAGAATTGAACTCATTTTAGTTGTTAGTGTCAAGGTAACAGGAAGAAGTGGGGTTAAGCAAGCCAAAAGGTTTGCGTCCGCACCTTCCAGGTTAACATCCTGAGTAGCCCACGCAGTGACTTTCTTCTTGTTACGTAAAGTAATAAGGACCATGACGATAACAAACAAAAGGTGAATGGCAGTGGCAACAAACGCGAAGTTGTACCACTCAGGGCTATTGAAATTGTAGACCTCTTCGCCGACCATCATCGTGCCTGCTGCCTGGCTTAATAATGCATTATTAAGGTAAAGACCATTAGTTACTGCCATGGCAAAAGTGCCAGCGGCAAGCGGTTTTGGAATTCCAAGGGATAACATAATTGGAAATACGATTACGCCAATGGCAACCACCGCTCCAACACCGTAAGCAGTTGTAAAGATTGCGGTGACAACAATGGACAAAAGTACCACTGTCAGGGCAGGTTTATCTCCACCCAGTTCAACCGCTTTCTTGATGATTGTTCGGGCGATCCCGGTTTCAACAAGAACTCGTCCAAACCAGCTGCCAAAGATAATGTTGACAGCAGTTGGACCAAACCCTTCAGGACCTCCCTGGAACACCTGAGAGTTAAGAGTAGGCCAATCGACTGCGCCTCCAATCCAACATAAAACTGTCCAAAGGACTGCCATTGCAAACAGCCCCAGTAACAGGTTGCCCCCTCTTGCCGCGTAAACAATGAAGAGGACGTAAGTGACCAATAAGATTACACCAATTGCAAAATCCATCTTTCAAGCTCCTTTTGTATATATTAATGATTTTTTATTAAACAACAACATGAAGGAATTATTAATCTTCGTTTGAGCAACCACCTCCATTCTGTTTACTCTTACCTTAATTGATAACAATAATTGGTAGAATTGAATTACGTTTGCGATTATAGCACTAATCCACAATATTTTGGTGAATATTTGCAAATTCGTACTATAATTTAGTAACGAACTAAAATATGGCAGAAAAGGCAGAGGTGAATCTTGATGGAACTTAATTCATTGGGGAATAGTAGTGAAGAAGATCTTAATGTGGGTGAGAATCTAAAAGCGATCCGTTCCCAACGGGAATACTCTCTACGACTACTTGCTGAAAAATCCGGACTGAGTGTGAATACATTAAGTTTGATCGAGAAAGGGAAATCTTCACCTTCAGTAAGCACTCTTCAACGACTTGCCAACGCGCTCAACGTACCTATCGCTGATTTTTTCAGCCCCGAATCGAATAAACAAGATGTGGTCTTAACCAAAAAGAAGAACCGCCCCAAAATGAAGGCTGGAAAAGTAAACATTGAAATCGTAGGCAAGGGTTTTGAATTAAAGAATTTTCAACAATATGTTGTCAACTTTAAGCCCGGTGATGCCAGTGGCAGCCTTAGCGTTGTGCACCTGGGGCTTGAGTCCATATTTATTCTTTCAGGGTCAGTGGAATTCACAATCGGAGGGGACCTTTATTCTCTTTCTTCGGAAGATCACATTATTTTCAACTCAGATATTCCTCATAATTGGCGCGCAATTGGAAATTCAGAAGGAAAGATGCTAATTACATTTTTCACCACAGATGAATTAGCGTCACGGAATTTCATCCAAAATGCATGAAAGCAAACCGAACCCTGGCAACAATCGGGCAAAGAGCCTGACATCCGTCAGTAATTCACAGTTTCTCATCCTCACAGCGATCATTTTGGTAGCCCTGAATCTACGTGCTGCAATGACCGCTCCGGCACCAATTTTTGATCAAATCAGAGAATCCTTTCCAATTTCTTATACATCCCAAAGTATCATCGGCATGTTGCCACCTGTTTCTTTCGCCCTGCTTGGTTGGTTGACGCCCCGACTTGTACCAAAATACGGTTTGGAAAAACCGATCGTAATCGCTTTGGGAATTATTTTCATTGGCATTATTGGACGCAGTCTTTCAATTAATGTCTGGATGTATACCTCTTTTTCAATTGTTTTCCTGAGTGGGATTGGTATGAGCAACGTCCTGCTGCCCCCAATCATCAAGTACCGCTTTCCAAACAAGATAGGCTTGATAACAACCATCTACACATCTCTGATTTACCTTAGTGCCGGGCTTCCCTCGCTGGTCGCTGTACCGCTAACCCAGGCTGTTGGCTGGAGGGTTTCAACGGGAAGCTGGGCTCTCCTGGCGTTGTTAGCGATCATTCCCTGGCTTTTTATAAACAAAAACGAGAGCATTTCCCTGGAAAACAAGTCGAAGTCAACACTGTCTGTCGCGCGTTGGCCTGTCGCATGGGCGATTACAATCATTTTCGGGATTGGCGCTTTCAATTCTTTCGCGATGCTTGCCTGGCTTCCCGAGATACTGACAAAATCGTTTGGTATTTCACAGGCAACTTCCGGATGGATGATGGCTTTGTTTTCCTTTATTGGGTTTTTTCCCACCCTAATCGTCCCTGCTGCCTTGTTGCGCCTTAAGCATCCGTCAATTGTGATTGTTTTCTTCTCGCTTTGCATTATCGCGTCTAATCTTGGCTTTCTATTCTTGCCGCAATTCGCTTTGGTATGGGTTCTGGCTGGCGGGATAGGATTAACCTTTGTTTCAGTAGGATTAACACTAATCAATCTGCGCAGCCACACGAAAGAAGGTTCTTCATCCCTTTCTGGCTTTGTACAGGGTTACGGCTACTTACTGGGAGCAATGGGTCCATTGGTCATTCGCTGGCTGCGCGGTCTTTCAGGAGGCTGGGACATGCCTTTGTGGTTCCTCGCTTCAACAGGCATCCTTGCCCTGGTCATGGGTTTGATTGCCGTAAAACCTGGATTTGTTGAAGACCATGCGGCTGTAAATAAATTGTAGAAAGCCAGTGATCTGTTGAAGAAACAGTTTTCATCCGATAACATGCCCGGAGGATATGGCAGGGCTTCAGGTTGTCGTTGGAGACCTCTCTCCGGGAAGCCGGAGTTTTAGGTACAATGTTTACGTACCGAAACGAGAAAAGGTAAAGAATGCGCAGGTTTGCCCCAATTAAAACGCTACTTTTTATATCATTCATTCTGATTCTGTCAGCCTGTCAGACCGCTGCGTCATCTGTATTGCCCGCTGACCTGCCGGTGGAAGTCCAACCCACTCAGACCGAACCGACTAAGTTGAACCATCCAACGTCGACAGCAATTCAAACAAGTGAACCACCTGTCTATATCTACCAACCCAACCCCGATCTGCCCGGCGCACTCCAGGAGCAAATCAAAACTGCAGCTTTAACTCAACAATCACAGGGCAGTTCCAACGAGGGTACCTACACATTTGAATTTGGCGAATCACATGCGGTTGGCAATTGGATTTATGTTCTTGCCGCACCGTTCCCAACTGTGACAGACGAGGTCAGCTTTATCTGGTTAGAAAACCTCTGGCATGGGCGTCCTGAGGACGGGATTTCAACGCTTATAACCAGCCAGGAAGATTTGCCAGCCCTCACCAGTGTTCTTGGCGAACCAGGAGAGACGGTTTCGACCCTGCCAAAAGCGGATTTGCTTGAAACTGCCTGGACAACCCGGCACACCTGGGCAATCATCCCGTTTGAAGAGCTCGAAGCGCGTTGGAAGGTTTTGAGCATTGACGGGCAGTCCCCGATCCATAAAGAGTTCGATCCCGGTAAATATGCTTTGACTGTTCCGATCTCACTGAGCACAGCAGGCTCCGGGTTAAATGAGCTTCCGCCTGGGTTGGAAGATGTGCACTTTTCGAACCTTGATCCATCCAGGATTACCACGGTGATGCTTACCGGTGTGACCGCCCTCGTGCGCGCAACCGCGGTGGGAATGGACGAACGGGGAGTGCTTGTTCCAGGTGAACACATCGCACCAATTATGCGGGATGCCGATATTCTACATATCAGTAACGAAGTGCCTTTTGCCGAAGAATGCCCACCTCATACCATGGGAGGTTACCTTGTATTCTGTACCGACGAAAGTTACATGGAACTGCTGCGCTCTGTAGGCACGGATATCGTCGAACTAACCGGTGATCACTTCCAGGATTATGGCGAGCAGGGTATGCTCTTTACGCTCGACCTGTACGCCAAGGAAGACTTGCCTGTATACGGTGGCGGGAAAGACATTTTTGAGGCACGCGCGCCGGTGAAGCTGGAGGTTAAGGGCAATAAAATCGCTTTCATCGGCTGCAATGCCAAATCTGCCAACTTTGCCCAGGCGAGCGAGACCTCCACCGGTGCTTATCACTGTGATATGGATTACATGGCGCAGGCTGTGCGTGAACTCAGAGCAGAAGGTTATCTGCCGATTGTCACCTTTCAGCACGAAGAACGTTATGATTGGTCGCCAAATGCCCAGATGGTGCGCGATTTCACGATCGTTGCCGAAGCAGGCGCAGTAATCGTCAGCGGCAGCCAATCACACGTGCCGCACTATGCTGAGTTTTATGAGGATTCCTTCCTGCATTATGGCTTGGGCAACCTGTTTTTTGACCAATATGGGATCGCCCAATACACCGATGTTGGTTTCCTGGATCGCCACGTCTTCTATGAGGGCAGATACCTGGGGGTTGAACTGATTCCGATCCAGTTTATCGACAAGGTCCAGCCGCGTCTGATGACTGATGTTGAAAAAGCGGAGACGCTCACAATTATGTTTGACACGATGCGCATGTGGTGGAAAAACGAGAACAACCAGCCTGTCATGCCGGATTGGAAGTAAGGCGCTTGGGCGGCATTATCGTCCCGAGTTCCTGAGGGCGAAAAGCCGCAGTCGCTTCGCCCACTCGTAATCATGGTCTTACCCCCTACGGAAGAACATTCTTCAGTTTGTAGGGGAAAAAGCATCCGACCTGATATAATATTCATGTGAAAAGGAACCTTTACAAAAGGTTCATACTTCGGAGGAATGGTTAATGGAAATTACATGGTATGGAAATTCTTGTTTTCGGATCACTGAGCGCAATTACACCACGGTTGTCACAGACCCGTTTGATTCAGCTTCTGCTGGCTACACCCCGCTGAAACTCAAAGCCGAAATCGTTACCATAAGCACTGCCGATCCAAATCACAATCACGTTTCCTCCGTCAAGGGTTCTCCATTCATCATCGATGGTCCTGGAGAATATGAACGTGGCAGTGTTTTTATTACTGGCATCCAGACCACGCCGCACCACCCCGATTTAAAAGGAAATCGCAATACAATTTACGTTTTTGATTATGGCAATATCACCGTGCTGCACCTCGGTCAGACCGATATCGTTCCGAGCCAGACCATGGTTGAAGAACTTGGCAACATCAACATCGCCCTGGTGCCTGTTGGTGCCGGCGGCGCGCTCAATGCGTCCAAAGCGGCTGAAGTGATCAGTATGCTTGAGCCAAACATCGTCATCCCGATGCATTATGAAACCCCCTACTCCAAAATCAATCTCGACCCGCTCAGCAAATTCCTTAAAGAGATGGGGCTGACAGAACTGGAGACTATGGAAAGTTATAAGATCTCGCCTGCTGGCAACTTCGGAGAAGAAGGCACCCAGGTAATCGCGCTGGATCCCAAACTTTCCCCTTTTTGATTATGTGGAAAGCAATTATCACCTGGGATATCAAGCCAGGTCACGAACAAAATTACTTCGCCTACGTTGTACGCGAATATCTGCCAGGCATTAACCAGCTTGGTTTGGAAGTCACTGATGCCTGGATCACGGTCTATGGAAATCAACCCCAGGTGTTGCTGGGGGCGGTGGTTCCATCGCTCGAACAGGCGAGACAAATCCTCCATTCTAATACCTGGGAGCAGTTGAATCACGATTTGAGCAGTTATGTCGAGGATATGCAGGTGAAATTCGCCCCGCACAAGGGTGGTTTCCAGTTTTAGAGGTTCATTTGCACAACCGACTGCTGGATTGGTATGACAAAAACGCCAGGGTGCTGCCCTGGCGTTCTGATCCCAGCCCATATAAGGTTTGGCTTTCAGAAGTAATGTTACAGCAGACAAGGGTTGAGACAGTGCTGCCTTATTTCGATCGCTTTCTGACCCACCTACCCACACTAAAAACCCTTGCTGAAGCCAGACTGGAAGAAGTGCTTGTACTTTGGGAAGGGTTGGGTTATTACAGTCGGGCGCGAAACTTACACAAAGCCGCCCGTATAGTGCAATCTGACTATGCCGGCAAGCTGCCAGCCAGCGCGAAAGAATTAGTAAAATTGCCTGGAATCGGCAAATACACTTCTGCGGCAATTGCCTCTATTGCATTCGGGGAGCCTGTAGCCGCAGTGGATGGGAACGTCAGGCGCGTTTTTGCCCGCCTGCTCGCCCTCGAGGAGCCGATCGGGACCTCCAGCCTGGAAAAGACGGTTTTAGACTATGCGCAATTGCACCTGCCAGCCAAACGCCCGGGAGACTTCAACCAGGCTTTGATGGACCTCGGCTCAATGGTGTGCCTGCCCGCGCAACCAAAGTGTCCAATTTGCCCGGTCCAGTCATTTTGCTCCGCATTCGTACAGGGAAAGCAAAATAACTTGCCCAAGGTAATCAAAAAAGCCCCCACACCACATTATGATGTCTGTGTCGCTGTAATCTGGCATGAAGGCAAGGTCTTGCTCGCTCAACGGGCAGATAAAGGTCTGTTAGCAAAGCTTTGGGAATATCCCGGGGGGAAAATCAGTCCGGCTGATAAAGACCAGGAAGACGGTGTCCAGCGAGAAGTGCTGCGCAAGACCGGGCTTGAAATCACCCCAACAAGGAAAATTGGCGACTTTAAGCATGCCTACACCCATTTCCGGATTAGCGTTCAAGCCTGGTATGCCAGGCTGCTTTTCTCTCCGCCGGTCACGCTGCCGGATAACTTGCGCTGGGTTTCACCTGGAGACTTGTCTGCTCTTCCTATGGGCAAGGTGGCACGAAGAATTAGCGAACGGGTCAATTCAGATTTTCTTCAAGCAGAAAATCAATGATGTTTTGATGTCGAATACCATTCTGGCTTCGATCAAACTTATCCAGGCTAAGAACTTTTTTTGGAAAATTATCGGTAATCTCTCCTAATGGTGAAAACTCCCTTTCGATCGTGCTTTCATCCGCCAGGATATATGCAACCTGAAGATATAATCGTTCCCTTGCTTTAGAGGCGACAAAATCGACCTCATTTCCATCAACCTTGCCAATATTGACAGTATATCCCCTGCGTAGTAACTCAAGAAAAACAATATTTTCCAGAACCTGGGAGATGTCCCTCTCATTGTATCCGAACACGGCTTCTCTAATTCCCGTATCAGCGATAAACAGTTTTTCCTGGAAACTTAACGATCGTTTCCCTTTGATATCATACCGGGGAATAAGATAGGTCAAACAGGCTTCCTGGGCATATGCGATATAGTTGTAAAGCGTTTCTTGTGAGATGGATCTCTTCTCATTTTTTAGAAAGGCGGTAACCGAGTTAGCAGAAAAAGTTTGCCCAAAATTGGAAAAGAAGAAAAGAAAAACCCGGTTTAACAATTCAATGTCTCTGACACCGTATCTGGCAACAATATCCTTCAACATAATAGATTGGTATATATCCAGCAAATAACTCAATGCCGCCTGTTCATCCAGCTCGGAAGCGTAAATAAATGGGAACCCTCCCAGTCTCACGTACTTGCGAAACAAATCCTCACTATCAAGGGCAAGCGGTGATTGTTTGTTACTCCATTCACTAATTTCCTTGAAAGATAGTGGATATACCGATATTTCAATGTATCGTCCCGCAAGGTGAGTAGCCAATTCTCCCGACAATAAGTTCGAATTAGATCCGGTTATATAGATATCTGCCCCGGTTGTGACCCTCAGAGAATTGACAAGTTTTTCCCATCCTGTGATTTCCTGAACTTCATCAAGGAAAATGTAACTGTTTTGTGGATTCTTATCGCAGAAAGTTTTTATATTTTCATAAATTTCAGCAATCGAGAGTGATTGATAAGTCAAATTCTCAAAGTTAATCGTCAGAAATTGAGAATCTTCTTCACCGTTCGCTACTAATTTCCTTTTTAAGAGCTCTAATAACGTTGATTTCCCGGACCGGCGAATTCCAGTAAGAACCTTAATGATATCTTTACCGATAAAGGGTCTGATTTTTTGAATATAAGAATCACGTTGAATCAAAATAAACCTCTAAGTGCTTCATTATACCGTAAACTTTAGCCTTTTGAGGCGTTAGTACTCGGTTATACCCGTGTACTTTTGCTGTATATGGCATTAGCACTCGGTTATACCCATGTGCTTTCCTTTGTTCCGACTAAATTGCCCGGCTATAACGAAAACCTGCGGGGATCAGGTCCCAAACTGCCTGTCGCCGGCATCTCCCAGACCTGGCAGAATGAATCCATGCTCGTTTAAGCCTTCATCGATTGCCCCAACATGGATGGGCACATCCGGATGGGCGGTATGCAGGCGTTCAATCCCTTCGGGAGCTGCCAAAATCCCAACGAACTTGATCTTTCTTACCCCCCACTTCTTCAGGATATCCACGGTGGCAACAGCCGAACCACCTGTCGCCAACATCGGGTCCAGGATCAGGCAAACTGAAACTGTCGGCTCGATTGGCAGCCGGTTATAGTAAGCCACCGGTTTTAATGTTCTCTCGTCGCGAAATAAACCGATATGCCAGACTTCAGATCCGGGCATCAGCTCATAGACCCCTTCGACCATGCCCAACCCTGACCTTAAAATCGGAACGAGTCCAACCAATTCCATCAGTGCTGTTCCCCTGGCAACTTGTAATGGGGTTTGCACATCAACGTCCCTGACAGCCAGATCCATCGTCGCTTCATATGCCAACATGGCTGCAATCTCACGGATCAATTCTCTGAACTTTTTCGAATCAGTTTCAACATTTCTCAACAGAGTCAGTTTAGTTCCAATCAGGGGATGGGGGGAAGGATAGACGTTTTCCATGTTATGTTCTCCTTGAGCAAGTTTTATACAGAATGACTAACGAGTAAATCCAAAACAAAAGGCTCATGCCAATAAAGATCAAGAACCAGGTCGTATCAGCGCTAAGGCGGAACCATAAGCCGATCCCGGCAAGCAGGAGCGCCAGCACATGGCTTATTTTACCCCTGATGTCAGCCTTGTTAATGAATCTGAGCCCATTTAAGCCTGTAAGCGCCAGAAGCAATATGCTCACATCCAGCACGAGCCCAAACGCCAGAAACCAGAGCCAAAACTCTCCCGCACCATCGGCTACGACGCCAATCGCGCCCACCAGGTACAATAAAAAAGCGATACTCAACAAAACCATAATTTCCTATCGGAACTGGCTGACCGTTTTCTCCTGCCTGCGGTTCCACACAGACGCCCTGATCAGGGGAATCAATGCAAGAGTGCCCAGCAGAAGGGCAGCTCCCACGATACAAACGATGCCGCCAGATGGGGACAAGAGGCTCGCCAATATCAACACCAGGAAAACCAGCATTAACAACGCTGCCAGACCCAGTGTTTTCTTGCGCGCTTTTTTGAGCGAAGCCATCCGACGACCATACAATTTTCCACTTTGTGCGTTCATCACGACTGGATGGCATTGCTGATGATCATCAACATAATAACTGCTAAAAATCGGCAGCAAAAATTTGCTCCAGTTCATATTCTTAAAAACGCCGCGATAATTGATTTCCTGGCGATGCTGCGCGCCAGTTGCTTCCAGAATTTCTTTTTCTGCTATGAGGCGAAATTTATCTTCAGCAACTTCGCGTAATTCTCCTGGTTCAATTGTCGGCAGCTGAATACTTGCCCGGTCCAGGATTCCATCTTTGAATTTCACAACCTGCTTGCGATCATATTCTCCCAGCTGCCGTATTCGTTCCTCGTTTGTGTGCAGGGCAGGGATAATGACATTGTCATGGTGACGATTCATCGTCCCCATGCGCGGCTCGTAACGTATCTCAGTTCTCAAAACGTTTTGGCTTTTCCAACCGTCATTCCCATAACGTTCCCTTGCTGTTTTTACCTGGTAGTTGTAGCCTACAGTTGCTTCCCACTCGCCTTCCAGGTCAGCATCCACAAGCCATTGGGGCCACCAAACCACCCGCACTCGCTCCACCAGGTTATCCACAGTAAGATCGTTCGTTTTATAGGGAACCTCGTCCAGGAACCTCTCCATGTAGTTTTTAAATGTTTGTTGATCAATCTGGATAGGCAAAACCAATTCTGGCGCCCAACGCGCCTCCTTGTCTGGCTCTGGAACCAGGTCAGCCTGGCTGCAAATCGGACAAATTTGTTTGCTGTGCTCCGGGGAAACCAAGAAAACGCACTGGCAAGCAGAGCAGGCTTCCAACAACTCCCCATGATCCCAGCTCGATTCCTGTTGAAATTCGATCGGGGGTGTTTCCTGCTTGCTCACAGGAGCTCCTCCAGGCTGCGGGCTTTCTTAAAGGTAATGAAAGCAAAGGTACCACCCAAAATGAGGAATATCATCCCAATACACCCGGCTGTCATTGCCATCCCCGTCATACCAATTATTGTAAGTAATATTCCTGGCAGCAGCGCCCCCAGGATTGCCAGCCACACCTTTAACCAGGCAATCGGTTTTTGACCGAACACTTTGCCAGTCTGACCATTGACCATCACCTGGAAAGACTTGCCTTCAAACAGATACACCGCGATGTAAACTGGCAAAAACAAGTAGCTCCAACGTTCGTTATCGTAACTCATGTCAATACTCAAATTTCGAACCTGGGAGTTGCTTGCGTCTTCGATAGCCAGCTGCATGGCTTCGTCACGAAGATTTGTTTTTGCGGTTGCCCAGGCAGTGTTCAGGTCCACGTCGTAAGCATTGGCATTGATCCCAACAAGGTAATCCGGTTCAAATGAAACCAATGCGTCCATGTCAAATGGGGTTAACCCTCCAAGGATTAATGGGTTTAATCTCTTTTCATCGACGCCGCTCACCAGATAATTGGTGTACGTTTTCTGGACATTGCCATTCTCCCAGCGCCATTCAATGCGCGTGCGTGTTTGCCAGCTCTTACTGGATGCGTCATAGTATTGCTCAGTAACCGTATGGGCGACTTCGGCTTCCCAGTCAAAGGCAATTTTTGCGGAAAATGCCCAAAAGGGGATATAAAAAGGCACGAACCTGTCCACCCTGGCAGAATTCTTTAGCTCTGCCGGATGCATCCATCCATCCTTGATCCATTGGTCGGTATACAACCTGAGGTTATCAGGTTTTACCTTGAAAGGAACCAGCGCCTGCGGTTGGAACAAAGTGTGTTCGGATTGGCTGACATTGACGCTGTTGGACGCGCAATAAGGACAGCTGGTCGCAACCGCACCCTCCGCATAGGACAGCTCTGCCCCACATTGCTGGCAATGGATCATCGTGCGCAATTTTCCCCAGCCCCGGTCTGCAATTTTCATCGTGTCTACGGTGAATTCCTGTTTTTTAGCGGTAGGACCAATTTTGCGGGTTCGGATGGCAACCTGGTGCCCACAATGGCTGCAAGCCAGACCTGAAAGAACCAGGTCGTAAGCAAGTTGACCCCCGCATTGCGGACAGGTATAGCTTTGGGCTTTCCGCTCCTCTTCTTGTTTCGGTTTTGGCGCGAAGACGCGGATTCCGGCGATGTTCGAACTGACTTCCTGAAATTCCCGTTCTTTGTTCATAGCTCCATCCCCCATGATTATAACTGCACCCGGCAAAAAATAACGGGAATCTGCCCTTCCATTCCATCGAATTTACGTTCAGGCGTTGTTGGCGACTGGGTTACAATTGCGCTATGCAATATATAATCGACGGACACAATCTTATTCCCCATATTCGAGGGCTCACGTTGGGCGATTTGGATGATGAGCAAGCCTTGATCGATCTTCTTACTCCCTTTTTAAGGGCAAAAAAATCCAGGGCAATGGTTTTCTTTGACCGGGCTGCTACCGGTCATTCCGGACAGCGAAATTTCGGTCTGGTCAAAGCAGTTTTCGTGCCAGCCGGCACCACTGCAGACACGGCAATCGCGGAATACATCCAGCAGCTGGGCGCTTCCGCACGAAACCATAGCCTGGTGAGCTCTGACCGCATGGTTCAGGCAGCAGGAAGGGCGCATCATTTAACCATTCTGACCAGCCAATCTTTTTCAGAACAACTGGAATTGCTTTCCAATCAACTACCCCAACCCACAACCCAGGATTCTGGTTTATCGGAACGGGAAGTAAAAGAATGGGAAGATTTTTTTAACCAATACGGTTCCCAGCCGCCTGACGGTCTGAACCCGTAGAAACTTCAGCCGCGAGATAACCAACTTTAACAGGACACCGCGGGCTGCTGTTTTTTCAAGCATTTTGTGATCCTGAGAGCTTTTTCCACCTTCCAAGGTTGCGTAGGGTAGTAGTGAGGATTATAATAACCTTATACAAAGAGCCGGGTTATGGATTCAGGCAGCCGATCAATTCGCTGCCGTCCCGCCTATGAGCTGAATTATGAATAACAAATTACCTTATACACGATTGCTGAAACGCCGGATTATCCTGATATCCATGGGGATTCTGTTGTTGGTCGCTGCCTGTCAACCAGCGCAGGTCATTATCACCGAAGTTAGCGCGACCAACACCCCCGCGCCAACTCCGTCTGCTGCCACAAGCACTGCCACCTCTTTGCCAGGTCCGACGTCCACCCCTGCTCTACTGACCGTTTCAACAGACGGTCCCCGGTTGCCGCAGGAAGCCGTCTCTGACATTTATCCCGCCGGAATAATCCCCTCAACCCCGGGGAGCCAGGCTGACATCATCATCGAAATGATCGAACCTGGGCAGGAATATGCCTCCATTTCCTATCGTGTTTACGCCCTGGCAGCTCCATTTTTCACCATTCAGGACGATATTTCCCTCAAAGAGTTAAACGACTACCTGACTGACAAATCAGATATCCAGGATGCTCCATTTGCCGGAATCGATGCCCGCAGTACTGATAAAACCGTCCTTCAAATCCTGATCAACCCTGACAACCCCCAGTCAGTTGATATTATTGATCAGCCCTTTTATTTTTTGAATGATCCCACTGAAAAGGAGACCTGGTCGATATTGCCATTTGAGAATTTGACGCCCGCCTTCAAGGTGATTTCAATTGATGGCGTCAGCCCGTTGGATGACGATTTTGACCCCTCCACTTACCCGCTAACCCTGGCTGTCGGTTTGCGTCTGACGGATGCAGACCTGGAGGTTGACCCAGTTTTATTGGATGAATTGCTGCTTGAAAGCAACTACCAGCCCAATCGGCTAACCAGCCTGATCATGACAGGTGTAACCGCCATGGCTCGTGACACTGCCTATGAAATGGAAATTCAGGGCGTGCTCTACCCCGGAACAGAAATTCGGGATGTAATGCGCGCCGCTGACTTTACCCATATCAGCAACGAGGTCTCTTTTTATGAAGGCTGTAAATTTCCCGACCCGGATTACACAGGCTTCATCTTTTGCAGCAATCCGGAATATATCCGGTTACTCGATGATCTCGGGGCGGATATCATTGAGCTCACCGGGAATCATAATAACGATGTCAGAGCTCTCTATAAAGTCGATTCTGTGCCATTCACACTCGGGCTTTACGAGAAATACGGGATGCAATGGTACGCCGGTGGGATAAACCTTGAAAACTCCAGGGCTCCGTTGAAAATTGAACACAATGGCAACAAGCTGGCTTTTATTGGCTGCAATTATTATGGTCCTGAAATGGCATGGGCTACTGAAGATGAGAGCGGCGCGGCACCTTGTGAAGATTTTACCTGGATGCAGCGGGAAATTTTTAATCTTAAGCAAGAAGGCTACCTGCCAATTGTCACCCTGCAGTACCAGGAAGACTATTCCCTGTATGCCACAAGCAAAGCCATCCAGGACTTCAGACCCCTGGCTGAAGCCGGGGCAATCATCGTCAATGGCAGCCAGTCCCACATTGCCAAGGGAATGGAATTCTATGCAGATGCCTTTGTCCATTATGGTTTAGGCAATCTGTTTTTCGACCAACCCGGATTTTATATAACTTACGATAGTTTTATTCAAAAACACTTTTTTTACATGGGCAGGCATATCAGCACCCAGCTTCTTACCATCACCCTGGAAGATACTGCCAAGCCCAGGTTTATGACACCTGAAGAACGCGAAAAGTTCCTTTTCGACATCTTCACCGTGTCTGAACACCTCAGGAGGAATCAATGAGCCAAATAGATAGTTTTCCAACAGAACCAGAATTCACCATTAAAGCCGTACAAAACCGCACAGGGATAAAACCAGTGACCCTGCGTGCCTGGGAGCGGCGCTATAACCTGCTCCAGCCCGTACGTATGCCTAATGGATATAGACTCTATGCCGAACGCGACATCCAATTGTTGATTTGGGTGCAGCGCAGGGTAAATTCAGGCATCAGTATCAGCCAGGTGGTTCAACAGTTCAACCAAATCCGTGAAAAAGGCGAATGGCCCGAAGCCATTCAGACCTATAGCCCCGCCAAACCACGAAAGAAGGCACCCCGTCCAGCCCGCGATTATGCCGAATTGTTGTTCGGTGCGCTTGTCTCTCACAATGACGAACGAAGTGCGATAATTTTCGAGGAATGCCAGGTCTATTTCGAGCTTATCACCATTTTCCAGGAAGTGATCGAACCTTGTCTCGCCCTTTTGGATGAAGCCTGGTTCCATGGTGACATCCCCATCGCTACACGCCACTTGTCCTCCCAGGTGATTAAGGCACGCCTGCTGGGGATCATGCAGGGTTTGCCGGCTATGAAAGAAGGCGCGCTGGTCCTGGTTGGCTGCGGTCCCGAGACAATGGACGAGATGAGCCCCTTGATGCTTGCAGTACTGCTGCGCCAGAGAAATTACTTTGTAGAATATCTTGGACCAGACCTGCCAGCCGAAGATTTAATAGATTATTCCAAGATTGCCCGCCCAAAACTTATTTGCCTGTCAATTAACCAGGAGCCGACCGCGTTTTTGTTAAACGGATTTTCAAAACAGCTGAGCAGTTTGAGAGGAAAACCGAAATTTGGCTTTTTTGGCGGCTATATGCGCCAGAACGAAGATGCCCAAAAGCAATTGCCTGGGATTTACCTGGGAGATGAGCTCGACACCAACGTCGACAGCGTTCGCCGTATTTTGACGCTGGGCATGGTGTAATTTTTGTTCTTCCAACCTGAACAACTGAGTCATTGTCATCCTGAACGACTGAGTCATTGTCATCCTGAACGACTGAGTCATTGTCATCCTGAACGAAAGGGTTTTGTCATCCTGAACGTAGTGACACACAGTGTACTTCGTAAGGATCTATACCTTTCAACCGTAATGACATATCTACTTCAGCGTTAAGATTCTTCGCAAAAAAGGCTCAGAATGACGGTCCGCTTGTCAGAATGGCAATTAAAAGAATAAGAGATCAAAGGCAGGCTGCCGCGCCCCCTTCTCGCAATCCAAATAGACCCTGCCATTCACCTATCGGGGGCTCGCAGTGACGGGGAAAAGTATCATAATCTCAATATTCCCCGTTACCTGCTCCCCGCTCACTGTTCCCGACTTTCTATTCCCTGGTCCATATCAGCTATAAGCTATCAGCAAAACCGTCATTGCGAGCCGTTTTGCCGTTAAGCTTTGATGGTTGGTGATGAATTCCGTTCGGCAAAACGGCGTGGCAATCTGAATTTTCTCTTTGCGCATTTATTCAAGATAAGAGATCAAAGGCAGGCTGCCGCGCCCCCTTCTCGTGATCCAAAAAGTCCCTGCCATTCACTTATCGGGGGCACGCAGTGACGGGGAAAAGAATCATAATCTCAATATTCCCTGCTCCCTGTTCCCTGTTTCCTGTCATCCTGAACGACTTAGTCTTTGTCATCCTGAACGAAGTGACACACAGTGTACTTCGTAAGGATCTATACTTTTCAACCGTAATGACATTTCTACTTCAGCGTTAAGATTCTTCGCAAAAGAGGCTCAGAATGACAATCCAATCTGATCCCCGAATGACAATTCAACCTGGTCCCGGAATGACAATCCAACCTGATCCCGGAATGACAATCCAACCTGGTCCCTGAACGACAATCCAGCCAAGTCTCAGAACCCCAATATCAAAATGACAGACCGAAACTACTAAAACCCTTCCAGCTTCGAAAAATCTGCATACGGTTTCATCAAAGCGGTGATGCGCTGCAAAATTCCCAGTCTGCTTTCACGTAGTGTTTCATCCTCAGCCATCACCAGAACCTGGTCAAAGAAATCATTGATTGGCTCAACCAGCCGCTTAATCTGAATCAAAGCCTGCTCGATTCCGGGCTCCTTAAAAAGCTCGGCTTCAGCTCGTTCTATCGCATGAAGCAGCTCTTTCTCTTCTTTTTCAACGAGAATACTTGCATCAACCGGAAAAACTTGCCCTAAGTCACGTGTTATACGCACACAACGGCTGAATGCCGGCAATAACTCCTGCCAAAACGATTCCTTGACCCAGTTATCCAGAACTTCGACTATTTGCTTTGCCCTTCCGGGATTGGTACCATGGACCGCTTCAACCGCATCAACCACATCATAGCGGTAGCCCTCGTCGATCAGCATGTTGCGCAGGCGACCGGTAATAAAGGCAGCAGCTTGTTCAGCGGATGCGGTGGAAAATTCCACTTTTTGAACCTTGCCCGCCTCCTCCAATGCCCAACGGGTATCAAAATCGATTTCTTTTTCCGTCAAAATACTAACCAGCCCGATAGCAGCTCTGCGCAAGGCAAACGGATCCTTGGTTCCAGTAGGTGCCAGACCTACCGCAAACAATCCGGCGATTGAATCCAGGCGATCAGCCAAGCCAACGGTGATGGCTGCTTTGTTCCTGGGCAGCGGGTCTTCAGGCGTACGGGGTAGATAATATTCAAAAAGTCCGTTGGCAACCTCATCGGTCTCCCCGGAATTGCGAGCGTAATACATTCCCATCACTCCTTGCAAGGCGGTCATTTCCACCACCATCGCTGTTGCCAGATCCGCTTTGCTAAGCTGGGCAATTCTTGCCGCTGTTTGCTTATCCTGCTCGTCCAAATCCAGTCGTTCCGCCAACACGTGGGTAAGCCGCTCAATTCTGTTTGTTTTGTCGAGCATTGACCCCAGTTCTTTTTGGAAGGTCAGCTGGCTGAGTTTGGGGACAAATGCTTCCAGTGGTTTTTGCATGTCTTCGCGAACAAAAAATTCCGCGTCAGCGAACCGTGCCAACACAACCTGTTGATTCCCCCCGACCACAATTTCCGCGTTTTCAGAATCGCCGTTTCGTACGATGATGAAGTGATTGGTCAGGTTCTTATCTCCGTTGAGCACCGGGATGTAACGTTGATGTTTTTTCATCACTCCAACCAAAACCTCGGTCGGCAAGCTTTGCAGATAGCGTTCATCAAAACTTCCCAACAGGGCTGTGGGATGCTCCACCAGGTTCGTAATCTCTCGCAGCAATTCTGTATCGTTTTCCAGGCAGCCATTTACAGACCCTGCCAGTTTCAGCGCTTGCTGCCAGATATCATTACGCCGGCTCTTTTGATCAAGGATAATGCCTTGATCCTGCAGGTATTGCTGGTACTCGCTCAGTGATCCGATCGTCTTTTGGGCTTCGTTCGAGAAACGAAAACCGTGCGATATATTCCCGGAACGTAAGCCGCTAAATGAAAATGGCACCACCTGGTTTCCCAAAATCGCCAACAGCCAGCGGACCGGTCTCGAAAAACTATCGCCGCTTTCGTTCCATCGCATCGTTTTACTAAATTTTAAACCCTTGATGATTTCCGGCAGGGTCTTCGCCAGCAGCTCTGTTGCTGATTTTCCGCTTTCAGCCACTTGGGCAACCACGTAACGCCCATTGTCAAAGTCTTTCACAGCAAGTTGGTCAACGTTCAAACCACGACTACGCGCAAAACCCTCCGCGACCCTGGTTGGTTTTCCTTCACTGTCGAAGGCTCGATCCGCTGGAGGACCTTTAACCTCGAGTACGCGGTTTTCCTGGTGTGTTTGCAATTCATTAATCCAGGCCGTCAATCGTCGGGGAGTGCCCTGTACGCATAATTGTCCGTATTCCAGGCGGGTTTCAGCCAGCCAAGAGGTAAAGGCTGCCTGCAATTGCTCAATTGCCCGGTCGAGGTCTCCTGCCGGGAGTTCTTCAGTGCCGATTTCAAATAAAAAGTCAGCCTTTTCCTGGATTGGCTCAGGGATTTCTGACCGGTCATCCGGGCTGGCTGTTTCGTTTTCATGGTACCAGGGAAAACCCATTTCTTTGCGTTGGGCATAGTATGCTTCAGCCACCTTACGCGATAGTTCGCGCATCTTTCCAAACAGCGCCTGGCGCTCTGTGAACCCAACCGCACCCCTGGCATCCAAAACGTTAAATGTATGTGAACATTTGATTACATTGTCATAAGCCGGCAATACCAACCCATGCTCCAGCGCGTTTTCAGCTTCTCTTGTAAAAAGGTTGAACATTTCCCGTAGCCTGGGCACGTCAGCAACCTCATAATAATAAGTAGAGTGTTCTTGCTCAGCAACCTGGTTGACCTCCCCATAAGTTCGGCTTTCATTCCAGCGCAAGTCCTTAAAGTGGCTGACATGTTGCAAGGTCATCGCGATCCGTTCCAACCCATAGGTTAACTCCACGGACGGAACTTCCAAACTCTTTCCTCCGGCTTGCTGGAAGTAGGTGAATTGGGTTATTTCCTGACCATCCAGCCAGACTTCCCAGCCCAAACCCCAGGCTGACAACGCGGGAGACTCCCAGTTATCTTCAACAAAGCGGATATCGTGTTCCCTGGGGTCGATCCCCAGCGCGAGCAAGGAATTGAGATAGAGTTCTTGTGGGTTGCCCGGATCGGGTTTGAGAATAACCTGGTATTGATAATGTTGTTGCAAGCGGTTGGGATTAATTCCATAGCGTCCATCATCCGGGCGCACGGAAGGTTCAACGTAAGCAACCCGCCAGGGTTCAGGACCTAAAACGCGTAAAAAAGTGGCGGGGTTCATTGTTCCGGCACCAACCTGGGAATAATAAGGCTGCCAGATCAGGCAGCCCTGGCTTGCCCAATAGGTCTGTAGTTTGAAAATAATGGATTGAAAATCTAAACCTTGGTTCATAAAACACCTCTGTAATATCCGCTTGATTATACTTCACGCAGCTGTAATTCCAAGCCAAGCCGAATGTCTTCAGCAATTCTCTATGTGGAAAATTATGTTTGTCTTATGGTGTAGGGAACGGTTGCCATGCCATCCCGAAAGCAACCGTAGGGCGAGACGTTTGTACCTCCCGCCCTATCGCAACAGGAACCGCAAAAATGTTATGCTATCGCGTCGAGGAAGCCAGGGGTTTTAAGGTTGTATTCGAGTAGGTAGGTCAGATATTTCTCTATCAATACACTCAACTCTTTGTCCACCTCTTCAGGAATCGAGCGGTTTTTTACCTGAGGCCAGGGGGAACGCTGAAAAAACCTCAGATATTTCAAAGCTTCCATGCTTATCGACCAGGCTGACGGGTCGCCTGAGAGCGAACGAGGGCAGACCACACCGCCCAATTTGGCAGAAAAATATTGATTTTCAGGTTGGATAGCAGCCCCGCAAACCACGCATTCCTGCAATTGTGGTCTGAAGCCCAAAATATCCATCAAATGCACTTCGTAATAGTGCACTGCTATCGCTGGAGAGATTCCGTTGTCGAGCCGGACAAGTGTCTCGATTAACAGGTTATAGAGCGGGCGGTTTTCGCCCTCTTCGTAGGTAAAACGGTCCAGGATTTCCAAAACGTAAGACGCCTGGGCAGTCAGTATCAAATTTTTTTTGATGTTTTCGAAATTTCGGATGGTATCCACCTGGGTAATTACATCCAGATTGCGACCTTTTGCCAACTGCAATATCACCTGCGTGAAAGGCTCCAGGTGCCCGGCTTTGCGGCTCTTGATCTTCCGCACGCCTTTTGCAATCGCCTGCACTTTGCCTTTTTCGAGCGTATACAGGCTTAAAATGCGATCCGCCTCCCCAAATTCCCGGTGGCGGATCACGATGCCCTGTGCTCTGTAGGATCTCTGTTCGCCTGGCATAATTGTGTTCTATTGCATGCCTTCCGGTCCGAAAGAACGCGGCAAAATACCATCCAGGGTATTCTCATAGGCGATATTTCCCGCTTCGTCCGCAAGGACCACTGGCATATCAAGCGCTCCAAACTCGCGCATCACCTGGCGGCAAGCGCCACATGGCGAGCCGGCATTATGAGTGATCACGGCGATGCCAAGTATCTTTCGGTTACCTTCGGAGATCGCCTTGAAAATCGCCACTCTCTCAGCACATAAACCCGAAGGGTATGCCGAATTTTCGATATTGTTCCCGCCGTAAATAACCCCATCCTCAGCCAAAACAGCTGCCCCTACGTGGTAATTTGAGTAGGGAGCATAGGCGTTGGCTTGATATTGCCGCGCGACTTCCACCAGGTCTCGCTTTTGATCAATCGTTAATCGGTCCATTTTCTTCTTCAAATTTCTCCATCACGGCGGCAGGATCTACTCTTGTCACTCTAACGGTAAGAATACGGCGAGCGACCACTTCCTCTACGGTGAATTCATAACCATCACTGTAAACCATTTCGCCAGGCTGAGGAACACGCCCGAGCTGACCATAAATATAGCCGCCCAGGGTGTCTGCAAATTCATCAGAGATGTGCGCCCCGAGAATTTCATTAAACTCGTCGATTGTTGCCCGTCCCTGGATAATGTAGCTTCCATTATCCAGCTGATCATACAGATTGACCTCTCCCGTGTCGTATTCATCACGGATTTCGCCCACGATTTCTTCGACAATATCCTCGAGAGTGACGACACCGGATACCCCACCGTATTCGTCCACAACCAATGCCATGTGCACACCACGAGATTGCATCTCAGCCAGCAGTTCGTCCACCTTTTTAGCTTCAGGCACAAAATATGCCGGGCGGATCAGGTGCCTCTGATTGGCAATGCAATCGTCCCCATCAACCACCGCCAGCAGGTCTTTGGCGTACAACAAACCAATAATATTGTCGATTGTGTCGTCATATACCGGCACGCGGGAATGCCCGGCATTAATAAACTCCTGCCTGGCTTCCCGGATTGTTGTATTCACATCCAATGCCAAAACGTCCATACGCGGCACCATGATATCTTTGGTCATGGTTTCGCTGAACTGGAAGATGGAATAGATCATCTCTCTTTCGCCCTGGTCAAGCGTGCTTTCGGGCTGGTCCTGCTCCACCCAGTCACGCAGGGTTTCGTCCGTTACGGATAAGGTTACCTTCTCGGCATAATCACCCAACAAAGCCATCATTAATTTGGTCAATGGAGTAGTGAAAAAACTTATCGCACTGGCTGCACCAGTCCAGCGCATGGCGGCTTTTTCAGGCGATTCCAGAATCTTCCGCTCCAGGAGGAATTCAAGGGCGGTAACAATTACCATCACTACTACCAATATCAAAATGATCAGATAGGAATCACTGATATTGGTTCCCCGGGACAAAAACAGCACGGTAAACCCAGCTAACAAAAAATGCGAAACCACCAAACCCAGTCTGAGTGCCGTGCGCAAACTTTGTTTTTCGATTAAGCTTATGGTTTTATCCACCTTGGCATGGCTTTCCACGCTGTAGCTTAAAAGCCACGGCAGTCGTGCATGAGTGAATGATGATTTTGCTGCTGAGGCGATCAAATCGATGATCAAAAAGATCACCCAGAAGATACCCAGCCATTGAGATTCGGTCACATTAATCCTTTCTTACTTTTGGCTTGGCAGGCACACCATAGACAAGCGTGTTATCTGGCACGTCGTCTACAACAACGGAACCCGCCCCTGTTTTGGCATTTTTGCCAATATTTAACGGCGCGACCAACATTGTATCGCTGCCGATGAATGTGTTTTCTCCAATTTCAGTATGGTGTTTCTTTTTTCCATCAAAGTTGCAGGTGATGGTTCCCGCACCAATATTGACATTTTTTCCGATGGTCGCATCCCCAATATACGAGAAATGCCCCATCTTGACGTCTTCAGCAAGCTTCGAATCCTTCACTTCGCCGAAGTTACCCAGGTGTACCCGGTCTCCCAGGATTGCTCCTTTACGCAAGTGGCTGTATGGTCCCATGCTGACGTGGTTACCCAGGCTGGCTTTCTCTGCAACGCAGTAAGTAATCATGCAGTTGTTACCAACGGTGGTATCGACCAGGGTGGTATCCGGACCAATCTGGCACTCTTCGCCTATCCGGGTGCTGCCGCGCAAGTGTGTGTTGGGAAGAATGATTGTGTCCTGACCAATGGTCACATCGCTTTCAACTGTACAGCTGTCCGGGTCCAAAAAAGTGACCCCATCAAGCATCCATTGCCGGATCACACGCCTGCGCAAGGCAACTTCACAATCTGCAAGGTCAACGCGTGTGTTTATCCCCAACCCCTCGGAAGGGTCATCCAGCACGAATGAATCCAGCCTTAGGTTTTGTTCTGCTGCCATTCCAACCAGGTCGGTAATGTAATATTCTCCTTTAGGTGATGGTTGAATTTTTTTCAAATTATCCCACAACCAGGCGGCGTCGAAGCAATAGACAGAAACATTGTATTCACGGACAGTTTTTTGCTCAGGGGTCGCGTCGGCGTCTTCGACAATTGCGGTTAGCTTACCAACCGCATCCCGGATGACCCGACCAAAACCGCGGGGAACCTCACCAACGACGCTGGTCATGGTAAGGGTGTTTCCAGTTCGCTGGTGGAATCCGATAATCGAACTGACGGTTTCTTTGCGCAGCATGGGCATGTCAGCAAAAGTTACTAAAACCAGGTCCGATTTTCCTGCCAGCAGTGGTTCTGAGCTCATGACTGCGTGCCCGGTGCCAGATTGCTCTGCCTGCAGGGCGAATTGCACGCCATCGCCGTACATATTTTTTACAACCTGGGTTACTTCATCACTGCCATGTCCAACAACGACAACCGGTGGTAATGAACTGATGCTTACAACGTTGGAAAGCGAATAGTACACAAGCGGTTTCCCCAAAAGTTTATGCAGCATCTTGGGTGTGCGTGATTTCATGCGCGTACCCATGCCAGCAGCGAGTACAACAGATGCGATTGTCATTGGTTGCTCCGGAATTTAATAAGTGAAAATACAGGATCGTGTGCTATGCAAATCCTGCAACCAGGTGGGTCTGAATCGTCTTCGTTTGTTTCCACGATAAATCAGCCGGGGCACTTGGAGTCGAACCAAGATCAACGGATTCAAAGTCCGGTGTGCTGCCATTGCACCATGCCCCAAAGAGTAGCCCATATTTTAGCATAGATTCAACCTGATGCCAAATTCGCCACAGCCGTCAATTTTACTACAGACCGAATCAATCTGGATGTTGGTTAACTGGCGAATCCTGAATCGAATTTATTTGGCGCTCACTTTTGTGATCGTCCAGGAATCTTCAAGCTGTTCGATTTGGTATTCCGTCTGTTGCCCGGTATTGTCTGTGTAGACAAATCCATCCATATCGGTCTCAATCGCTTCGCGCACCTTGTTTTTGAAGGCAAGCGGGATATCTTCGTTGCTGCCTTGTGGAATGACGTAGATATTTGAATATTCCGCAAAGAGATTTAGCTCAGAATCAGTAATTGAGTAACCACCAGGAACGGTCAGGATGCCGTATTGGTCTTCCTCATACGAAAAGTTTTTCTCCCCGCGCTCCAGCGCAAGACCAAGATTCAGCATGAACTCATGTGTATGGATGATTTCGTTGTTCTGCCGGTCGTATGGTTCAACGTAAAAAGTACTGACGATAACAGCATCGCTCCTGGTTGAAATCTGGGTTGCCTTGCGATCCTTGGAGATTTCATAGGTTATGCCCTGGTGCTCAAACAATTGGGCATCCTCCGCCAATGCAGTTTGGATTGCCTCAATCAATTCCTCCGGGAGAAGATTCTCGCCGACAGCCTCAAGGTTTCCCAACAACGATTCGGCTATGGGTACAAGTCGGAAAATACGATAAGAGCCTTCGCCCAGGGCATCGATGGAATAGTTGACCTGGTTGACCGAAAACTGTTGTTTGCCGTTTTCCAGGGCGGTAAGAAAGGCTGTTCTCTGATTGCCCTCGAAGAGTTCACTTTCTTTATTAGTGTAAATCATGTTTTTATTCAGAATGGCGCTGGTTGAGGGCGTGGAAGGCGCTGTCGTATTTTGGTCTGACGGAAGGTCGGTAGGTTCGCCAGGGGTCACAGAGCAAGCTGTGACTAATGCGAACAGAACTATAGTAAGAAGTAGTTTCTTTATGTTTGTTTTCATAACTGCACTATTGTAACTGAGAATAGGGAAGGTGTGAAGGCTGTAGTTTGAAGATAAAACCGCCTCTTTTGAGGCGGTTTTGTTAGTTACCTGAACCAGACTTGTGTCATAAACAGAGCGAGCAATATCCAAACCACAGCCATGGCTGCTGTTAGCGCCAACCCGGCTAATAAGGCATAGAAGGTATAGCGCCTGGCATCTGAGCCGGACATTCTTTCGCCATACGTCTCCACTCTTCGCTTGCGATCGAGCTCGCGAGCCTGTTTTTCTGCAAAACTGACGGTGCGATCATGCCAGGGAGCGCCAGCCACGTCCATGTCAGCGACCACCCTGCCATCGTCATCATCATATTGCCTTTTCTGATTCTTCATCTACCAGAGTTCCTTGCTCATTGTATAGATGACATACTACCATATGACCGGGTTCAATTTCACGTGTTTGTGGAACCACAGTCTTACAAATTTCCATGACATACGGGCAACGAGTGTGGAATTTGCACCCTTTGGGCGGGTTTGCCGGGGAGGGGATGCTGCCTTCCAGGATAATCCGGTTCATCTTGTAATTCGGGTCTGGAACTGGAACCGCACTCAACAGCGCCTGGGTATAAGGATGCAGCGGGTTGGCAAATAAATCGGTCTTACCGCTATATTCCACCAGGTCACCCAGGTACATCACACCGACGTAGTCGGAAATGTGTTGAACCACGGAAAGATCGTGTGAAATGAACAGATAAGCGATTTTATTGGTCACCTGAAGTTCTTCGAGCAGGTTAATAATCTGTGCCTGAATCGAGACATCCAATGCCGAAACTGGCTCATCGCAAACCACAAATTCCGGATTCAGCGCCAATGAGCGGGCAATACAGATACGCTGGCGCTGTCCACCCGAAAATTCATGCGGATAGCGGTCTTTATGATACGGCTGCAAACCACATTGGAGCATGACATGATCGAGGTGATCTTCAAATTCAGAAGGAGGGACGATTCGATGCTCGCGGACCGCTTCGCCGATAATTTCGCTAATTGGCATACGCGGAGAGAGGCTTGAATAAGGGTCCTGGAAGATCATTTGCATCTTGGGGCGCAGCCCGCGCAATTCGGAACGGGTAGCCTCAAAGACGTTTTTTCCGCGGAACAGAACCTTCCCGCTGGTGGCTTCGTTCAGCCTCAGCATGGTCTTGCCTACGGTGGTCTTTCCGCTTCCAGATTCACCAACCAACCCCATCGTTTTGCCGCGTTCGATGCGGAAACTGACATCGTCAACTGCTTTGACATGTCCGACGACTTTTTGCATCAAACCCGCTTTAATTGGGAAGTATTGTTTGAGGTGATTTACCTCGACAATATAGCGGCTTTCGCTTTGGTTATTCTTTGCATCATTATTATTTGCCATAATTTGCTATTACCTCCTCATCTTCGTAGAGATAGCATACTGCCATATGGGTCGGGGAGAGGAAATATTCAGGAGGATAAGGACCGTCACAGATGGGCATCCGCCTGTTGCAGCGATCTTTGAAATAGCAATAATTAGGCATGTTAATCGGGTTCGGAACGGTACCGGGAATGCTATACAACTTATCGACTTCCTTATTAATAACTGGCTTCGATGCCATCAAACCGACCGTGTAAGGGTGCATCGGGTTGTTGAAGACCTCTTCTGCAGTACCTTTTTCGACGATTCGCCCGGCATACATGACCACAACAAAGTCTGCCATTTCTGCAACAACCCCAAGGTCATGGGTGATTAGCATAATACTTGAATTGATCTTATCTTTCAAGCTGCGCAGCAAGTCGAGGATTTGCGCCTGAATGGTCACATCAAGAGCGGTCGTAGGTTCGTCTGCGATAATCAGGCGCGGGTTACAAGCTAACGCCATCGCGATCATAATACGCTGGCGCATACCTCCGGACAACTGGTGTGGATACATATCGTAAACGCCTTCGGCGTTGGCGATACCCACCAGTTCGATCATTTCCAGGGTGCGCGCTTTGACGTCCTCTTTCGTCATTTCAGGGTTATGCAATTGAATTACTTCGTCAACCTGGAAGCCGGCAGTGAAAACCGGGTTCAGGCTGGTCATTGGTTCCTGAAAGATCATCGAGACTTCGTTTCCGCGAATTTTTTCCATTTCAACAATAGGCGTCTTGGCGATATCATAGACCCGGTTACCAGCATTCAAGCGGATTGTTCCTTCCACGATCTGACCTTGCGGTCTTTGCACAAGCTGCATCAGTGAAAGCGCGGTGACTGACTTGCCGCAGCCCGATTCGCCAACTACGCCGACGGTTGAACCAATTGGCACATCATAAGTAACGCCGTCGACAGCCTTCACAGTGCCGATGTCGGTGAAAAAGTAGGTATGCAGGTCATCAAACTCGACCACATTTTTGGGGTCGCGCATCTTCGTCAAAAACTCGCTCTCAGGGACGTTTTTACGTTTGCGCTCCTTTTCGATTGCGTCGGTTATCCGACGATTTTCCCGACTGATCCGGTTGGATTCTCTCGCGGTTAAGTGAATCTTTTCGGTAATTACATTATCTTCCAGGTCGGTAGTGTCGTATTGTGTTAAATCTTTTTCTTCGGTCATTTTCTCACCTTAGCGTCTCATTCTCGGATCATATGCGTCACGTAAACCATCGCCAACAA
>ENA-UOOK01001020-UOOK01001020.1-fermentation-metagenome-genome-assembly--contig:-NODE-1020-length-37618-cov-10.538668_pt1 | contig 37618 bp, 40 predicted proteins | sample MGYA00245777_ERZ724023 | MGnify/ENA primary metagenome ERZ724023 (study PRJEB28704, sample SAMN03018312) | fermentation metagenome | biome: anthropogenic terrestrial biome; feature: soil...
TGTCAAACAGGCAGGGTAAATCTTCTTTTTCAAAGCCCGCGCCGCTGTCGTGGATGGTAATCTCGGTAAACAATGGGTTGTCCGTGCAGACAATCTCAATCTTCCCGCTATCGCCTGCGCTTTCCATGCAATTTTTAAGGATGTTTTGAATCGCTTCCGAAAGCCAACCAGAATCGCCCTGAATGGTTATCCCTTTCGGCACGTCTATTTGCACATTGATATCGTGCAGTTCCATTGGGATTAGGAACGGGTGAAGCGCGGCGCATACAAGAGAGTTTACATCTATCCGCTCGCTTTGGAACACCACAATGCCCGCGTCCAGGCGGGATAATTTCAATAGGGAAGTAAGCAGCCAATCCATCTGTACAAACAATTCCTTTGTTTCCCGTATCAATGCTTTGCGTTCATTTTCGTCAGGGTTATTCTCCAACAATGATAGAATAAGGTTTACGGATGTGAGAGGGGTGCGGAGTTGGTGAGCTATGTCGGCCAGCGAATCAGCCAGATGTTCTTTTTCTTTTTTCAGCGCAGCGTTTTGCTCCCGAATACGCAGCGTCATTTTTGTTATCTCGCTTTGCAGAATGGAAAGTTCGCCCTCGTCCGATTCACCAATATACAGATGGTCGGCATTATGAAGCACAAGATCGATTTGATCTGAAATCCGCGCAATGCTTTTGTATCGGGCTTTGGTAAACGCAAAAAATGCTGCCCCAAAGGCGGCGGCAGAAGCAACGGCAAGGATTCCAGCCAACCTATTGATTGCAAATCCCAGCGTTACAGCGGCGGCGGCTATTAAGGAGAACAAAATGGCAAACTGCCGAAACTCTCTATTCCGAAGCATAACCGTCCCCCAATCTATACCCCGTCCCGCGAACGGTCAGAATGATTTGCGGACTCGCGGGGTCGTTCTCTATCTTCTCCCGCAGGCGTTTAATGTATACGGTTAACGTATTGTCATTAACAAACTCGCCTGCAGCGTCCCACAATTCGTCAAGCAGCCTGCTCCTCGTGATAATACTTTTTGGGTTGTTAATAAACACCAACAACAAGCGGTATTCTAAAGCTGAAAGAAAAACTTCGTTGCCGTTTTTTTTCACAATGCCGCTTGCCGTATCGACATGAAGCTCGCAGATTTCAAAATCCGATGGAGAACGTCCGCTTTTTCGCAGGGCGGTTCTGATTCGTGCGATCAATTCCCGGGGACGAAAAGGCTTGGTGATATAGTCGTCCGCACCCATGTTCAATCCGGTAACAACACTTGCTTCATCGCCGGAAGCCGTCAGAAAAATAACAGGAACATGTTGCCTTTCCTTGATTTCCGTGCAAACCGTAAAGCCGTTTCCGTCAGGCAAAGAAATATCAATCAACGCCAAGTCAAATTTATTCCCGGCAAGAATAGCAAGGGCATCACTCCGCGTAGGGGCATGGGTGACTGTAAATCCCTCCGAGCGGAGCAAAAGTATAAGGTTTTTAGCGATTACTTTATCATCCTCAACCAAAAATATCCGTTTCATTTATTCTCACCATCCTTTACTTTACTGCTCCTGCATCGTCCGTCAGCCGGTTTTTCAGCGTCAGCAGGAACAAGCCATGTATTTCCCATTTTTTTAGCTCCCTTAATCCGCCCAGCGGAGCAATGGTACACTACCATTCTGTCCGTGATTCCCCAATTTTTCGCTGCTTCTTTTGTCGTTATATAATCCACGCATAACACCTCCATAGCTATATTGTATTTCTTTTGACGGAAATATACAAGCTGAGACATAACCGGTGGGTTATTGTATAGATACAATCAAAAAGGATACCATAACGGTATCCTCAAATTTATATTATATTTACTTAATGGCTGTAATAAACGGATCAATATATGTCGGGGCTTCAAATTGTACTGCAACGCTTACTACTTTTTTAATAATACCATCTATTGAAGCAAGATCTTTCGGTCTATCCTTGTCTGAATATTGATCAAACAATTTTGCAGCAGCTATACCGCCATTATAGGTGGGAATTATTTTTCCAAAACCTATATCCTTTAACCAAGAAACAAAAGTTCTTCCGGATGGATGAATCGTTTTACATACTTGTGAATTAATGATTTTATGCTTTATACCTTCTAAATACGGTACAGTTATTTGGTTAAACGAGACCTCACCTTCTGCAGACAGTTGTTTTACAACTTCTTTTTTTGACATGGCAATTGTCAATGCATATTGAACTGCATATTCTTTTTCAATATTCCTATTATATAAGATTATCTTACAAAGATTGTCCTTAATTTCTGAAATCCATATATCTTGTTCTTGCCCGTTTCTATAGCCGCTCAATGCTTCATAATAAATTCTTAATCTTCCTTTTGGTTTTAGTACCCGATATAATTCCTCTACGGTTTTTTTCGGGTCCGGTGTCTGCTCAATAGATGAAGCTGCCATTATACCATCAAATGTATTGTCATCAAAAGGAAGTTTTGTACCTACCGTATATTTTATAAACTCAGCATTCGTTATTCCCATTCTCTTTGCATTTTCTGTACAAACTTCTATTCTCTTTACTGATGAATCTATTCCAATAACTTTTTTTACATATGGAGCAACGATTAATGAAGGCCAACCGTCTCCCGGTCCGAAATCCAATAAAATTTTTCCTTCTCCATCAGTCGAATAAAGAAAGTCATAAAGTTGTCCCCTATCTTTCCAGTGAGATATTTTTGAAGCATCAAAGGGCTGATATATAATGGGTAAACTATATTCAGATTGTGACTCCATTTCATTATAAATAAATTCCTCTGATGTACATGATTTAGGCATTAATTTTTCTTCTATCCAGTTAAACACATTTTTCTCTGAAGCGTTTTGATTTTCCATTGACATCATTTGATACCTCCAATTATTTGTCTTTTAATCTATTTATTTAAGGTACCTTTCGCCAATGGATAAAGTCATTTTTAGTTAAATACACTTCCTCCATTCGTTAAAAGGTCCCTATTATTAGTTATTGCTCTCATAATGTCCAACTCCTTTCATAATAGCATTTTTTGTTCATAAATATTATTCTGCAAGCAAAATGAAAATCCTCTTTTATAATAAAATTTTAAAGATAAAGGGACACCGAGTCTTTTCATGTCATGTGTTAAATTCATAATTCAACAATCTTTGTGGCAACATTTTTGCAAAATTCACTGTCATGTTCCACAAATAATAAAGTTGGTAAATATTCAAGGATTAACTCTTCTATTTGTATGCGAGAGATAATATCAATAAAATTAAGAGGCTCATCCCTGATTTTCAAAAGTAAACCACCCACGGATAAAAGCACAGGTTTCCAGCTTCTTCGTCCTCGTAACCTACTAACTCCAACTGAAAGTATATATTTAAGTCATTGCGGCTTCAACTGCATCTTTCAGTTCTTTTTTTCAAACTGCCTCTTTCCCCTGTTCTCAGAGTATAACTGCTCACATGCTTATTTTTGGACGTTTCAATTTTAAAATATGCATTGCTCATAGCACGGCCACCCTTTCTTTACTAATATTTTTATATCTTAAAGTCCTTATTTATTAGACTTTTTGGATCTGCGTTCTATCTCATTCCACACTTCAGATTCCTGCTCCCATCCAAATACCTTTGCTGGTATTGAATAGGCAACTCCAATCCCGAGTGAAATTGCCAGAGCAATTTTAATACTTTCAATTCCTTTTAACATGGCCTCATGTCCCGCATTAATAAAAATGTAGTAAGCCATATAATAAATACCGGCACCGGGAACTAATGTAAATATCCCGCACAGAAGAAACAGGGTAGTTGATGCTTTGCATTTTACGGAAAGAATGCGAGACATAGCTGTCAATATCATGCTGGCGATAAATGTAGCTAAAATCGAGTTATGAAAGTAATGGTTAATTATTAGATATACACTCCATCCCACACTTCCAGTAAGTCCACAGAAAAAGTAGTACTTTTTTGGAACGTTGAAGAGTATGGAAAATGCAACAGTACCTGTAAAAGCCATTATTATTTGCATTGCCGTTTTCATTAAAAAATTCCTCCCCTTATCATGCTCCATATTTTCATAGCAATACCAACTCCCATGGCAATGCAGCCTGCAGTTAAAAGTGTATCCATAAGCCTTATTATCCCTGATAAGTAGTCATTTTCCAAGAAATTCCTTATGGAGTTCGTTAATGGTATCCCCGGAACTAGCGGAAAAATCGATCCTATGATAATTCGATCCAGGTTATTCCCAAAACCTATACTGTAGAGACCGCAGCATGTAAGGGAAACCAGAAGACTTCCGATAATATTTACCATAATTTTCGGCAAATTCGCTTTTGGAACCCCAAAAATTAGAAAAATATATAGAACCATACCTCCGACTAAGGCTACCAACGAATCCGTTATACTACCTTTAAACAAATAACAAAAGCTGGCACTTCCACAGCCGGAAGCAAGAATCTTTAGTAAATTGCCTGAAGAATTCATCTTTTCAATCCGTTCCAATTCCCTTTTAATATCAATAGAGCTACACTTTCCACCAGCAATTCGGCGTGAAAGATTATTAAGAGCCTCTACCCGACACAACATAATAGGTGCCAATGGGACAGCACAAATACGACTGGAATAAAACTTCCCATTCACAACAATTGAAGCAAAAATCCCGTTTGCAATTACATAAGCATTAAATTCTTTCAACCCCAGTGCTTCTGCCGCATAGCGCATGGCCTGATCAGTCCTGAAAATTTCTCCTCCGTTAAGAAGCATCATCTCCCCCATCCTGGTTACCAAGTTAAAGCATTCCAAAGTATAGCCGTCCTCGTTTTCTTTTATAATTCCATTGATTTTTTCACACATGCTTCAACCGCCTTTATTACACTGCCTCTGAAACCTTTTTCTTCTAAGACACTGACAGCTTCAATGCTGGTGCCACCGGGGGAGCATACCATGTCTTTTAACTCACTGGGAGACATGCCTGTCTCCAATAGAAGCTTCGCGCTTCCCATAACTGCCTGTTCAGAAAATGTATAGGCCTGCTGCCTATTCATTCCTTCTTTTACTGCCGCATCAGCCATAGCTTCAATCAGCAGACATACATAAGCCGGAGAACTTCCACTTATTCCTACAACTGAATTCATCATATATTCCGGGACTTCCTCTACTCTTCCAAACCCATTGAACAGTTTTTTTATGTGTTCCATTTCAATCTTCGTTACATTAGAATTTCCACATAAAGCGGTCATTCCTTCAAGTACCATAGCTGGAGTATTAGGCATAGCTCTGATAATTTTGGCTCCTTCTTTAAATCCTCTTTTTAATTTTTCCAACGTCTCTCCGGGAGCAATTGAAACAATGATTGTTTCAGGTTTAATTACATTCTGTATGCTTTTTATTATACCTTTGTAAAACTGCGGCTTAACCGCTAATATTACAATATGACTTTCGGCCGCTGCTTTCTGGTTGTCACAGCTTCCACTAATGCTCAATTCCTTTTCTATCCTCTTTACCTTTTCCTCATTAATATCTGTAACTATGACCTGAGACGTTTCCAAAAGACCTGCTTTTAAGATCCCTTTTACAATAGCCTTTCCCATATTTCCGCTACCAATCACGCATAATTCTTTCATATTTATCTATCCTTTCTCCCTTATATTTCTGATGCCTCCCGTATTTATATTAGCAAAATCCGTATAAGTTCTGCTTTCCTTTTTTATAATTCTATCAAGTCATGTGTGAAACGAACCATATTCTCATACCCGTCCTCTGTTACAAGTATCTGATCTTCGATTCTTACGCCTCCCCATTCTGGAATATATATTCCAGGTTCTATGGTCCTTACATTTCCGGACATTAGCTTAGTCAGGTCTGCCTCTGACGAAAATGGCCCTTCATGAACAAAAAGCCCTATGCCATGGCCGATATTTGTGTATTGGTATCCCATGTACTCCGTTCCTTCCAAGGCTTTTAAAGATTCACGATAAATCTCTCTTCCGGTAACTCCGGCTTTTGTTATGGCAAGACAATCTTCTACCATCTTTTTTTCCAGCTCATATACCTCTTTTTGTTTAGCTGTTGCTTTCCCCACCACAACGGTTCTTGTCATATCAGACATGTAGCCGTGTACCTGACAGCCAAAATCCATCAGAACAAAATCGCCATATTCGACCGCCTTTTCTGAAGGAATTCCATGCAAAAGTGAAGTTCTTGCGCCGGAAATCAAAATATTACCATACGGCATAGTATCGGCACCTTCCATAACCATATATAAAGATAATTTTGCTGCCAATTCTTTTTCTGTTACCCCTACCCTGATTTCCGGGAGGAGTTTTTCTAAAGCACGGCAGGATATCTCGCACGCTGCCCTCTGATATTCAATTTCCTGAGGACTTTTAACCTGACGCATTTTTTCAATGACATCTGTTTCAGGAATCAATTCTCCTTTAAAAGTCTCTTTAAATGTCTGGTAATCGGCAAAATTCATTCTATCCGCCTCAAAGGCTAAAGTAGAAAGTTTGTTCTCTGCCATCAGTTCGCTAACCTTATCTCCTATTGTGTTGCCTTTTTCTCTCCAATTTACTACTTTATATTGAGGGCACTCTATGGCTGCCTGTTCCGTATATCTGGGATCCGTGAGGAAATAATAATTTGACCTTGTTATAAGAAGATAACTATCATCTCCTGTATAACCGCTTATAAAACGTACATTCTCCTTTTTGGCTACAAAAAATCCGTCCAAATGTTTTTCTTCCATATAAGACAATAATTTTTCTTCGTTCATTTATCGGTTCCTCCTTCTTTATGTAATATATTAGACATAATATGTAATCCTAAAACTATCATAATATTCCGCTATAACTACAGGTTATAATAATACAAATTGACTTTTGTGTCAAACAAATCATGCTTTCATTAAAACTATTGCCAAAACTAATCATTTAACGTATGAAATAGTTTTGGCAACCGTAAAATTAAGCTATTTAGTTTTTATTCTTATACAGTACCTATCTTTTTAAGAATCATGCCAGTTCTCTTATGCGTTCCTTGTGATATATTTTCTATACCATCTATATTCTAATTTTTTATATTCTTTTAATCCAATATCTTCATTTAATATTATTTCTGAAAAAATAAATATATTGTTGTAATAAAACATCCGCAACCCCTTCTTTTACTTGTTTCATCTTTTTTACAACTTCAGTTCCGCTACATTCCCATAAAGTATCTTCTCCGTATCATCGTTTGATTCTTCAGCTTTTTCCTCTTTTGGTGTCATTATCTTTCCATAATTATCTGTTATCTTATTATTTACCGTATTAAGTTTGTCTTCCGGTACTTCAATAAGTCCATAGTTAATTATCGATGCAACATTTTCATTGAATTTCTCATAGTCAAGATTTTCATCAAAGATAAGTTTCCCCATATTCCTTATAGTTACTTCCTCTTCTAAATTTCCTGATAATATAAGCTTTCCTTTATTGTTCAACAACTTTCCTTTGATTATTTCTACCTCCACATTTTTGTCTAAACCATCCTTGATAATCTCATAAGTTTTTTCGTCGCATACAACCGCATCACAAATCAAATGCTCAATATATTGGTCAAACACTATATTATCCTTCAAATATATTTCCGCATCTCCGTCTACATATAAAACATTATGGTCGTATTTTCTTATTGAAATATCATCTATGGAAATATCCCCATCTATATATTGAACTCCTCCGGACCCTTGAGGAATTAAAGTCTTGTTCACCGTATAATATTCATCAATATATGGAGAAATTTCATCTTCATATTCATCAAGCATTACTACCTTATCTAAAATCTGAATATTAGATATCTTCTCCTTTAATAGCTTTATGTCAATGTCGTCGATAATGATTAATTGCTCAAATGCTAACTTCGAATCCGATTTTAAACTCTTTAGAAAACTATTCGTCAACTTGAAATTTCCGCTGAAAAATTTGTAGTCGTTATTATAGTTGACGATTTTTCCGTTAATTATCCCTTTAGACTGAACAGCCACAGCCAATCTCTTAGTACATATCAATTTACCATTCAGCAAAACGGAATAAACCTTATCATCAAATAGTTTGATATCAATGTCATTTTCAAAAGTCAGAATTCCGTTCACCATAATAGATACGGATTTCACTAATCCTTCTAAATAATCTCTGTCTACTTTCATTTTCCCGTTTTGAATTATGATATTTATTTCTTTTGGTACTTTTATAGTACTGGCAACATTTATTTTTTCACAATTTTTTAAAAGTACCCGAGATTCATCACTTTCTACAAGTGTCCCAATATCCTCAATCTTTGTTATTTCCTGAGCTAAATCCTCAGAAATATTTCTAACATCTAACATTCCTATACCTATAATCTTTGACATTTTTATTCCTCCCATAATCTATTTTTTAATATTTTTAATGACGCACTTAATCGAGAACGGACTGTAGATGGGGAGATACCTAATATTTTACCTATCTCACTACTATTTAAACTCATTTTATACTTCAGTAACAGCACTCTTCTGTTATTTGGGGGTAACTTTTCTAATAGTATCCTTATAACTGCGCTTTCTTCAAAGTCTCCATATCCTTCAAATATTTCATCATTTTCTAAGTAAGTCAATTTAGCTTGCTTCCTAATATTGTCGATGTTCTTATTCTTAATGGTTGTAAAAAACCAACCTTTAATTTGATACTCGTTCATATTTGCAAATATTTCTTCTCTCTCCAATGCAGCTACATAGGTGTCTTGAACTAAATCTACAGCTTGATCTTCATTGTGAGCAATTGACCTTGCAAAGGAAATAAAATCTTTATTGTATTTTTGATAAACCAAATACACATTCATTATCTCACATCCTCGATTAGTGCTTTCACTTATATAACGAATGAGGAATCAAAAGTGTCCAAATTAATTTTTAAATCTATTTAAAAAAATACTAATCGACCCTTCTTTTGCATATAAGAAATAATATCAATAAAATTAAGTAGTCCATCTTTACAAATCATTTTTCATTTAATATTAAAGATATTTTTTAATATTATTATTTATTGTTACTTCTGACAATGCTATAATGGTTTCTGTCATTGCATATGAAGATATATCATTTATAAATTCTTCTATATCATTTAAAGATCTAATTGATAATTTGACTAAAAAGCATCCATCCCCAGCAATTCTATAACACCATTCGCTTTGTTTATACTCCTTAATAAATATCTTAAATTTTTCATACTGCCCATTTCTCATAGTTACCTTAATTATACAATCAATATACAATCCAAGTTTCTTTTTATTTATTTTAATTGTATATCCTTCAATGACCCCATTATCTTCGAGTCTTCTTACTCTTTCAGTAACAGATGGCGGCGAAAGATTTACACGTCTGGATAATTCTCTTATAGATAATCTGCTTTCTTTCTGTAACTCTTGTAAAATTAGCACATCTATTTCATCTAATTTCATTTGTACTCCCCCTCATAAATTATTGTTTTAAATGACATACTTATTATTATATTATATATCATTTACAATACAATATTTATATTATAATTTATATAATATAAATTGTTAAAGAATATATTATAGAGGAGAGATAACATGGCAAAAATAATTTTTTCACAAGAAGGACTTTCACCATTTCAACAATTATTAGGTCATAATAAGTATGTATTGGAAAAATGGTCTTCTTTAGAGGAATGTTTTTTCAATAGTAATACATTTACAACCGAATTAAAAGAAGAGGTAAGACGTACTCTTGCTTTTAATAATGGATGCCAATATTGTATGGCTAGAGGTAAGCCTTCTGATGGAATAACTGATTCAAAAATTTTGATTGCTACCAAAATAGCAGATATTGTTTCTAAAAATCAGCCTATTAGTGATGAATATTTTAATAAATTAAAAAAAGAATTTACTGACAATGAAATTTCTGAACTTTTAGCTCTGATATGTTTTATAACGGCCTCTCAGAGGTTTGGAGCATTACTTGATTTACAGCCAAGTTGTCCAATTTAGCTAAACTTTCAATAACAACTTATAGGCAATTGGGGTTCAAATACCCTATGATCGCAGCCCACACCATGCAGAAATATAATAAAAATGCTCATTTGAAGTAAATTCAAATGAGCATTTAAGAATTTATATATTATATTTTATGTCCTGAAAGTTCTGCTTGGCAGGCATATCTTGCATCTTAGTTATCTCCAATCCTTTGCGGAAATACTTTTTCAATTTATGCTTCGGCTTAATCCACTGATTTTAAAGATTCAAGCATATCAATGTTTCTAATTCTCGGCTTCGTGCACTGATTAACAATCCATGTAAAGAACATCATCAGAATTATAGCCCCAAGATAACCCTGCCATGTAAGATCACGGGCAAGAAATAGCATATCCGGCTCTACGGTTGTAACAACCGCTCGATAAAGGAAGACACCAAACAACAGTCCCACAAGGCATCCGACAGTCGATAAAATAACCGTTTCACGAAAAATGTAGCTGTATGTTTCCTTATCATAAAAGCCAAGGACTTTAAGCGTAGCAAGTTCCCTTTGACGTTCGCCGATATTGATATTCGTCAGATTATAGAGAACAACAAACGCAAGCACCCCTGCTGCAATAATCAGAATCCAGATGATATTGTCCACACTCTTTATAGAAGTCCTGATATTACCCAAAAGGTCGTCCGTAAAAGAGATTACACCAATACCGGAAGCTTCGGACAGGTATGTCTTTATTTCATCATCGGTACGGTTCTTTGCCGTAATAGCAAAAAACTGATTGTATTCGGGTGTTTCACCGAATGAGGCTTTATAGGCATTTTTACCAATATAAACATAGTTGGAAGCGTAATTTCTCGTAATTCCTGTAATTTTAACAGGATATCTCTCATCATTATCCAGATATTTCACCCAAATCGTGTCGCCGACACCGACATTCAAATTCAGTGAAAGTTTTTCAGTAATCACTGCACTGTCGTCTGTAAAAGAAAGATTTTTCTTTGTCTCTGGATCGTAAAGAGTAACATAATCCGTAAACTCTTCTGCTTCTTTTGGGGATACCACATAAATGTTATAGGTATCCTTATCCTTGTCCTTCAGGCTTGCCTCGGCAGAGTTATGAAGTACCTCGGTTGATTTATCGAAATATGTTTTATCCGATAAGAGGGAAGTAAGATCAGCGGAGGGCTTTTCCTCGTCGAAACCGATTGTGACATCGTAATGAAAGATATCACGGAATTGCTCATCCAAAATCGCCCTCACTGCATTTTTCGCACCCAAAGCCGTAACCACCAGTGCAGTACAGCCAATAATGCCTGCGAGGGACATCATCAACCGTTTTTTGTTTAATCCAAGATTCCTGACAGTTACCTTTTGTGTGAAGGTAAGTCTGCTCCAAACCGGTTTTACATACTCTAAAAATACACGTTTCCCACTTTTTGGAGCCTTCGGACGCATAAGTTCGGCAGGAGATTCCCTCAAGGAATTTTTTGCCGCAATACCGGTAGAAAGGGTCGTGATAAACACAGTCGCAAAAACCGACAGGGCTCCGATACCAAAATAAAAGGCCGGCGTCATTTTGGGCAATGCGAAAACAATGCCATAAGCTCTCCATATAATAGTCGGGAGCAACCAAAATCCTACACATATTCCGCCCATGCTGCCTATCAGGCTGGCAGAAGCAGCATATTTTAAATATCTCCCGGCAATTTTTCCGTTTGAGTAACCAAGGGCTTTAAAAGTACCGATAAGGGTTCTGTCCTCATCCACCATACGGGTCATAGTAGTCAGACATACCAGTGCGGCCACGAGAAAAAATACAATCGGAAACACGGTGGCAAGATCGCGCATACGTTCCGTGTCGCCTTCATAGGTAACAAAAGCCTCATTCATATGCCTGTCAAGGACATACCATTTTGGTTTACCTAAACCGGAAAGCTTGTTCTCCGCATCCTCTATTTTTTGCTTTGCATCTGCAAGGTCCTTATTGGTTTCAAGTTTTTTATCTTCATATTCCTGTTGCTTTTCAGTGAGTTCTTTCTCCCCTTTCGCAATTTCTGACGCTGCATCATTAAGTTCTGCTTTAGCATCGGTGAGTTTCCTATCAGCCTCCGCTTTTTTATCCTTATACTCCTGCTGCTTTTCAGTAAGTTCTTTTTCTCCGTCTGTAATTTCTGACGCTGCATCGTCAAGTTCTGCTTTAGCATCGGCAAGTTTTGTATCCGCTTCTGATTTTTGGGTATCATATTCCTCACGGCCCTCATCATAAACCCGTCTTGCAGAAATCAATTCGTCTTTCGCTTGAGAAAGCTGATTTTCGGCACTCCCAAGCTCTGCACTCTTTTCAGAATATTCGTCTTCACCTCTGTCAAGGGTCTGTCTGGCATCGGCAAGCTGTGCTTCACCTTCCTCTATTTGTGAGGCGGCAGCATTGTACTCCGCCCATTTCTGTGCAAGAGTATGCTTCATCGTTACAAGTCCGGCAAGCTGATCATACTGTTCCTGGGCTGCATCAAGTTGCGCCTTCATTACATCAAGCTGTGCAATCAGTTCGGCAGCCTGTTCCTCTGTAAGACCGGCGGCTTGTAATGCTGCCTGATATTGTTCATTCAGCGCATCGTATTCCGGCGTCCCCGGTTCGTAAGCGTCTCTCGCCGCTTTCAGCTGTGCAAGCTGAGAAATAGTTTCATATTGCGCTTTTGATTCATTAAGCTGGGATTCCATAGACGGGAGTGCGGCTTCTATTTCCTCCATCGTCATACCCATAGCACTTTCGGCTGACGCCGCACCTGCATCATATTGTGCTTGGACTGCATCAAGGGTCTCTTTATTTTTTGCAAGAGCAGCTTTTCCATCTTCAAGTTCATTTATTTTCTTATCGTAATCAGCCCAGCCGTTATCAAGCTTCCCCCTAGCAGCTCTCAATTCAGATTTCCCAGAAGTAAGTCTATTCCGATTTGCTTCAAGCTCTTTCTCACCATCATCAATTTTTTCCGCAGCATCTTCAAGCTCTGCCTTGGCATCGGCTAATTGTCGCTGAGCATCTGCCTTTTGCTCGTTATATTCGGCCAACCCGTCGGCATATTTCTCTTTTGCATCTTCAAGTTCTTTTGCACCTTCATTAAGCTTTTTTTCGGCATCAGCCAATTGTTGCCCGACATCTGCCTTTTGCTCATTATAATCAGCCAACCCGTCGGCATACTTCTCTTTTGCATCTTCAAGTTCTTTTGCACCTTCATTAAGCTTTTCTTCGGCATCGGCCAATTGCTGTTCGGCATCTGCCTTTTGTTTATGATATTCGGTCACTCCATCAACGTATTTTTCTTTTGCGTCTTCAAGGGTTTTCACACCTTCGTCGAGCTGTAATTTTGCATCCCCTAACTTTTCATCTGCCTCTTTATCGGCATCATTATATTCTTTCTTTGCCTCAGCCAAATCGGATTGGAACTCATCATGACGAAGAGTCTGCCGTTTTTCGGCAAGTGTTTCAAGTCGCTCTACAGCAATATCCGTACGGTCAAAATATTCGTTTTCAAAAGCGTTTAGTTCTTTTGCGCCTTTCACAGACACATACATATCCGTATAGCCATCCACGATAAAGTTTTTCTGCGGTACATACAAAACGTAATCAATCATTCCGCTACCCACAGAGGTGTTACCTTGCACAAAAGATAAATAATAAGGAGATTCTGCGACGCCGACAATGGTGTACTTCAACCGATCCAGCGTATCAGGAATATCACCGTTTGAATTTTTGTCCAGTGAGATGGTACTGCCGAGTACAATATTTTTCAATCCGATGGACGGACGTATAATTACTGCCTCTCCGTCATTTTTCGGCCAGCGGCCATCTATCATTTTCAACTGGTTCATATAATCAGGAGCGGAAGTATCGGTTGTTTTGGATAAACCGTTTATACGAAAAGCATAGTCTTTATCTCCAACAGAGCCCGTTGCATCCACCGTATAACTTGCCATAACTTCTGAAACACCGTCGGTGTTGCGTATTGCCTTCACATCTTCATCGGTAAAACCATACGTCGAAAGCATACGGATGTCCATGACGTTTTGTCGGTCGTAGTATTCATCCCCGACCCGTTTCATATTGGGAGAAACTGCCGCTAATCCGGCAAACACTCCGGCCCCCAAAAATGAGATAAGGATAATGGATATAAATCGGGTTAAGGAACTTTTTACAGCCCGTGTTGAACTTTTTTGAAATACTGTGCTTTTCATTACCATTCAATCCTTTCCGCAGGCATGGGATTTTGATTTTCCCGTATCTCCGATACTGTACCGCTATTAATACGGATCACCCGGTCTCCAATTGTTTCAAATGCCGAGTTATGAGTAATAATAACCACAGTTTTCCCGTTGTTACGGCAGGTATCCTGCAATAATTTCAAAATGTTTTTACCCGTCTTGTAATCAAGTGCACCTGTCGGTTCATCGCAAAGCAGCAGCTTTGGATTTTTGGCAAGTGCACGTGCAATGGCAACCCTCTGCTGTTCGCCGCCTGAAAGCTGGGAAGGAAAGTTATGCATTCTATCTCCAAGACCAACATCAATAAGGCATTTCTCAGCATCAAGAGGATCTTTGCATATTTGTGAAGCAAGTTCGACATTCTCTACAGCTGTCAGATTCTGTACCAAATTATAAAACTGAAATACAAAACCTATATCCTCACGGCGATACCGTATCAACTGATTACGGTTATATTTACTTATTTCCGAACCATCCAGGTAGATATTACCCGATGTGCAAGTATCCATGCCTCCGAGCATGTTCAGAACCGTCGTTTTGCCTGCGCCGGAAGGGCCAACAATGACAACAAGCTCTCCTTTGTTTATCGTAAAGTCAACGCCTCTAATTGCTTCAACTTTTACTTCGCCGCTTTGGTATACTTTGCGGACATTTTCGAATTCTACAAATGGCATGATTATTGTCTCCTTCTACTTAATTAATAAATTTCTATAGTGCCAAAAGAATCAAAAATGATTTATAAATTTTTAACTCGATTCAAAACTATAGTTGATTAATTGACACAAGTCTATTATAATAAGAAGTGTAATAAATAACAATAATCACATTAGTTTTGTAATGTCAATTAATCAACATTGTTTAAAATAAATGTTAATTAAGGAGAAAAATTATGGGTAACGAGAGTACAGACCGTCGTGTCCGAAAAACAAAAAAGCTGCTCCGCCAAGGTTTAACGGAACTGCTTGAAGAAAAAAGTGCGAAAGATATTACTGTCAGAGAGTTATCTGAGCGAGTCGATATTAACAGGGGAACCTTCTATTTACATTATAAAGATATATTCGATATGATTGAACAGATTGAAAAGGAAATGTTCGAGGATTTTCACAATGTATTAGCCAGACATCCATCAAAATCTTTAAACGGAAAACCACTGCCGATGCTTATTGATGTATTTTGCTTTGTCGCTGAAAACTCTGATATGTGCAGAGTACTTACAAGTAAAAACGGCGATATGGCATTTGTCAATAGACTGAAAGATTTGGTAAAACATCGATGCTTGAACGATTGGATGGAGATATTCAACACGGGAAAATCTCAAAACTTCGAGTATTTTTACTCCTTTATCGTATCCGGCTGCATTGGGCTTTTACAGAATTGGTTGGAAAATGGATTGAAGGAATCTCCAGAACACATGGCTTCCTTGGCTGAACAGATGATTATGACTGGAATTAAAGTACTTGAATAAAACCTTTATGATTTCTAAACCACAATACATCATCGTATCAACGTGTCTTGAGGAGATAAAAAAGATAGCGGGGTAAAATCCATCATATCTCTATAATACCTTAAACGTGGCCTAAGTTTGTTTCCTTTTTTTACGTTCTAATTTTTTCGATAAATGCTGTTGTATTTTTTTCTTAACAGGTTTTTTATCGGAACGTTTCTCCGCAATAAAAATAAAATAACCATCTCTTTCAATAACTTTACACCCTCCAAACACAGCTGTAATTTTGTTTTTATACCAGTCAAAACGTTTCGTAACCATAAGCAGTTTGCCGCCCAAGATTAATCGGTTGAAACTATTCTCAATAAAGTTTTTTGCTACAGAAAAGTCGGCATGATAAGGTGGATTGCTCAAAATAATGGTAAAATCATTTTCTCTTATATGTTCAAATCCATTGCTTCGCACTATATTTACCTTTCCCACCAAATTATATTCTGCATTCTTTTTAGCAAGCCTTATCGCTTCTTCCGATATATCACACATAACTACATTGTCTTCACCTATCATTTTTGCTGCTAAAATACCTACTACACCATATCCGCATCCCAAATCCAGAACCTTATCAGTCGGGAAAAATTCCACCTCTGCAAGCATCGCTGACGTACCTTTATCAATTGCGGAAGGTGAAAACACCTTGTCGCTTGTATCAAATTGAAGACCGACTTCTTTTATAATTGTCTTAATCATTATCTTTCACTCCAAATCTATTGATCACTTAATGGTTTGCAATCAGAAATTACCGCAGTAAAAACTATTTTCTCGTTCTCATAATCGCGGCCTGAAAGTCAGTATTCCTGCCAACGTCCATTTGTTTAAATTCGATGATTTCAAATATACCGCCTAATATCTCTTTCAATTTATACTCGGAATAATAGGAAAAATAGCGTGGAACATCGGAAACTTCATTAATATAATTGCTCTCTGTATCAATACCACCATATACACCCATATAGAACAAGCCGTTTTCATTTAAAACCGAGTCAATTTCATTCAATACATGTGATAAATCCGGCTTCGGAACGTGCAGGAGACTATTCATAGACCAGATACAATCAAATTTTCTGTTTAAAGCGGCAATATTGTAGAAATCCCACTCATATGCTTCTACAGACTTTTTACTGCAGATCTTAACCATTTCGCTTGACAGATCGACGGCGGTAACTCTTAATCCACATTTCATAAAAAACTGACTGTCTTCACCAGTTCCTGCCCCGATTTCCAGCAAAGACCGTTTATTTTCGGCCTTTATATAATTATTATAAAAATAATCTCTCTGATTTTTCTTCCATTCCTCTTTCGAGTTAGCATTTCTTAATGACGCTTCTTGATTATAAAATTTTTGCAAATTCAATTTTATTAATTTCGTATCCATAAATAAACCTCCTGATTTTACAGTATTTATATTAATCGATTCTTCACTTATCATTTTTTATTTATTATATTAATTATTTCATCAGCAATAATTTCCGGATGGTATTGATGAATATAATGTTTTGAATCTTTTACTACAAACTGCCTACTGTTATTCGACCATTCCATCATTTTTTTCTGGCTGTCCAACCATTCTTTACTTACATTGCCAAAATCGCCACTGGTTATGATTGTCAACGGTATATCTTGAAGTTTCCCTGCGTTGACAACCTTTTCAGCATTTTCCTGGCTTTTTTTCATTTCATCAATAATATTTTCGTTATTTCCCTTAAGAAGGGTAGCAGTTTCATCCAATTTCTTCAGCTCCGAAGGCAAAAGCCTAAGCCCGTTACGTTGGGAATTTACATAATCCGCAAAACCATTTGTCTTATATAGTACTCTCGCTATGCCAAAATTTATCAGCTGTCTTTGAAAAGTACTGATAAAGGTAATCGGCTTTGTTTTGGCATAAAGCTCAGGATTTCCCCCATCGATCAAAACAATTCCTTTCACTTCGTTTTTATACAATTGGGAATACCTTATTATTTCAAGGGAAGCCAATGAATGGCCTACAAAAATATAGGGTGGTTTTTGCCCTGAAACAGTCAGAATCTCATGGATTTCATCAACTATTACATCAATTTCTCGTTTTTTGTCCGTAGTATCACTGTATCCATATCCAAATTTATCATAAACTATAAATTTTGCAAATTTCGATATGTTTCCATAAAGAGGATAAAAATCAACATAGGGATTCACCGTTCCCCAACCTGCAGCAAATACTACAGTTGCATCTCCACTACCTCCTTCATACAGATGCATCTTTTTATTCCCGACCTTATAAAGCGTACCCGGAGGTTTATATAATTTTTCATCTTTTTTAACGCTCATCATTTGATATATATATCCGGCGGTTAATGCTCCAACCAGTAAAACAAAAAAAACAATACCGATTCTTCTTATTACATTTATTTTTTTCATTCTGTTCACCTCAGACTATACTGAAAGTATTACCATACTGTGTATTTACGTAAAATTTCTTTATTAGGCAACATTCAATACTCAAGAAATACAATTTTCATTCCTTCCATTATAAATCTAAAAGCCAATTTTCAGCTTCATTTTTGTTATTAAATGCTCTAAAGTTATCTCCTCTATTAGATTCGGATAAAAACTCCCTTAACTTTCCCTTAACTTTTTGACTGTCCGTAATAACAATCGTCACTTTTATGTGGTAATTTATAAACTTTTGTAATATATCTCCTGCCAACCCTGTCCTCAGCCTAAAAAAATCATCATCTAAAGCTTCCATATGGATCATTAACAGATTAGTATCGTGTTCAATGCAGGCAGCAATTAAATCCAATGCATTTTGTTCATTGTGGATTGGTGTTTTCGCTGAAGCACATTCAATATATTTTTTATCCTTTCTTTTAACAACAGCATAATTCATCGTGTTTATCTCCTCCTCGTTATGGTTACAAAAAAGTTCAGTGCGCAATCTTTTTATCCATTCCAACTCATTCTCGTAAGAAGAAATGATATTTTGATAAATCATATCCCATATAAATCCTTCTCTTGGAGTTCTGTTGGGGAAAAAAGCCTGTCTGCGTCTCATCTCTTGTTGTAATATAATTTGCATTTTAATTTCATCTTCATATTGAGATAACAAAGTATTCAATTCATCTGTGCTGAGTTGGTCCGCCCAAGCAAGTTGAATTAAAAAAGTTTTTTTAAATTCAGGAGGCTCTGGAGAAGAAAGTATCCATTTTTTCAGTTCATCCAATCCTTTTTCAGTAATTGTATAAATTTTTTTTGAAGGAGAGCTTTCCTGATAACGAACTTCACTCGTAACAAGCCTTCCGTCAAGAAGCTCTATTAATGATTTGTATATTTGGTTATTGTTTCCGGACCAATACATAAATGATGAATCCCTTATAATTTTTTTTAATTCATACCCAGTAAAAGAATTATAACTTAAAATTCCTAAAATTGCATATTTAATTGACATATCTTATCCCTCCTATTCCGAATAACATATGTTAATATTAACATATGTTATTCGGAAAATCAACTATAAAAATCAAAATTTTTTTGTTATCTATACATCTGTTTTTACTCCCTTTACAAGGTTAAAATACAAACTTTGTATAACGAATATCTTTTTCTTCTTCTCTCATTATCAATTTTATTTGATTACTCATAAGATGAAAAACATGTATTTTATATTCGTATATTCCCCTATATTTATTAATTATTTAAATTAATTTCTTATAATCTTCATTATCTTTAAATATTATCTGTCTGTTTATTTCTCTAAGCATCAATATATTTCTGTGCTGTTCTTTCTTGACTTTTTTGAATATAACTGACACTGTGTAAAATAATTATTGACACAGTGTCAGTTATATATTATTATTAGAGGCATGAGGAGATTATAAGTATGGAATTTATTAGGGCAAGAACACAAGAACAAATTATTAACAGGCAGGAAGAAATTATCCATGCATGTGATGTTCTGTTCAGTCAAAGCGGATATGACGGGGTAAACTTTAAGGCGATTTCCAAAATGACATCTTTCACCCGCCCATCAATTTACAATTATTATCAGACAAAAGATGAAATCCTATTGGATCTTCTTAAACGGGAAATGCTGCATTGGCAGGCTGATTTTTTAGATATTATGAATTCAACCAGTAGCATGACGAAGGAGCAGTACAGTATTTCTATAACCAAAAGTTTACAATCCCATGATAAGATGTTAAAATTGCTCTCCATTCTTTTTATATTCTTAGAAAAGAACAGTAGGGTTGAAAAAATAGCAGACTTTAAAAAGACAGTATTTCGCATCTTTGGAACGATCAATGAGAGTGTAAATAAATACTTTCCAAACGCCTCTAAAAAAGCAAAAGATACTTTTACATCTGTGCTTTTTCCATATATCCTTGGACTTCACCCAATGACATATTTATCAGAAAAGCAGCTTAGAGCAGTTCAACTGACAGGCATGAATTATACTGTACCTGATTTTCAGTATATGTGTTACCATGGAATTCTCCTATTGCTTTCCGATTTATAAAAATCGTAAAGCAAAAAGCTCTGAATACCGACGAATAAATTTATGCCAGGAAATATCAAGCTAAATAAAAAATTTGAAAGATGATATGGCACTATTTTGGGGAGGAATAAAAGAAATGACTAAAAAAGAAAAAATAGCAAAAATCATACGAACCGTTACAGTACCGCCTGTGATGGTCTGCATACTTCTAATCATTCTTTATTTTACAAAAGATGGAATCATCTCTGGACATACAGAATTGATAATATCTATTTTACTTTTGGGAATCGTTCCGTTGCTTTCATATCCATTGTCTATGTTAATACCAGCCTGGAAAAGAAAAGGCCGTGAAGGGCAACGAAGCCTTGCTTTTATTTTAAATTTTGTCGGATATCTGGCAGCACTGGTTTACGGACTGGCAGCGCACGTAACCCGGGACATGATGTTGATCTATCTCACCTATTTCATATCCGTTTTTGTCCTTACTATATTCAATAAACTCATAAAAATCCGTGCCAGCGGTCATTCCTGCTGTATTACAGGACCACTGGTTCTGATGGTTTACTTTATCGGATGGAAAAGCGTTCTGCCTTGTGCCGTACTATTTGTTTTCATTATATGGGCATCCTTGACATTGAAGAGGCACATGCCAAAGGATTTAGCATGGGGAGGAGTGACTGCGGTTATTGCTTTTGCCGTTAGTATGCTTTTAACTGAGATATAATTCCGTCGGCACTTGCGTTTTCAGCAAAAAATGCGTTGCTCTATGTCCTTCTATCAGACCATTTTTATAAGTACCTTCCGCTTTTACCCTGCTATTCTTAAAATAATAGGTCAGCTTATTTTCAACTAATTCATAGACTTTCTGTCCATTTACATATTATTTTTTTTAACATGATTGCCTCCACTGTTCATTTTTTATTGACGGTAATCACCTATTTTTAAACAGGTTTTGCCACGTTTTTCGTCACGTTATATTATTCAATTAGCTCATCACCTCGTAAATCAGCCGGATATAAGAGTTTTCAAGTATCTTACATTCATTTCAAGAGTTTGAAACAGTTACTTTCAAAGCTTTAGGAATAGGTGCCAATATTTCAAAGAATAACCAGTTAGCATAATTTGGTGACCTCCTTGGCATTAAGTATGACAAGGCAATTAAACTTGCAATTTATAGTTGCAAAAATATTTTTAGATATCTATTGACCAAACCGGTTTATCATGATATGCTTTTATAAACCGATTCGGTTAATATCATGTGTGAGGTGGTTTTTTGGAGAAATTTTTAAATTTGCCCGTAGAAAAACAGAATACAATTATCGACGCTGCCCTTACATCCTTTGGCACAAACGGCTATAAAAAAACATCGGTAAGAGATATAGCCTCTGCCGCCGGAATTTCAAAGGCAATGATATTTCATTACTTCGGGACAAAAAAATCATTATATCTTTATTTAATTAATTTATGCGGCAATATTTTTAAGAACGAAATTAATGAAAAATTCGATAATAGTATTACTGATTTCTTTGACAGAATTATTCTCGCTACTCGCATTAAAATTTCAATTATGAAAAAACACCCTGGAATCTTTTCCTTTTTAACCAGTGCATATTTTGAAAGCGATAGCGAAGTAAAAGTTGATAAAGATGCTATTTTTTCAAGCAGTGAAGGTAAAGATTTCAGAAGCAAGATTGCTTTCGGAGGTATAGATGCTTCGAAATTTAAAGATGATGTCGATCTGAAACTTGTAATGAAAATGCTTACGTTGTTTGGTTATGGATGTATAAATATAGCATCAAGCAAAATCAACGTAAATCTTGATTCATTATGCAAAGAATTTGAGGAATGCATTAATTTACTTAAAAATAATTTATATAAGAAAGAATATTTATGATCGATGCAAATAAAATATTTGAATATTAATTTATTAGAAATTTTTTTAATGAAAATACAGGAGGACATTTATATGAGTGTTATCGAAACTAAAAATCTTACAAAAAGTTACGGTAAATCAAGAGGCATCATCGATGTAAATCTGAATATTGAAGATGGATAGGTTTTTGGATTTAAACGACTTAAAAATCAAAGATAATACGGCCAGCTTTATATTCAGAGGAAACATTAATTCCATTATTAAAAGCGTTAGCCAAATTGAGCTTAGCAACATATCTATTGATGAGCCTGATTTAGAGGAAATTTTCATGCATTATTAGGATTGAACAATATGAATATGTATTTGCACGAGCTTAAGTCCATGAGAAAGTCGGCTATTATATGGACATGTGCCTTAATAGAGCTGGCGGCATTATATATTTCAATCTATCATGAAATGGCAAATGATGCGGAAGATTTTAAGGAACTGCTTAGCGGTTACCCGGCCACCGTCAGGTCAATGCTTGGAATCGACATCAACTACATTACATCATTTTTAGGATTTTACTCTATGATATTTTCCTTTATTACGCTTTGTGGAGCTATACAGGCCATGAATCTCGGCGTTTCCATACTTTCAAAGGAGTCACGGGAAAGAACAGCAGACTTTTTGCTTGTCAAGCCTGTTTCACGTTCGGCTATTGTCAGTGCAAAACTTCTTGCGGCTTTAACAGTAATGCTTGCCACTGATATCGTATTTTATGCCGCATTGTACCTCATGGTCAATGCTGTTGAAATAGTGAATTACAGTGTAAAGCTGTTCTTCATGGTTAACCTTACATTGCTTTTTGTCCAGCTTATTTTTCTGTCCATCGGTATGGTTATTTCGGTATTCTTTAAAAAGATTAAAAACGTACTCCTGATTTCACTTGGCACTGTTTTTGGATTTTACATTGTAGGCGCATTGATTGCTACAGATAAAAACAACGACATAGAGCGTTTTTTGTCACCCTTTAAATACTTTGACAGCACTTATATCATTAAAAACTCAGAATATGAAGTACCATATCTTATTGCCGGTACAGCTATTATAATCGTCGCAATAATTGTATCCTATATCATTTATACAAAAAAAGATATTAATGCCGTAAGCTAAAGATGCTTCCGGATTGAATCAAGGGAGGTTTTATTACGAATATTTTCTTGAGGGAATTAAAAGCTAATCGAAAAGCTATTATCATATGGAGTGTCTGTATGTTTCTGCTGGTTGTAAGCGGCATGAGCAAGTATACGGCTTATTCCTCCAGCGGAACTAACAATGAAGTCTTCAACAAAATGCCGCATACAATGAAAGCAATACTCGGAATCGGATCATTTGATGTTACGACCATAAGCGGTTTCTTTGCTCTCATGTTTCTTTACATTGAGCTTACGGCTGCCATCCATGCCGCACTTTTAGGAAGCGGCATAATTGCAAAAGAAGAACGCGATAAAACTGCCGAGTTTCTGATGGTAAAACCCGTGTCACGAACTACCGTCGTTACTTCAAAGCTCCTCGCCGCCTTAGTGAACGTTTTAATCCTTAACCTTGTTGCACTATTTTCATCGATAATTATGGTTAGTTCTTACAACAAGGGAAGTGATATTTCCGGTGAAGTAACAATGTTTCTATTGAGTATGTTTATAGTTCAACTGATTTTTATGTCCCTTGGGGCTTTGCTCTCAGCTTTAATGAAAAATCCAAAGACTTCGGGATCTTTTGCGACGGGAATACTGCTCGGCGGATATATCATATATATAATTACGGATTTGACGGATCGTCTAAACGTTCTGAAAGTACTGTCACCTTTTAAATATTTCAGTTATGAAGACATCATAAAGGGAGAGGGCTTAAGTTCCAGCGCCATTATCCTCTCAATTTTGCTCGTAGCCGTTTTCTTTGCTTTAACATATTTCTTTTATCGAAAAAGAGATTTAAACGTATGATTTGTCATTTTATGATAACCAGTGATTAAACTTATATTTAAAAGCAGCCGGAAATATTTTTCGTTTTCCGGTTGCTTTTAGTTGCTTATATTATTTGATATGGCAGCTTATCTTAAACAGAAGTATCCGTCCGCATATCATCTTGAATATTCACAAAAAGTTTGTTTATCATTAATTGACCATCCTTAGCAGAGATGCTACATGGTTAATATATATCTTCAATTAGAGTAAAATAAAGCTTCTTTATACAAAAGGAGTAAAAAATATCTTCTCCATTATAGGATTTCTACATACCCTTCTGTTCCATGCACGCGAATTCGTTGCCCATCTTTTATCAGTTTATTAATATTTTCTACTCCGACAACTGCTGGTAAGCCATATTCACGTGCAATAACTGCTCCATGAGTCATCAGTCCACCAACTTCGGTAACTAAGCCTTTTATGGATACAAATAATGGTGTCCAACTAGGGTCAGTAAAGGAGGTGACTAATATATCTCCATCCTCTAAATCAGCATCTTCCAGGTTTAAAATGACACGTGCTCGTCCCTCTATTACCCCGGAAGAACAGGTAGCCCTACAATAGCGCCCGCCGGGAGATTTTCTCGTTTGTACTCTCCGGCAATGATTTCACCATCAGACGTGATAACGCGTGGGGGAGTTAGTTTTTTATATAATTTGTACTCTTCTTTTCGTTTGGTGATGATCCGGTAATCCAGTTTATTTGTGCATACGACTTCGCGGAATTCTTCAAAAGTAAGATAATATATATCTTCTCTTTTATAAATAACGCCTAATCATGCCGTATTTTGGATATTCACGATAACCGATGAAATTCCTGATTAGGCTGATCATTCGTTTTGTCTTCTTAGCTTTTTCTTCACCATCCGGCAATTGCTTCAATCGATCTAATAACTCTTGTTCTTTTTTCAAAGCTTCCTTTTGCCCTTGCTCAAATTTCCGTTTGCCGGTATTAGGCTCAAAGTTTTTGATATTACTGAGAATCATTGGGACAAGTGTAGTTGGTTTTTCACTCCAGCGAGGTTTGGTAATATAGATTTCTCCGGAACACCGCATTCCGTATTTGCTAAGATAAGCATAGATAGCGTCTTTGGTTTTCTGTCCGCCATCAAACTTAACCAGTTTAGCCAAAAAGTTATCATCTTTTACATGTCGCAAATAATCAATTACTTCCGGATAAGGACGAATCACATCTGCGACATCCAATAGTGCCAGACCCATTTCCGAAGTAATATTGTTTGATACAGATTGAGAAAGCGTATCTGCTGCATTTTCTTCACCTAACCACTTATTTATTTTTTCATTGATCCATAATGAAGCATTTATAGCAGCCATAAACACACGCGAACTTTGTGGGTCAAATAAAATCTTCCTTAACTCCTGAATATCTTCCAGAATAAAATCAAATAAATCCGATCCTGATTTCGTTTGGATGTTTGGCTTTTCTTAATCAAATCAGAAACGATTGCCGGATCGTTTTCGATTTGTGATTGAATATCCGAAGACGATATCCCGTTATTACCTTGGCTGAGACTCTTTTTTTGCTTATAATTCGGCATCAGTTTTATAAAATTCCGCTCAATTATGGTCATGAGTGCATCTTTCATCAGCGGATCATGCTGTCCCATGGCATCCAATAAAGTTTCTCTGCTGTCAGGTGAAGCCAGATTATGTGTGATATCAACAAACAACCTTCCACCAGCCTTACGCATGGATGCACGAGTCGTCAACAGGAAAAAAGACAATCCCAACGGTTTCATGGGGTCGGTCATCATTTGTTGGTGACCGACAGATATGTAAACGTGATTTTCTTGATCTTTTGTTTCAGGGATTAGGTATAAAGTAGTAATTGGCCTACTCTGGACAATATAAAATGCAAACTTCGTATCACAAATGCCTTTCTTTCCTAAGTACTCATTATAGCTACTCCATGGGTATTTTGCTATATCATTCTCAATCCCCACTTTAACTGGATTTTGATATATATACCGCAATACTGTTAAAAAATATTTATCATTTTCTACTACTTCACTTTTATATCTATCTTGAAATAAATGTCCGCTTCTTTCATATTTACAATTATACCAATATACATATTTAGTACCTATTCTTCGAAATACTATTCCTAATTCCTCTTTTTCTTCCTTTATCAACAGATGTATATAGTTGTCCATAAGACAATAAGCATATATTTCATACCCACATACTTCTTTATATTCTCTAATCGTTTGAACTAACTTTTCATAGTCTTCATTATCTTGAAATATTATTTGTCCATTTATTCCTCTAAGCATTGCATGATATATTTCTGTACTACTTTTTTTCTTGCTTTTCTTGGCATAAAAATCACCTCTAACTAAGTTTATCACACACTAGAAGTTATTACAACACAAAAGAACCGTCCCCTTGTGCTCTCTATATTTCTAAGTTATGTGTCTTGTATAGCGACTATCATGAAGTTTTCATGGTACAAAAAGGCATCCCTGAAGCAGGAATGCCTAAGTATAATTATAATTATTATCTGTTAATAGACCATGCCATCCTTAAATAAGTATGACGAATCCCTCTAATAGCTGTGCTATATGTTTTGATATTTTCAGGTAGTGCCATACCTAGGTAACCGGAGTCTCCAATATGATGGATATCAGTTCCTGCCATTTTGCACATTAAAGCAATCTCCCTAATTGTCTCTGGATCCGCACCTTCCTGTGAAGTTCCTATGGAAGTTAAGGTTGCTACACCAAGTTTATGTGCATAAGCAATAAGTTTTTTAGCAATATCAAGGGTTATTCCTGGTACAGTACCAGGGGCAGGAATAAGGATTACATCAGCACCGGACTTTACGAATTCTTCAATATCATTTTTACTTATAATGTTATCTCCTGCTTCAGAGAGGATACATGCAGCGTGCATTTTACCAGCACAGAGGACTATGTCATCACCAACAACAGCGCTAATTTCTTTTAAAGCTTTAGCAATCTGTGCATTTCCAACACCGATCCCTGGGTTACCGGTTATAAGTATAAACTTTATACCTAGGTCCCTTGCTTTTATAGCGTTTTCTGTAGTAGCTTTTCTACCTTTATTAAATTTTAATTCGGGCAATTCAAGTCCAATGCTTTCAGATACAGGTTCTAAGTTTATTCCTAATGGTCTGCCTACAAGACGTTTAAGTTCTTCAACTGCTTCTGGACCCTGTTCTATTGGGATGCCTTTAATTAAAGGTTTATTTACATCAAGCATGTTTAATAATATAATATCTGCGCCCATAGCTGCAGCTAATTCTGCATCAGAGATTTGGTAAAGAGTTGGGTTGAGATGAGGGATAATTTCACTCATTAGAACCCTGCCTTCACTCGCAACAATAGAATTAAGAAGGTCCTTTTTACTTATGTTTTTAAAATCTGAGGCTGCCAAGTCTAAAAACCTTTTCATATTTTATCTCCTCCTCATGTATTTTGCTTAAGTTTGTACCCTAATTGTTAATAGCTAATCCCAGCTGTTTTTTATTTCGTTTGCGGTGGAACCACACAAGAATATTTACTCAGGTATCTCTTTTCCCTGGTTATCTAATGGGCTGCTTTCGATCAGGTAACGGCGAACATGAGCTCAGCATAGATTCTCTTTATGTCGTCTATATTTCCATATCCAATTCAGCATTCGTTCCTAGTTCCTAGATACCCATGAAATCCTTCCAATAGTTTCTGGGCAACCTTATCGCTTTGAGAAGATGAATAATAGAAATAGGATGCCGTGATATTCTCCGATACCCCGCTCCTAAAGTGAGTTTACCAATTTTTTAACAAGTTTTATATCGACCACATCGTAATCCATTGTATGCGGATCTGAAAGATATGAATAACTTACATTATTCCTTATAGTTGTTGGATCAGTGCGATAATTTTTGCATGAAGAGTGAACTTGACAAATTCCTGTTTTGGCTATTATTTCTTTGGCATTATCTGCATTGATTCCACTTCCTGCTAAGATTTGAATCCGCTTTCCAAATTTCATCTGTAATAACCGAATCAGTTCAGTTCCTTCCATCGCTTTTGCCTCTTGCCCACTGGTTAAAACGCGGTCCACATTGCAAGAAATCAATTCTTCCATAGTCTTTAGTGGATTCGGGCAGACATCAAAAGCTCGATGAAAAACAGCCTCCTTTTGACATCCGTGAATCAAATCAGCCATTATTTTTGTCTTTTCAAGATCTACATTATTATCGGCTTTTAAAAATCCAAATGCAATGCCATCCGCACCATTCTCTAAAAAGATCTTTGCATCTTCCATCATAATCATTGCATCTGAATCGTCATAACAAAATCCAGCAGCACGTGGGCGAACCATACATACCACATTTAATTTTGTCTCTCTCTTTACATGAATTAAAGTTGCCAAACTCGGGGTCAATCCTCCAACACTTAATGCACTGTTAAGCTCAACGCGATTGGCCCCTCCTTTATAAGCCGATAAACAGTCTTGATAACTACCTGCACATACTTCAACAATTTTCTTCATAAAACATCCCAGCTTTATTATATTTAAGGATATCCTTAATGAAAATTAATCAATATATTTTAAATCTTCAAATTCGTCCATAGGCCACATTGGTCTATAAATGCGTTTGAAAGGAATCCTTTCCGACCTTTGCACTGTTGGGCCATCAGTCAACGCCATAATATGATATGCAGTCTCAGGCACTAAATACGTATCAAGATATCCCATTTTAACAACTGCAATATCATAGTCATGAAATTCTAATCCGGCTTTATGGAATTGATCCATATTACCATATTGTATATTCTTATTTAGAATTATTACGTCAATAAAGGAATTATCAATATTTACTGTATATGCTTTACCTACAACATATGAACTACATAACCCATACATTTCTTCACCTATTTGTTTCAACGTTCCTTCAATATGAACCGGAGTTGACAATTCATCTTCTCCTACTCCTAAATCAATTGAAACATGGTCTCCTATTTTATATAGATTCATTTTACTATATGCTATCGGATCATTAATTCCTGCAACAAGTATTTTTTTCCCACATAAATCGGATTTTAATAATTCTCTTAAGATAACTGTATTCTGGCCGGCTCCACCTGCTCCACAGTTATCTCCTGAATCAGTAATAACTGCTGTTTTCCCTGCAAAATTGATTGCTCTTTTTACAGATTCGACAGGTTCATCAAAATTTCCGCTAAATTTAAATTCTTGTCTATGTGCCCAGGCATATTCTGAAATCTTGTCTGCAATTTTTTCGCAATATTGGATATCCTGTGGCGTATTCGGTACAACTACAACCGCCGCGCCTAATTTATCGTCATCATGACGAATATATCCTACATGATAGGAATCCGAGAAAACTCTGGAATCTTTTTCAGCTTCATCCAACATTGCATTTATAGTCAGCATAGGTTCCTGTGCTGAAACACTTCTTTCTCCCCCAACCATAATTGGTAATTTTCGAATAATCGGCTTCATTTCTCTTCTATTTTCTAAAAGATTAATAAATTTTTCAGCAACTAATCTTTCTGTATCTACCTGATCCGAATGTGGAGATTCTCTATAACAACGAACTAAATTAACATTTCTCGCCAATTTTTCGGTTATATTTCCATGCGGATCCATTACTACCGCAATTGGCATGTATTTACCCACGACCTCTCTGATTTTCTTAATAAGATAATGCTCTCCGGAAACTTCATCAAGATTCTTTATCCCGCTTGCACCATGAAGTTGAAGATACATTCCATCTATTTCATTAATATTATCCCTAATTGTATTTATAATTTTATTTACAATAAAATCAAAGGCTTCACGCTTAATCATCCCACTTGGATTAAGACCTGCAAAAATTGCAGGAACTAGCTCAATATTTTTTTTCTCAAAAACATCTTTAATATGCATTGCTTTTATGCAATCGTCTCCATACAATAGCAAAAATTCATCTAAATCTACGACATGGGAGATATGTTCATTACATTCCGATGTAATATGTGCTACTAATACTTTCATATTTATTTGTATGATATCTATAGAAGCTAAATATCATATTCTCCTTTCTTTTTAGATTTATTTCCTGTGGTTCAATGTAGCTTATTTACTTTATCTGATTCTGCAACGTCACTTAATTAAACAGACAATGTATCTTTATTTTCTTTCACTTGTTTTCCAGACTTTTCTGTAAAACCAAATACTAATCCTAAAATAAAACTAACTGAAAATGCTATAACACAAGCAATGATTGCAGGGACTAAACTTGAACCATCTCCACCTGCACATACCGTAAAGAATAAAAAATTTCCTGTTCCTATGGTATATGCTTTTACATTTAGTATTGAAGCAATAATACCACCTATAAAACCACCAATGAACAACCATGCCATAGCTTTTTTGAAGCGGAAAATACATCCGAAAATTGTTGGCTCACTGACTCCTCCTAAAATTAAAGTAATTGCATTAGATGTATTCATTGCTCTTTCTTCCTTTTTTGATCGAATAGCGTAGGCAATAGCTACTCCTATTAAAGCATATGTGGCAACAATGGCACTCAACCAAAATAGGTTGTCATATCCATAATTTGCAAACTGATTCAATATAACCGGTACTAAAGCCTTATCCATTCCTAAACCAACAAGCACATACCATAATCCACCAATTAATCCTACTGCTAACGGCCCAACTGTTGAAACAAGCCAGTTAGCAAACATTGCAATCAGAATACCACAATAGCTTCCAATAGGACCTAATAAACATAGTGTTATGGGAAGCATAATAAGAACTGTACATAAAGGAACAACAGCTATTTTAACAGACTTCGGACAAATTTTATCTATATATTTATATACGTAAGATAAAATCCAAACCATTAAAATACTAGGTAATAATTGATTTGAATACTTAACTAAAGTCATTGGTATACCAAAAACTGTAAATTTAGTACCTTCTGTAACTAGTCCAACCAATGTTGGATGAACCAATACGGTGCTTAAAAATAAAGCAATTGGAATACTTGTATTAAATCTTTTTGCTGCTGTCCAAGCGACAAAAACCGGGAAATAATAAAACCCAGCATCTCCTACAAAATTTAATAAAGTTAAAACGTCACTCTCTGCTGAAAAAAGATTCAATAAATTTGGTCCTAAAATTGTAGCAAGCATTTTTATAATTCCAGCGCCAACAAAAATTGGAAAAATAGGAAATACACATTCCGAAATTGTACCTATAATAACTGTGTTAAAAAGATACTTGAATGAGAACTTTTTCTTTTCTTTTAAAGCGGGATCAATATTTTCTTTAATTGTATCTTCCTTTTTAAATCCCTCAAGTTTGCAAATTGTTTCATATACATCGCCAACTTCTTGCCCGACTATAATTTGTAATTGATCGCCAACCCATTGGCATCCAATTACACCCGGTATCTTTTCAATTTCATTACTATTTACTAATCCTTTGTCTTTTAAATTAAATCTTAATCTAGTTACACAATGTGTAAAAAAGCTAATGTTATCTTTACCTCCAATACTTTTGACGATTTCAGATGACATTATTGAATAATCTTTCTTTTTCATATTTCCTCTCGTATGATATTTATAGAAGTTAAATATCATACTCTCCTCTCTTTTTAGATTTGTGATTTATAATGCATTTCAGATACTGTGGACATTTATAAGCTGGATATGCCTGGTCTTATGCTCATGAGCATTTATTCCAATCAAGTCTATGATGATAAATCCAAATGGTATTGCCAAACTCAACACCTTTGTTAAACAGAGCCTAAATTTAAAAAAGACTACGATTAGAGTTGACTTTTCATGGCTGACCACCTTATAGTTTTATATGCAAACGATGTTGCGCGCAATTACATCGTATTTGCTAAAATAAAAACCTCAACATCAAAAAGAAAATTATCCCTTTTTATGTTGAGGTCAAGCCCTGTCGGTAACAATCCTCACGTACACATAATCTATTAATGTGTATCATCAAATATAGTAATTCTTCATCATTTAATCTAAAATCTAGCATCTTGCACAAATAATCTCGAATTCTTATCGTACAATCATATATATCTGTATCTGTAAATTTATTCTTTAACATTTTGTATATTTGTTCGTTATCACTCTTCATCTGTTCATTTGTTCTTGAGAATAAATAATGCAAATGTGATACAAATCTAAAATAATTAAATGACGACCTATCTATCTTAATATTAAGCTCATCTTCAATTAGCTTAGTACAATTAGCAATAATCTTTTCTTCATTCTTTTCATCAATAGGATTATTTGTAATTCCATAATTTACTAAATGTAGTGTAATGCTCACTGCTTCCTCACTCAGAAGATTAACATTTAATTCGTTTGAAATTAATTTAACAGCATCTATACCTATTTCTGTTTCTTTTGGATACAAGTGCCTTATTTCATATATCAATGGCAACTTAATACTAATGTTGTTTTGCCTTCTTTGTATTGCATAATTGATGTGATCAGCCAACGATAAGACAACGTTAGACTTATAGCTTGTATTAAGTTTAATATTTGCCATATCAATAATCTTACTTGACACCTCTAGCACATTTTCAGGTAATGATGCAATTACGTCTAAATAATTCTTATTAACATTATAGAATGTCCTTTCTATCTTAGATAAGGGAACTTCTTCATTAGCTTTTAGAAAGCCAACTCCCTTTCCAAAGATTACTACCTCTCTATTTTTACTGTCTTTACAAAGGGAAACGTTATTATTTATGTTGCGAACAATTTTCATAAATTTTCTCCCCATTTTTATTGTTTTTTTTCTAATTTAATTATTATATCATTTAAGCTTACTTTCTGATTTGACTTCAATATATTTAAACTATATTCATCACCATTAGTTAAAATCATGGGCGTTGTTAGATCAATTTTTTTCGAATTCATAAATTTTAAATTAACTTCTAATAATTTTGTGCCTCGCTTCACTTTATCACCAGCTTTAACAAAAACACTAAATCCCTCACCATTCAAATTAACTGTATCAAAGCCAAGATGAATTAACAATTCGCTTCCATTTTTTGTTTTTAGTCCAATTGCATGTTTTGTTTCCGCTACCATTACTACTTCTGCATCACATGGTGAATATATTTTCCCGTCGGATAATAAAAAAGCAACACCGTCTCCTAATAGTTTTTTAGCAAATAGTTTATCATTAACTCTTGTAATAGAAATAACTTCTCCATTTGCTATCGAATACAACTCTTCATTTTTCTTTTTAATCAAATTAAGCATATTTCTGTCACTCCTAATAAAAAAACTCTTCGAAGTCTTGATTTTATAATCAGTATTTACTAATTATAAGGTCAAGCCTCCGAAGAGTAACAATCCTTACTTAATCTATTATAAAGGATATCACAATAAACAAAAAAATGCAACAATTTAAAATAATCTTTTATAAGAATTTATTTTCTTAAATTCATTTCTGATAATCGAAAGGAAAGATACTAAAATGAAGATCCCCCGCTGCTTTTAGATTTCCTTCTGCTATCATTTCCCTTAATACTTTTTTTGGTAGTGCTGACATAAAAATGCTTCTTTCTAGTTTTCATATTATTTTTATTCTTGCCAGAAAAGAGCATTTATTTTCACAAAAGCACAAATTATTTTATATTACTGACGGTTTTGGAGATGTTTGTGGGTTTTTGTGGGCCAAAAGTACGCACGTCTCCACATGGGTGGAGTTGATGGAATTGATGTCTTGGGCTGCTTTTTTTAACCTTACGTTTACGGGAACATGCCAATGGGTTTTTGGCTGATTTTTGAAAAACCGCCGTTCACGGGAACATATCCACGGAAAACTTATTTATGGAAACATATTCACGATATTTGCGTTGTGGGCAACATATTAACAGCAGCAAACTGAAATTTCTTACCTTATCCATCAGTTTCCCAAGCCATCTTGGATTGAGAGTTTAATAGTGATGTCCTTAGTGGACTTTTAAAGCTTATGTTCGTAGAAACATATCCCTGTGATTTCAGCTGTCTTTTGAAAAACTGAGGTATAAAGGAACATATCTATTACATTCTTTATAAAAAGATGATACATCATGACTATAACTACAAACACAGAGTATAATAATTTTAACAAAATTCAGTTTAATTAAATATAATTTAATCTGCATCACTGTTCATTCTTTTACTAAATATCAATACTGCTAAAATAAAAATTACAGTTGCATATCCTATTACCCACCAAAGATGTGGAAACATTCCACTATAGTTACCTGCAAGTGCCGATTTACCAGCATCAACTGCATGAACAAAGGGGAGTGCATAAGCAACCTGTTTAAAAGTTCCACCGACTAAATTTAAATCGAACCATGTTCCAGATAGCCATGCGGCAAGATTTGTAAGTAAAGCACCACAAACTCCCCCAACTTGTTTATCTGTAAGTAAACTTCCTGCCAATAACCCAATTCCTATAAAAAGAATGGATGTTGGAATGAGTACAATAAATACAATCAATACATTAACGCTAATTTTAAGTCCAAGGAAAAATGCTGCAATAAAACAAATAGCACTCTGCACTATTGCAAATGGCAAAAGTGGAAGTGAATAACCAAGTATAAAATTAGCTCCAGTAAGTGGAGATGAGAATAATCTCATTAAAAATGATGTACTTCTATCTTTTGCAATAAGCATTCCAGAAAATGTTGATATAAATGAAAATCCAAAAACAGCAATTCCTGGCACAAGATTTTCGATTTCAAATAAACTTACTGGGACATTAGACTGAATAATAGAAAGTAAAAACAATATAGCCAATGGAAATCCTATACCGAAAGCTAAGTTTAAAGGATCCCTTAAAATTTCCTTAGCATTTCGTGAAGCAAACGCTAATGTTTTCATATAGATACACCTCCATCTGTAGAAAGAGCAATAAATGCATCTTCAAAATTTTGTGCATTTGCACATTCCATAAGTTCCCTAGCTGTACCGACTGCTTTTAGTTTGCCTTTTGTCATAATACCAATCCTATCTGATAGAGCTTCAGCTTCTTCCAAATAATGTGTTGTGAGAATAATAGTAATTTTACCTTTTAATTCTTTTACCATAGTCCAAAGTTCACGTCTGGCGATGACATCAAGACCAAGGGTAGGTTCATCAAGAAATAAAATCTTCGGGTTAGAAATAAGAGACATTGCAATGCTTAGCCTTCTCTGCCAACCTCCTGATAATGTCTTCGCTTTACTTTTTGCTATTTCCGCAAGTCCAAAACTTTCAATTATCTCATCAGCTTTTCTTATAGCATCTTTTTTGTTATTGCCGTAAACTTCAGAAATCAATTGTAAATTCTCCTTAACTGTTAAATTTGGTGCAACTGCTGTTTCTTGCGGAGACACAGCTATTTTTTCTTTTACAGCAAAGGGATTTTTAACTATGCTATCTCCAAGTAGTATTGCATCACCACTTGTTGGGCTACACAAACATGAAAGCATTTTAATTGTTGTTGTTTTTCCGGCTCCATTTGTACCTAGCAATGAAAATAATTCTCCTTCTTTAATAGATAAATTAAGCTTGTTTAATGCTACTTTTTCTTTGTACTTTTTTTCAAGGTCTATGGTTCTTATCGCAATCATTTACCTTCATCCTCCATCTTACTAACATTTTTTATTCCTTTTGCAAATTCAGTCAAATGTTCATTATTTTCGTTATTTTCATTTCTATCAGGCTTATATTTACCGCTAAATATTTCATCAGCCATTTTATCAAAGTAATCAAGTCTCTGAATAGCTATTCCTCTTTCTACATCTGCGAGTAAAAGAAGTGTATCACCTGGTTCTATATTAAACATCTCCCGTGCCTCTTTTGGAATCACTATCTGTCCCTTAGCCCCTACCTTTACAGAACCCATATACTTATCTTGTTTGTCATTTTCTCGTTTTTCCTTATTGTTATTTTTCATATAATATATCTCCTTTCTTAAAGGGTATGTTAAGTCATACGTGTTATACTTGTATAACTAATTATACTTAAGTAATCATTTCATGTCAATAAAAAAGTAGGAGTTATCATAGAGTTTTTTCTACGAATTCTCCTACTTTATGAAGAATTTTACTTAATTGCTAAAGAACTTCTTATATTTTGTTACATCCATCCCATCTTCTCAACCCTACGAATTTATCTATTCTGTCTCCTCAACCCTACCTAATTTCAGGCTCAAATTTTACACAAAAATATACCCTCGATATATTCCCGCAGACACATATAAAAAAGTAAGCCATGCGATATGGCAAAGAATTGTAATCAGAATGATCAGTAAAAAAACAGGTAAAAACCCTATAGAAATACTCCGGCAATATGTCAATTGCTTAAAGGGCAGGGTAAGCCTGAATAAAATCATCAGTCCCGTGGTCAGGGCGGATGCAAAAAACAGCCTCACGATAGCAAAAGCTCTGGCGCAGGCTGCCCGGCTTTACATAGAAGAAAGCCGCGATCCCGAATTAACGGCTATAAAGGAGTACCTGGCCGATTTGGTGCGCTTCGAGTGCTGCAAAACAGCTTTTCGAACGGACGGCCCGGACACCGGGTATCCTGATCCTGTGAAAGGGCGGATTACATTATTATATAAGCCTGTATTAATCCCGGGGGTTATTGCGGGAGCTTTTTCATATGATGCCGCCAGTGGGGAAGAATATCAAAAAGTGTTGGATTTGCCGGATTACTGCCCCTCCGGAAGCGAAACATATATTGTCTTTGATAATACAAAAATCAATCGTATCAACGCCGCTTCCTATGATTTATTGATTTGCTGCAATGGGAAAATAACTATTAGGGATATCATCCATAAATTTTCGGTAAAAATAAAGAAGCCGCCGGATGAAATCCAGGAGGAAATCGTAAAAGGTATCATGTTTTTTTCCGAAGCAGGGATAATCCGTTTTCTCCATGAGGATCAGACGAAGGAAAAAACAGCTATTTACAGCTATTTACCAGCTATTTACAGCTAGAGAAAATATCGAAAACGGTCTTGACATACGTCAATAGGCGGTGATATAATACATAGCTGTCCCTGTTAAGTTGGTGTTAAGGAAGTTGCAATTTCCTAGTGCGTCAGCTGGTAAAAAGAACCATCAAAAAATGAGGTTGACAAAAGGCAGGGAGCGTGGTAGTATAATAAAGCCGCTTTGAAAGAGGCGGTGCTGCTGCGGGAAAGAAGAGGAAGAGAACGCGGCGGGAATGGACCTTGAAAAGTAAACAGTGAAGACAAAAAGGAACTCGTAAATTTTAAAGAGTACTTTGCGTACTTTAACACAGCGTCTTGTGAAAACGAGACGCGAAGTCAGTGAAAACGTAAACAAAGAGCCTAAAAGGCTCTCGAAAAAGCAGAAATCAGAGGCCAGAAACCAGAGAACAGAGGGAAAAACCGAAGGACGAAGGAAGAAGGTCAAAAGATAAAACTTTTACAGAGAGTTTGATCCTGGCTCAGGACGAACGCTGGCGGCGTGCCTAACACATGCAA
>ENA-UOOK01001021-UOOK01001021.1-fermentation-metagenome-genome-assembly--contig:-NODE-1021-length-37559-cov-7.002666_pt1 | contig 37559 bp, 33 predicted proteins | sample MGYA00245777_ERZ724023 | MGnify/ENA primary metagenome ERZ724023 (study PRJEB28704, sample SAMN03018312) | fermentation metagenome | biome: anthropogenic terrestrial biome; feature: soil; material...
TTATGATTTCATCAAACAACTCCTTTTTATTATTGTAATAGTAATAAATCATTGGCAAGGAGCAGTTCACGTCTTTTGCTATATTACGGATCGTTGTTCCATGGTAACCATTATTATTGAAATGCTCTACTGCTACTTCTTTGATTCTTTCTCTCAGATCCTTTTTTGCCATACCATGCACCTCTATACTTAACGTTCGTTAGAATTATACCATATAGAATTCTGCATCGCAATAGGTTTTTGAAATATTTTTGGTTATATTTGGTTAAGGTTTTTTTGATTTAGGTTTTCATTAAATTAAACATCTGGGATCAAGGGAGCCAAAACTGGCCTCTGCTTCTCTGTTCATCCACATGCATTTTAATATAAGGCAGGAGCTCAGGGGCATATTGGATCTCATCGATAAAGAGCGATGGCTCAAAACGCTCAAAAACAATGCAGGATCAGACGTGGCTAAATGACGTGTAAAGGGATCACGAAGGGTTACATATCTACGATTAGGCTCACTCAAATGACGCAGAAGTGTTGTTTTTCCCACCTTCCGAAATCCAGTAACCAGCGCCACAGGAAAGCTTTCAGGGGATTATTGTCAATACCTTCCCTAGGCTTCCTCATTCAATAAATCTGCAATCGTGGATTTCCTCAATACCTGTTGCATTTGAGACTCTGCCTTTCCCAAAACCTTCCGCAGAGGACAGGAGGCTGCACGAGTGCAAACTCCGGGATCATGAACACATTGGCGCACCTGCACTTCTTCGAAGAGCTCTATTACATCTAAAACAGTAATCTGGGCCGGCTCTACAGCGAGCCTCACTCCCCCACCTGGCCCGCGTACAGACTCCACCCATCCCTTTTTGACCAAAGATGCCACAATTTGTGGCAAAAAGTTAGGCGGTATCTGCTCCTCTTCCGCTATTTGCCGCGAGGGGATAAGTTCCTGATCCAAGTTCGTTGCCAGATTTATCAACAGCCGCAGTGCATAATCTGTTTTATTGCTGATCATGGGCTGACACTCCTAAATATTACTTACTAACTTAAGTATAAAGGAAACTGTTGCCGCTGTCAACAAAATCTTGTGCCTCCTGTTATTATCCCAAAACAAGACAATTTATTTCCCCTTGGAAACTTATCTTAAAACTTGGGCAGAATATACGGAAAGAGGAGGTCTCCGATGGCACAAATTGGCGTTTGGGGTCTGGGCCCCATGGGGCAAAACCTTGCCCTCAATTTGCTAGAGCATAGATACCAGGTTGTGGTAGCGAACCGAACAGTCGAGAATACCAAAAAATTTGTCAAGAAAAATGCTAATCCCCTTTTGATCGGCGCAGCAAACATGCGGGAATTTATCTCCCTACTCAATAAACCTCGAGTTGTGCTGCTGATGGTAAAGGCAGGAGCTGCAGTGGATGCCACCTTAGAACATCTCCTCTCCCAGCTTGAACCTGGAGAGGTAATAATCGACGGTGGCAATAGCTTCTTTGAAGACACAAACAGTCGTGCAGAAATGCTCCATAGCCGCGGGATTCACTTTTTGGGCGCGGGCATCTCAGGAGGAGAGCTTGGAGCCCGCCTGGGTCCCAGTATTATGGTGGGAGGAGCTGAAGAAGGCTGGGAGCTTGCAGGGAAAATCCTCGAGGACATCTCTGCCAAAAACAGGGCAGGCCAGAGCTGCTGCGCCTTCTTAGGTCCTGGCGGCGCAGGCCACTACACCAAGATGATCCACAATGGAATCGAATATGCACTGATGCAGCTCCTAGCCGAGAGCTACCAAATCCTTCTTGCGATGAATTATCCCCTTTCAAAAATAGCAGAGTTCTTTGCCTCCTGGAACCGTGGCGAGGTCAGCTCATATCTTCTGGAGCTGGCAGTGGATGTTCTCCAAAAGCAAGATCCAGATACTGGAAAGCCACTCCTGCCTCAAATTTTAGATCAAGTAGGCTCCAAAGGCACAGGTGCATGGACTGTGAACCAAAGCATGGCCCAGGAGATTGCCACCCCTGCCATCTCGGAAGCTGTCTATTTCCGCCAGCTCTCCCTGAAAGGAGCGGATCGAGCGAGAGCTGGGGCGCTTTTCCCCGAGAAAATAAATCCTCCACAAATGCTAGAGCCCCAAATCCTCGAGGCCAGCCTTTTGTGTGGAATGCTGCTAGCTTTTGCCCAAGGCTTTGCCCTTCTTGGCGATGCCAAAGACCGCTATAGCTGGCCCCTGAAACTAGCTCGAATCGCGGAGATCTGGCAGGCAGGCTGCATTATCAGGGCCGGGCTGTTAGAAAAACTGGACGATCTGGAGGTTGTGAGCAATCTTATCTTCACACGCTACGGCTCCCAGGTCTTGGAAAAAAGCCAGACGCAGCTGCGGAGCACTGTGCTTTGGGCCCTAGAGCATGGACTTCCCATCCCCGCTTTAGCTTCTTGCCTTACTTATTTCGACACCTACCGCACAGAAACGCTACCTGCAAATCTCCTCGCTGCCCTACGAGATCATTTCGGTGCCCACACATTCCGAAGGATCGACAAACACGGAGACTTCCATGTCCGCTGGAGGGATGCACATGACCTATGAGCCCTGCACCCTAGTGCTCTTCGGTGCCACAGGGCACCTAGCTCAGACCAAACTCTACCCAGCCCTCCACAACCTATACTTAGAGGGATTACTGCCTGAAGGATTGACCGTTGTGGGTGTGGGCCGGAGGCTAGCAAATAAAGAAGAACTTCAACAGGAAGTAGCCAGGGCTGTGGCTATCCACTCCCGAGGGGACAAAGAGGTATCTGGGGATTTTCTCTCCCTTTTCCACTACCTCCAGTTTGATCTGAACCATGAGGAAGGTTTTAAGCTGCTCCGGAACCATTTGATGAGATACAACCACAGACGCTTCCTATTTTATCTTGCCATCGCACCAGCTAGTTTTCCCATAGCTGTGGAGCAGCTACAAAAAGCTGGCCTCACCAAATCCGCTGGCACCTGGCCACGGATCGCAGTGGAAAAGCCCTTCGGTCGGGATCTAGATTCTGCCCAAAGCCTCAATGCAAAGCTTAAAGCCAGCTTCCCTGCAGACAATATCTATCGAATCGATCATTACCTTGGCAAGGAGATGCTTCAAAACATCTTAGTGCTCCGCTTTGCCAATTCTCTCTTTGAGCCCCTGTGGAACAACAGATATCTGAGGAAAATTCAGCTCAATGTTCTCGAGAGCGGCTCTGTAGCGGACAGAGGATCCTACTTTGAGCAAGCCGGTGCCCTCAGGGATATGATTCCGAGCCACCTAATGCAATTGTTAGCATTACTCGCCATGGAGCCTCCAGCCTCCCTGACTCAGGAGGCTATCGCCAGCGAAAAGGTGAAGGTCCTCCGTTCCCTCTCCCCCCTAAAAAACGAGAATATCCTGCGAGGGCAATATGTGGAAGGAGAACTGGGTGGAAAAAAAGTCCCGGGCTACAGGCAAGAGCCAGGCGTCTCTCCAAATTCTGAGGTAGAGACGTTTGTTTCCTTGAGGCTTTTTGTGAACAACTTTCGTTGGGCGCAAGTGCCCTTTCTTATCACAACTGGCAAAAGACTGCCCCAGGAGGGAGCTGGGGTAATTGTGGAATTTAAAACCCCGCCGCAAGTTTTATATTTCGACAAATACGATCTTGAGCCGAATCTTTTGGTGATTAAGATCCAACCCCAGGAAGGCGTCTTCTTACAATTTAATGCCAAAAAGCTGGCTAGCAAGGAGCAAATTGTGCCTGTCCAGATGGATTACTGCCAAAACTGCGCTTTTCCTAATCTATCCCCCCGGGCCTATGAACATCTGCTGCGAGATATTTTTCTAGGTGATGGCGCGCTGTTTGCCAGCTGGGAGGAGATTGAAACTGCCTGGGAATTTTATGATCAAGTTCTTTCGCTCTCTGATTTAGGAAAGCTTCCGCTAAAACCATACAGAGCAGGGAGCTGGCCTCCTGTTCCCTGGCTAGAGGAGGACTTATGCAAATCTACGATCTTTCCATGCCCATCTCAGAATTAATGCCGGTCTATAAAAATCGGGAGGAGAAAAGACCCAAGCTTGAGGTCATCTGTAAAAGACGCCATTGGCAGGGAGCATTTGGCAGAACACAATATTCAAGAAAAAACACTCCTCTTAAAAACTCGTAATTCAGAGGTTCAGGGTCTTGATCCCAATTTTGTCTACTTTTTTCGCGGCTGGTGCTGCTTTTCTTGTGGAGGAGGGCGTTTTTTGCGTGGGGATAGATTCGCTGGGAATTGAACGCAACCAACAGGACCACGCAACCCACAAGCTCCTTTTTGAAAATAATGTTTGGGTTTTAGAGGGATTGCGTCTGAGGATGGTGCTGGAGGGTAGCTATCTCTTGGTTGCTGCACCTTTGATGCTTCCGGAAAGAGAGCATCGCCTGTGCGGGCGCTTCTTGTGGAATTTCCCAAGAAACTAGCTGATTGAAGTGCTAAGAAAAATTGGTTTTAAACAAAAGAGCCATGGATTATACCTGCCCGCAATCCATGACCCCAACCGCTTAGCCTAAAAATCATCTACTTTGCGCTAAAAGCGCCTTTTTAAAATCATCTCTATTTCTAACTCTGACACTGCTACGCAAAAGAGCTATGAGGCTATTGTCACAGTTCCTCTCTTTCCACTGTTTTCCACCTCTAGCTTCAATGCTTTCCCTACGATCTAATTCATTCCACCTTTCCATCAAATACGTCTTGTGTTTCGAGCAGCTTCTGATGCTCAGGTGCCGCGTGTCGTTCGGCTTTTTCCGGCAGGTCTTTGCGTTCACCGCTATCTTTCTACTTTCCAAATGGGGGTTTCAGCTGTTTATTACAACATCCTTGCTTCTGCTATGGTAGCCAACCCCCGTTTCTGACCCTCACCGTGTAGAAGCCAGGCCTGCCGGGCATACAAATGAAAAAGGGGTAGAGCAACTGCTCTACCCCCGGTTGTAGTTTGCTACCATTTTTACTTTAGACAGGCTGAATTCCCTAGTTGTTTTGTGGTTCGTCTGCTACTGGATTATCTAGTATAATCATAAGTGCTAGTTTACTGCAATTCTTGGTTCAATTATGCTGCAATTAGTTGCTAGAAACTTAGAATGCAACGTTCATTCCTACCCGAGCCAAGCCACCTGTTTCACTGTTGTACAGAGCCTCTACACCAAGACCGTTAGGTGCGCGGTAGGCAGCCTGTACCTGGTGACGTGCATCGTCGCCATCTGGCAATGTGAGCTCATAGCTGGTGTTGATCCGATTTCCTGCAAGATCCAACTCTTTGGCAGCGCCAAAGCGGATAGCATCCTGACGGAATCCTGTGTTGATCCACTCATAGCGATCAGCATCTGCGGAGAATACTAGACCATAGGCGCCAGTGCGGACACCTACAGTGTAGCCGCGAAGGCCATGGTATTGTGCTACAGGATTGCTCTCTTCATAGAAGGGATCCCAGTTGGGGTTATGCCATTTGGCAGCGAAGTCGGGATCGAAGGAGCGGTATCCTGCCACTAGCCTCAGCTGTGGGTTGATGCTGTATCCACCATCGATCTTAATGATATCTGCGTCGTTAGCTGTAGCGTAGGTCGCTGTAACCTGTGCGCCTTCAATAGGCTCGATCTGACCTGTGATATCCAGAGCCGTCTGAGCATCATCGTGCACTACGGTGCCTGCGATATTCAGCTGTTCTAGATTAGCCTCTACCCTACCACCGAGGGTCTTGTCTACAGTGTAGAAAGCTCCGGCAGAGATGGGTCCTCGTCTGTAGCCTTCAAAGCTGATTCCGTCTACACTGTCGTTCTGTCCGATCCAAGCAACGTAAGGAGAGTAGTTGAAACGCAGTCCACCGATAGTGGTAACCATCTGTGGTCCGCCGGCCCACAGGGAGCCGAGGCGCTGCAGATAACCGCGCTGGAACTGGTCAAGTTTTAATCCATCGAAAAAGGTCTGACCATCTCCTAGCTGAAGCTCAATGCCAGCACGAGTTCTAGCATCGAAACCAAGTGCGATGTTTGCCTGATTTTCTACAGTTACAGGTCCGTGTTGCCGCCAGTTTCCTTCAAGCTCCAATGTTCCTCCCACGGAAGGAAGGGCCATGACTGGAAGGGCAAATGCCAGCAGTGTTGCGATACTTAATAGAATAGCTACTTTTTTCATTACGTGATATCCCCCTAGCAATTTTTAAGTGTAGTTGTTGCTGCGTCTTGAGACAATTGTGCTCTGATTTTTACTGCGACTGGGGAAGCGAGTAAGAACTCCATGTTACCTTATCCTCTTCCCACTGGCTACATATCCTAGTGCGCTCACCTTAGATTCCACTGGAAGTGCTGTGGGGTTTCACCTCCTTTTCTCTCTCCCAGTATCATGCATCAAGTGAGGAGCGGTTTTTGTTTCGCTCACAAAAAGAATTCGCTCTTTATACCCCAAATCCTTCTGCAAGTGGGGTTGTAAATAATGGAAAGACGGCCCTGACCACTCTTTCGCAACAAGGAAGCTGGACCCCGGCGGCGAATTACATTGAAAAGACTACTTGAGGGGGGATGGCAGTGAGCCGAATCTTACTTGTTGAAGATGAAAAGAAGCTAGCTGAGCTTTTGGCAGCATATCTAAAGGAGGAAGGCTTCCAGGTGGAGGTGGCAGAAACTTTGGGCACGGCTCAGATAATGCTGGAGACAGAACCGGAACTGGTAATCCTAGATCTTACCCTGCCCGATGGTAATGGTCTGGATCTCCTGCGCCAAATCCGCGCCTCAGGCTCCCGGCTACCTGTAATCGTCCTCACTGCCAGAGTTGCAGAGCTAGAACGGATACTAGGACTGGAGCTTGGTGCAGACGACTATGTCACAAAACCCTTCAGCTCCCGAGAGCTTCTGGCCAGAGTCCGGGCCATCTTACGCCGTGCAAAAGACATGGAACCACAAAAGACAACTCTAGTTACAGTTGGAGATCTAAAGATAGATCTGGAGGGGCACCAGGTATGGATGGGCGGGAAGGAGCTGAGTCTCACCCCTACAGAGTTCAAGCTCCTCTCTACCCTGGCGGAGCATCCAGGGATGCTCTACAGCCGGACGCAGCTGGTGGAAGTGACCCTGGACGGCTACGTTCCAGGCTACGAGCGGGTAATTGACACTCACCTGAGCAACCTACGAAGGAAGCTAGGAGACTCAGCCCAAGACCCCAAATATATTGCCACAGTCTATGGACTGGGCTATCGTTTGGTGAGGGGGAATGGATAGATGAAAAAACAACTCTCCATCAGCACCAGACTTGTGATCGGCGTAAGCCTGGTGGCGCTCCTTGCGGTGGCGCTGTTCGCCGGCCTCTCCCTTTATAATACCCAGCGGCTTTTCTCCCAGTACCTCACGCGTCACAAGCGAGGCCAACAAGCGAACCTCGCACAAATCCTCTCCGCCTACTACCAAGAAAACGGTAGCTTCCGAGGCCTGGCATTCTCCCTGCCCACGCCTAGGGGCGGCATGGGCAGGGGCCCACGGGCTATGGGGCCTTCTGAATACCACATCATCATCGCAGACGAAGCTGATCTTGTCATTTATGATTCTGGTGGAAACCAGCTAGGATTAAAAGTCCCAGAAAAAATCGCAAGACTGGGCACCCCCATTGAGGCCCGCGGCCAAAAGGTGGGTACAGTCTTATTAAGCCGCCCTGGCCAAGGCGCAGTCTTGAAAATAGAGGAGGATTTTCGCAGCTCCGTCTGGCGCCTGACTGCTCTGGCTGCCCTGGGCTCGGTGCTCTTGGCAGTGTTTGTCTCCCAGGCCCTTGCCCGGCGCATTATTAGCCCCCTCTCTTCCCTGTCCCAGGCAGCAGAGCGCATGGCTACAGACCAAAACCTAAGCCTAGGCCTACCCCTGGGAGGAGACGATGAAATTGCAGCTCTTGCTCGGAGCTTCAATACCCTCTTCGCGCGTCTGGCCCAAAGCCAGCAGCTGCGGCAGAACCTCTTGGCGGATCTTGCCCATGAACTTCGCACCCCTGTGAGCATCATCCAAAGCCAGCTAGAAGCCGTAGGATCTGAAAATACTCAGCTCTCCCCAAAAGAGATCGCCTCCCTTTATGATGAGGTACTGCGCCTAGGGCGCCTTTTGGAGGACCTGCGAACTTTAGCTGTAGCCGAAGCAGGTGAGATTAGCCTCCAGGCCAGCTCCCTTTCCCTGAAAAAACTTGGAGCGCAACTTGAAACCAACTTCCGGCCGCTGGCTGAGGTAAACCAAGTTGAGTTAGAGTTTCTAATCCAAGGAGATCAGGCCCTGAGCCTCTATGCGGATCCAGATAGGCTGCGGCAAATTCTCTATAACCTTCTAGGCAATGCCTTTGCCCATACACCACCGGGAGGAAAAGTTGAACTTACTGCCAAGGAAAAGCAAGGCAAGATCCAACTTATAATCTCCGATACAGGACCTGGCATTCCTCCTGAGGATCTGCCCTTGATCTTCAGCCGCTACTGGCGAGGGAAAAACAAAAAAAAGGATGGTCTGGGGCTTGGCTTGGCCATCTCCCGTGCCCTGGCCCGAGCCTCTGGTGGTGAGCTTGTAGCCCAGAACAGGCCAGGAGGTGGAGCCCAATTCATCCTCACCTTGCCAAAAGAATGAATCTAAAGGATTTCTTAAGGATCAGAACACGAAATCTGAAGAACCGTGGTCTATACTGAAAGCAGAAACAAAAAAGGAGGTTCTTCTGATGAAAAAAAGTATTTTCTGGATCACCGTCTTGACCGTAGGTATGCTAGTAGTCTCCATAGCAGGAGCCCAGAGGGCACCCAGGCGGGGTGGAAATATGGAGCCTGGTTACCTCGACCTCTGTACTATCTTGAAAATGAGCCCCGACCAATTCCGTGACGCAAGGCGCTCAGGGAAAACTATCGCGGAGATTGCAAAAGAGAAGGGACTCACCGAAGAGCAGCTAAAGGAGAGGGTTGTAGCTCAGCGGAAGCTGCAGGTGGAGCAGCTGCTCAAAGACGGGAAGATCACGCAAGAGCAGGCTGACTACTGTTTTGAGAACATGGGGAAAAGAATACCCGGATCCGACGGACAAGGCCAAAGAGGTAACAAACAGGGCCGGGGCTGCAGAGGTGGAGGCCAAGGCCGAGGCCGAGGCTTCGCCAACAACTAATCCCCCATCCATAGCCCACAAAAAAGCAAGCCCAGGTAAGTGGGCTTGCTTTTTTAATTACCATGTGATTAGAGCTGCTCTATTTTTACCTGAGGCAAGATTCTCTTGATATCCTCAAGCCGCGCCTGACCTGCACCTGGCACTAGTGCATTGGCAGCGCCTGAGGCACTACCCATACGCAGAGCATCGGCTAAAGACTCCCCGCGGAGAAACGAGACTGCCATCCCTGCAACTAGGGAATCACCACAGCCCACTGTGCTCACAGGCTGAAGCCTAGGCGGGGTGGCCAGATACTTCTCGCAGCCTTGCATAGCCACAGCTCCTCTGGCGCCCAAAGAAATCACAACTACCTCTACACCCCGCTGGAGGATCTTCTCTCCTGCCTCCAGCACCTGGGGTATGTCCCCAACTGGCTTGCCAAAGAGGGCAGCTAGTTCATCCTCATTGGGCTTCACCATAAAGGGACGGGCTGCAATTCCCGCTTTCAAAGCTGGGCCACTGGTGTCTAAAATCACTTTTTTCTCAGGCAGCATTTCAATTAACTTGGCATAAGCATCAGAGTCCAAGCCGCCTGGGAGGCTTCCGGAGAAGACAACTAGGGAGCCCTCCGCTGTAATAGACAAAAGATGCTTTGCGAAACTATCAAATACCTCCTGGGGGATTGAAGGCCCACTTTCCAATAACTCAGTTTGGGTATTGGCTACCGGGTCGATGATGGCAAGGCAAACCCTAGACTCGCCAGCTACTTCTAAAAAGCTATTGCGGATCCCCTCGCGCACCAGCTCGTGCTGAATAAACTTTCCGTTTTGTCCAGCCACAAAGCCTGTGGCCTGTACTTTTGCACCTAAAGTATTGGCAATCCGCGCCACGTTGATCCCCTTACCACCGGGGAGGGCTTGCTTGCTGCCAACCCGGTTCACCTGATCCAGGGCAAAATTTTCCACACTATAGGTTGTATCCACAGCAGCGTTCAACGTTACAGTGGTAAGCATTGCATGACACTCCTTATAAAAGTGGGTGGGCCGTGGATTTACACGCAGGGTCATGCCCTAGAAAATCCCGCCCACCCAAAGTTTATTGACCCATTTTTTGTTTGAAAAGATCGATAATCGCCACAGGTGTGGGGTCGATCCCCCCTAAGATTGGCAGATAACAGGTGACGAAATCTCCAAGATAAACCAGGGAGAAGAGGCGAGCAAGTCTGCTTTTGCCAACTGTCTCGACTTCGATTGTGCTAGATGTACGCTCTGAGAGAATCTGGTTTGTGATCTGAATCCGCTTTGTGATTTTTTCTCCATCCTCCTGGTCTTTGAGGAAAACACAAGCGAACTGTCCGGTAATTGCAGCCTCTGCATCCCAGCCCACGATCTCGTCGTGGTGAAGGGCTGGAATTGCATTCCAAAAAGCAGGCATTTTACTGTTCTCACCAAACTGGTTCTTCCAGCGCCAGGCCACAGAATCTGTGAAGGGAAGGGAACCGTATACTACAGGCACGCGGCGGAAGATTTGTCCGGCAATTTGCTTGGCCAAGTTCTCCTCCATAGGAGACTGGGGTCCCCACTTTTTACCAAGCTCGGCAAAGAGAGCTATTGTCTCCTCTAATTCTGCGATGCAGCCTTCAACTAAGCCATACTCCTCTAAGATATGGAGGATAGGTACGAAAATGTAGCCTAAAGCCACTCTGGGCATAAGCCCTCCTGGCACCACAATTGTGGGCAGGGACTTCTCTTTTGCCATCTCCATCAGCTTTCCACCAGCTGTGATGGCCACAACCTGAGCGCCCTGGGCCATAGCCTGCTCTGTGGCAGAGAGAACTTCTTCAGTGTTACCAGAGTGAGTCACCACCAGTGCCAATGTGCCCCCATCTACCCAGCGGGGGACCCTGTAGCCTTGGTTAATAACCAAGGGAACTGGCAGCCGGTCGAATAGGTAAGAGCGCAAGAGGTTGCCGCTGGCTGCAGAGCCACCACCTGTACCCAAAATAATTACATGATCAAATGCTTTCGGTGCTGCTGAAAACTGCTCCTGGGCCAAGCGAAGTCCCTCGCTGAACTGCTGAGGATAGCCCATGGTCAGATCCAGCATTCCCAGGCTATCCATCTTTTTTACTGCTGCCTCATTGTCTAAATTAATCATTTCTTGCTCCTCTCTTATGCTTTGCCTGCACAACCACAAATGTGCATCTTCGCCCTTACAACCTCAGCCATGGCGTCGCGGGTAGGTCCTAGAAGTTTTCTCGGATCGATCTCCTCTGGCTTGTCCGCTGCGATTCCCCGCAGCGTTGCAGCAAAGGGCTGCTTTAGCTCTGTGGAAATATTCACCTTGCAAATTCCAAGGGCTATTGCCTCCTGTACTGCTTTATCTGGTACCCCTGAGGCACCATGGAGCACGAGAGGAATGGAAACCCGCTGCCGGATCTTAGCTAAACGCTCAAAATCCAAATGAGGCTCTCCAGAATAAACACCGTGGGCAGTGCCGATGGCAACAGCTAAGCTATCTACCCCTGTGGCCTCCACAAAACGCTCAGCCTCAGCTGGATCTGTGAGACCTGCTTCCTCTTCGCTAACTACAATATCGTCCTCTACCCCACCAACCTTGCCTAGCTCTGCCTCTACTGCCACACCTGCAGCATGGGCTAGCTCCACCACTTTCCGCACCATGGCAATGTTTTCATCTAAGGGAAGCTTGGAGGCGTCAATCATCACAGAATCGAAGCCGTGGCGGATGCACTGGGCCATCACCTCATAGGTGGTACCATGATCTAGGTGCACAATCACAGGCACTGTGGCTAATGCTTGGGCTGTTTTGGCAATGGCTGCTATGTACTCAACTCCTGCATATTGAATTGTACCTTGGTTGATCTGCAAAATCACAGGTGATTTTTCTGCCTCAGCAGCAGACGCGATTGCTTGCGCCACCTCCATGGTGTGGACATTGAACGCCCCCACTGCATATTTACCTACCTGCGCTTCAGCTAACAGCTGTTGCATTGTTTTGTTTTTCATAGTTCTTGTCCCCTCTCATCTAACTTGCAAGGATAAACTTATGTAAGGCCTCTGCCACACCATCCTCAAGATTGGAATGTGTAACATATGAAGCTACATCTTTCACTGCCTGGGGTGCATTGCCCATGGCAACGCTTAGGCCTGCTGTCTGGAGGAGCTCCAGATCATTGTAGCTGTCGCCAACTGCCATTACCTCTTCTTTTGAAAGACCCAACTGTTCCATTAGCCTGGAGAGGGCCTTGCCCTTGTTTACCCGAAGAGGCAAAAACTCAAGATAGCGGCTTTCGGAGACAGTCAAGTTCAGCTTGCCTTCATATTTTGGTCCAAGGCTCTTCCACATGGCTTGCACTTTTTCAGGCTCCATCACAAAAAGGATCTTTGTGGGGGCACCTGGCAGAAAAGCCAAAAGATCGCCTACAAGCTCACCTTTTAATTTTACCTGATTCTCATAAAACTTAGCCTCAGGAGTTCTCTGTGCGTAGTATACTTGGTCTTGGTAATATAAATTCGCATGGATTCCCTCTGCCTTGGCAAGTGCCAAGATCTCCGCTGCCAACTCCTGCTCCATGGGCTCGTGGTAAAGCTCTTGGCCTGTTTCAATATCCATTACCAAGGCCCCATTGTAGCAAAGCAGGGGCCCTGAAAGACCTAACTCCTGGGCAAAAGGCAAAGAGGAGCGATACATCCGGCCTGTACAAATAACAACCCCAATCCCACGCTCCAGTACTTGCGCTACTGCCGCTTTGTTTCTTTGGGAAATGGTACTATCCGCACCCAGCAGGGTGTGATCTAAATCCAGAGCAACTAGCTTAATCACAGCATTCCTCCTATTTTTTCATAGCCAAGTTCAAGATTGTGCTGAAGATACTTAAAAGAATTGCTGCCAACACTGCTGTCCAAAAAGTGGCAATGGTAAAGCCGCTCACAATCTGGGAGACAAGATAAAGCAAAAAACCATTGATGATCAGCGTGAACAGGCCCAGGGTGAAAAAGGTGATAGGAGCCGCCAGAAGCCCCAAAAGTGGCCTCAGTGTGGCATTGACTACCCCCCAGAGCACTGCTGCTACCAGTGCTGCGCCAAAGCCGGCAAGCTCCATCCCTGCCAGCAGCTGGTCCACAAGAAGCAGCGCGAGAGAATTGGCCAATAGGCGAACTGTAAAGTTATTCATGACAAAACCTCCCAGTAAAATTTTATCGTTCTGCTCCAATTAGCCCAAAGTTTCCCCTAGCCTAAATGGAGCTTCGCTACTAAACTCTATTATATGGAGGCGGGTCAGAATTCGTCCCGGCGGGCTATTGTAGACCACCCTCTTGTATTATCTTCCACACGATCCGAAAAAATCCTTCCTTCAGTTGTGAAAATAATCATAGATCACATGGGCAAGATTTTGGGAAATCCCCTCCACCTGCTCTAAATCCTCAACAGATGCCTCAGCTACAGCCCTGGCCGAACCAAAGTAGCGGATTAGGGCTTTCCGTCTTGCAGGGCCTACACCAGGAATTTCATCTAAGATTGAGCCTGTGGTGCGCTTTTGTCTCAGGCCCCGATGATAGGTGAGTGCAAAGCGATGGGCCTCATCGCGCAGGCGCTGTAGCAGATACAAGGCTTCAGAGTCCCGAGGGAGGCGCAGAGGCTCCCCCTCCCCTTCTCTATATAGCTCCTCCTCACGCTCAGCTAGGCCCACGGAAGGAATTTTCACCCCCAACTCCTCCATAACCTCCAATGCACGAGAGAGCTGACCCGCTCCGCCATCAATCACAACTAGATCTGGGAAGGCGGCAAACTTGCCGCCGCCCTCCTGCCTCTCCAGAAGGCCTCGTTTAAAGCGACGGCGAATCACCTCTTCCATCATGGCATAATCATTGGGGCCAGGTGTTTTCAGCTTGAAGCGGCGATAATCAGCTTTCGCCGGCCCCCCCCCTATAAAGACCACCATAGAGGCCACAGGATCCGTACCCTGGATATTTGAGATATCGAAAGCTTCGATCCGCTGGGGTGGCTCCTCAAGTTTCAAGACCTCTGCCAGCTGCTCTAGGGCCCACTTGGGCCTATTTTCTTGCTGCTCCCGGGCTAAGATGGCCTCCCGGAGAGCATAGTCAGCATTGCGGGTGGCCAGTTCCACCAGCCGCTTTTTCTCGCCCCGCTGGGGCAGATGCAGCCGTACTTTTTTGCCTTTAAGCTCTCCTAGCCACCTTTCTATTAAATCTTGTTCCTCTGCCTGGCAGGGCAAAAGGATTTCTTGGGGGATCGTCGTGGCTTTGCTATAGTATTGTTTGAGGAAGGCTGCGATAATCTCGCCACCTGTATCTGCAAGCTGTGCTTCTAGGGGCACTGAAAAATGTTGCCTGCCAATAAGCTTGCCACCCCGAAAGATGAATACTTGAAGGGAGCAGAGGTTATCCTGGCAGGCCATGCCCAGTACGTCCCGATCCGCATTATCCCCTGCCTCCATCTTCTGCTTTTCAGTGACGGTTTTCAGATCTTCGATCCGATCTCGCAAGAGGGCTGCACGCTCGAAATCGAGCCTTGAGGCCGCCTGCTTCATCTGCGCCTTGAGCTCCTCGATTACTTCCTCATCTTTGCCCTCTAGCACCTTGCAGGCAGCTTCCACCAGCTGCCTGTATTCTTCCTGGGTGATCTTGCCTGCGCAAGGCGCAAGGCAACGCTTGATGTGGTAGTTGAGACAGGGCCTGTGTTCTAGCTCCCCCTCGAGATTCTTGCGACAGGTGCGCAGGGGAAAGAGCTTTCTTAAAAAGGACAAGGTGGAATTGACAGCTGCTGTATCCACAAAGGGGCCAAAGAGGCGGGAGCCGTCCCTTTGGGGACGGCGAGTGGAGAAGATCCTGGGAAAACGTTCTTCCATGGTGACCTTGATATAAGGGTAGGACTTATCATCACGGAGCTGAATATTGTACCAGGGAGCGTACTGTTTGATTAGGTTACACTCCAAGATCAGAGCTTCCAGTTCTGAGTCTGTGATGATATATTCAAAATCATGGATCCGCTCCACCATGGCCTGGACTTTGGGAGCATGGTCCTGCTTTTGGAAATAGGAGCGGACGCGACGCTTCAGGGAAATAGCCTTGCCCACATAAATAACCTTCCCCTGCTGGTTTTTCATCAGATAGACTCCGGGTCTGTCTGGAAGCTTTTTGAGCTTCTCCTCATCCACTTGCCTCTGTCCTCCCCCCCAATAACTTTGCTAGAAACTGACCTGTGTAGGAGTGACTGTTTTCCGCTACCTCCTCAGGAGTGCCTGTGGCAACAATGCTGCCGCCTCGCTCTCCCCCTTCAGGCCCAAGATCGATGAGGTAATCTGCGGATTTGATCACATCTAGATTGTGTTCGATCACAAGGACTGTGTCGCCTGCTGCCACTAGCTTATTTAAAACCTCAAGTAACTTTGCTACATCCTCAAAGTGAAGGCCTGTTGTGGGCTCATCGAGGATATATAAAGTCTTGCCATTGCTGCGCCGGCTCAGCTCTGTAGCTAGCTTCACCCGCTGGGCCTCACCACCGGAGAGGGTGGTGGCTGACTGCCCTAGGCGAATATAGCCTAGGCCCACCTCGTACAAGGTGCGAAGCCGCCGTTCAATTTTAGGGAGGGCACCGAAAAAGTCCAATGCCTCCTCCACCCGCATCTGGAGGACATCGCTGATGGTTTTGCCCTTGTATTTTACCTCTAGAGTCTCTCTATTATAGCGTTTGCCTTTGCAGATCTCGCAGGGCACATAGATATCCGGTAAAAAGTGCATCTCGATTTTGATGATCCCATCGCCCTGACAGGCCTCGCAGCGTCCACCTTTGAGGTTGAAGCTAAAGCGGCCTGCCTTGTAGCCCCGCATTTTGGATTCCTGGGTCTCGGCAAAAACTGCCCGAATGTCGTCGAAGACTCCAGTATAGGTGGCAGGGTTGGATCTTGGGGTTCTGCCAATAGGTGATTGATCAATATTGATCACTTTATCTAAATTCTCTATCCCCTCTATTTTATTGTGGTCCCCAGGCCGCAGGCTCCTTGCGAAATGGAGCTTCCGGGCCAGGGCCGGATAGAGGATCTCATTTACCAGGGTGCTCTTGCCAGATCCCGAGACACCTGTGATGCAGACGAAGAGCCCTAAGGGAATCTGAACATCAATTTCTTTGAGGTTGTGTTCCCTAGCCCCAAGAATCTTGATGCTTTTGCCGTTGGGCTGCCGCCTTGTTGTGGGCAGGGGCACTTGCTTTTTACCGCTGAGGTACTGGCCGGTGATGGAGCTTTCGCAGGCTTTTACCTCCTCTAGCTCCCCTGCCACCACAACCTCTCCCCCGTGGGTGCCAGCACCAGGGCCGATGTCCACAATATAGTCAGACTCCAGCATGGTCTCCTCGTCGTGCTCCACAACCAGCACTGTGTTACCTAGATCCCGGAGCTTTTTTAAGGTGGTCAACAGCCGTGCATTATCCCGTTGGTGGAGGCCAATTGAGGGCTCGTCTAAGATATATAATACTCCCACAAGGCTCGATCCGATCTGGGTGGCCAGGCGGATCCGCTGGGCCTCACCTCCGGATAAGGTGTTGGCTTTCCGATCCAGCGTGAGGTAGTCCAGACCTACATTCACCAAAAAGCCTAATCGTTCCCGGATCTCCCGGATTACTCGACTGCCGATCATAGCCTCTCTTTCGGTAAACTTGAGGTTTTCAAAAAAGCTCAAGGTATCCCGGATGCTCATGGCGGTAAGCTCCACAATTGAGCGGTCCCCTACAGTTACAGCCAGGCTCTCTGGCCGCAGCCTCAAACCTCGGCAGGCTGCACAGGGCTTGCTGGTCATGAAGCGCTCAATTTCCGAGCGGGCCCAATCAGACTGGGTCTCCCTGTGTCTGCGCTCTAGGTTGCGGATAATACCCTCGAAGGGCACCTCATAGAAGCCAACTCTGCCAGTTTGCGTGCTCTTATAGTTGAAGCCAACCTTCTCACCACGGGTACCGTGCAGAAGAATATCTATGGCCTCTTGAGACAATTTTTCCACAGGTGTATTCAAATCAATCTTATATTTCTCAGCCAAGCCTCCGATGATCCCCATGAACCAATTGCTTTTGCTATCCTGCCAGGGGACAATTGCCCCTTGGGCCAAAGACAGACTTGGTGCTAGGACCAATTCTGGATCCACAGCTAGCTTTTGTCCTAATCCGTCGCACTGGGGACAGGCACCGAAGGGGTTGTTGAAGGAGAACATTCTCGGGCTTAGCTCCTCAATGCTGATCCCGCATTGGGGGCAGGCGAATTTTTGGCTGAAGACTAGATCTTCATTTTTTTCCACCACATTCACCAAGGCCATACCATCGGCCAATGAGAGGGCTGTTTCCAGGGAATCCGCCAGGCGCCTGGCGGATTCGGGCCGCACTACAATCCGATCCACAACCACCTCTAAATCATGCTTTTTGTTCTTATCGATCTGGGGCACCTCATCTAGCGCATAGGTCTCCCCATCCAGGCGTACACGTACGTAGCCATCGCGCCTGATTTCATCTAATAATTTTTTGAACTCACCTTTTCTCCCTCGAACCAGAGGCGCTAAAATCACGATTCTGGCACCCTGGGGCAATGACAAGATTTGGTCCACGATCTGCTCCACTGTCTGTTGGCTGATGGGGAGGCCACATTTGTAGCAGTGGACATGCCCCACCCTTGCATACAATAGACGCAGGTAGTCGTAGATCTCAGTTACTGTGCCCACAGTGGATCTAGGGTTGTGGGAGGTGGTCTTCTGATCGATTGAGATGGCAGGGGAAAGGCCTTCGATGAAATCCACGTCTGGTTTTTGCATCTGCCCTAAAAATTGTCTGGCGTATGATGAGAGAGATTCTACGTATCTCCTCTGACCCTCTGCATAGATGGTGTCAAAGGCCAGGGAGGATTTTCCCGAGCCACTGAGGCCTGTGATCACGATCATTTTCTCCCTTGGTAGTTCAAGGTCGATGCTTTTAAGATTATGCTGTCTTGCGCCTTTGATGATGATTTTATCCTTCATATTTATCCTTCCTATACAACCATTTTCCTCAATTCTCTGATCTGATCCCGCATTGCTGCTGCTTTTTCAAATTCTAGATCTTGGGCAGCCTGTTGCATCTTCTTCTCTAAGTCCTTGATCTTGCGCAAGGCCTCATCCACAGGCAAGAGCTCAACTGTAGTTTTTTCCTCCCGGAGCTGATCTGTAATTCCCCGAACCGCTTTTTTAATTGTTTGGGGGGTGATGTTATGCTCCTGGTTGTATGCGATTTGGATTTTCCGTCTGCGCTCTGTCTCGTCTATTGCCTTCTGCATGGAATTTGTGATCACATCGCCATACATGATCACCTTGCCACGGACGTTTCTAGCTGCGCGGCCGATTGTTTGTACAAGTGAGGTTTCAGAGCGGAGAAAACCTTCTTTGTCTGCATCCAAGATTGCCACCAGTGTCACCTCTGGCAGATCAAGGCCCTCTCGGAGTAAGTTAATGCCCACCAAAACATCGAAGACGCCCAGGCGCAGATCTCGCAAGATCTCAATGCGCTCTAGTGTCTCTATCTCGGAGTGCAAATACCTCACCCTCACTCCCATCTCTTTGAGATATTGTGTAAGGTCTTCTGACATTTTTTTGGTGAGGGTTGTGACCAGCACCCGCTCTTCTTTTTCTGTACGCTTTCGGATCTCCCCTAGCAGGTCGTCAACCTGTCCCTTCACAGGCCTCACTTCCACCTCGGGATCCAATAATCCAGTGGGCCGGATGATCTGCTCTACGATCTGCTGTTGATGTTCTAGTTCATAGGCAGCTGGGGTTGCCGAGACATAGATGGCCTGTCCCACTAGCTGCTCAAATTCGTCAAAAACCAAAGGTCTGTTATCGAAAGCCGAGGGCAGGCGAAAGCCGTGCTTGACCAGTGTTTCTTTTCTGGATCTGTCCCCTGCATACATGGCCCTAACTTGGGGGATGGTGACATGGGATTCGTCTATAAACAGTAAAAAGTCTTTGGGAAAATAGTCAATCAAGGTGGCTGGGGGCGCTCCTGGTGCTCTGCCTGTTAGATGACGGGAGTAGTTTTCGATGCCTGTGCAGTATCCCAGCTGCATTAGCATCTCCAGATCATATCTGGTGCGCTGCTCCAGTCTCTGTGCCTCTAAAAGTTGGCCCCGTTCTTTGAAATATTTCAGTCGCTCTTCGAGTTCCGTGGCGATATTTTCGATGGCCTCTTTGAGCTTGTCCTGGTTTGTGATGTAGTGGGTACCGGGGTAGATTGTGATCTGGTCCATTTCGCCCAGGACCTCGCCAGTTAAGGCGTCTACCTGGCACAGCCTCTCTACTTCATCGCCGAATTGTTCGATTCTGATGGCAAGTTCGCTGTTGGCGGGGATGATATCGATGCTATCTCCCCGGACTCTGAAGGTGCTGCGCTGAAAGCCTACGTCATTTCGTTGGTAGTGGATTTCCACAAGTCTCTTTAAGATCTCCTCTTGGGTTCGCTCCTCGCCACGCTGAAGCTCTAGGGTCATTTCTTGGTAATCTTCAGGAGATCCTAAGCCATAGATACAGGAGACGCTGGCTACGATGATCACGTCTCTGCGCTGGAAAAGGGCGCTTGTGGCGGCGTGCCTGAGTCTGTCTATTTCTTCATTGAGGGTTGCGTCTTTTTCAATATAGGTATCTGTGCGTGCGATGTATGCTTCTGGTTGGTAGTAGTCATAGTAGCTGACGAAATAATGGACAGCGTTATGGGGAAAGAATTCTTGGAATTCGCTGCACAGTTGTGCAGCTAAGGTTTTGTTATGGGCGATGATGAGGGCAGGGCGCTGCACCTGGGCTATTACATTGGCCATGGTGTAGGTTTTGCCCGAGCCTGTTACGCCCAGGAGGATCTGGTGTTTTTTGTTTTCTGCTAGCCCCGCTACCAGCTGGGAGATGGCCTTTGGCTGATCTCCTGTGGGCTGGTATGGGGCTGTGAGTTTAAATTCTCCCATCTTTATCACCTATGCTTATTTTAACCTAAGAGCACAGATGATTCAAGGTGTACTATTCCGGGGATAAAAAAATAAGTAGGGTTGTGCCCTACTTAAGCTGTTCCAAGAACTTTGGATCTTTTATTTAGTATTTTTGAAATACCCAGACCCCATCCACTGACACGAGATCATCTTTCCACAACCCCGGATTGTGATAGGAATTCTATTGGAATATATTCTCTAGTTTTTATATATAATCCGTTCTGTAAACAGGGCCTCCCTACTTAAATTGATCTAAAAATTTTGCATCTCGGCTTTTGTTGTGGTAGGCTCTCTGTGCTTGTTTTCCTGTTTTCACTTGGGAAAGTTCCCGGCTCAGCTCTTCCATTCTTTCTTGGATTAATTCTTGGTTTTCTTTTTGCAGTTCAACGAGTTCTGCGAGGATCTGGTGGACTTCTTGAAGTTCTGATTCTTTTTTTGGTGGTGGCTGCCTGTCGATGCTTTGCATCAGCTTCCAGCTTTCGCTCAGTATTCTATCGAGGCTGGTGCCGCCTTTTTTTAGTTCGTGATTTAGCTGTTTGTTAAGTTCCAAGAGTTTTTTGTACTCTGCGACTATCATTTCCCCCACAACTGAACCCGCCTTTTTAACCATCGTTTGCCTTCAACTCTTTTAATATCCGTGCCCTGCTGCCTCGTTTGCGGATGATGTAATATCCTCCACCACGACCATGGCGTACGCCTACCATATCTAGTGCTACTAGCAGTTGCATGCGCTCTCTGACGTAGGAAGGGGTGACATTGAGGATTTTGCCAAGTTCTTCCGAGCTTAGGGGATGGGCAAAGGTTGCTTCGTTATCTTTTAGGCACTCTACAATCTCACGGTGGATCTGCATCAGGTTGATAGGCACTTTTTACACCCCTAATTTTTTTCACTCGACTGCTAAATCTAAGCTGCTAGTATTTGTGCTATATTTTTGTACATTAGGCCTTCCATTTACATCTTTTGATTTTAGCATTATTTCTTTCCAGGTCACGCGCATATTTTCCAAAAGCTCAATTACATTAGCTAAAATCTTTGGATCTTTTTTTATGTTGGCCTCTAATAATTGCTCTGAAATGTATATGTAGATTTTCCGCAAATTAGCTGCAATTTCTCCGCCTTTATCTGTATCTAAAGATACATTTAACTCTTCCACTATATCCTGAACTCGCTGTATTGATGCATTTGAACCCTCTAGATCACTGCCCTCAAGCTGTTCTTTTGCCTGTTTCGAAAAGCGAATTGCTCCATCATACAACATACTTACCAACTGCCCCGGGCTTGCTGTTTGAACCTTTATTTGCAAATAACGATCTAGATTATCCGTAGCCATTACTTCTCCCCCTCAAGCTTCTAAATCCACGTTCAGGCCCAAGTGTTTCATCATTTCGGCTAGCATATCAAGGACACGCTCTGGAGGAATTTGTCGCAGCATTTCTCCTGTTTCACTATCCAAGATGCTTACCATGATCTCACCTGTGCCTTTATGAACCTCTCTGCGAAATTCAACTCTGGAAACTTTTATGATCATATTTAGTCTTTCTAATAACTCGTCGAAATGACGACGCCAATATTCCCGATCTAATCTCACAATCTCAGCTGGTCTGGCAGCAGCATTTTCATTATTCTTTTGTAGGTTCTTCGCTAAGACCTCAATCGTATTAGTTGTTTTCATAGTCTCAGGAATAGAGGCCCGTGAAATATGTACTATAGTCCCCACTTTGGAGAGTCCCCCCTTTCTCAAACTCTCCCCCACTTTTCCCCTTTACCCGAAAAGTCCAGCTATCTGACCTGAAAGCCATGAGCTCTGGCTTTGCAGGATAGCTAAAGATTTTTCCATAGAAGTAAACTGCCTGACCAAATATAATTCCCTCTGCTCCATACGCTTGTCAAAGTCATCAATCCGTTTTTTGAGATATTTCATGCTTTCATCTAGTTCATCTTGCTGCCTTGGTACCACGCCTCCTTTACCATGCTCGTATACCCTTGTATCTAATAGGCTATCTAGATAATCCACAAGCCTAACTGCAATTCCACTTTCGATCGGTTTCTTGTCCTCATCACGAGTGATGATGCCATTACCATCAGCATCGTTGAAGAAAAACCTTGCTATTCCTTCTGGGTTGTTGCGAATAGCATCCTCTAGCTTATTGTCATTAATCTTCAGTGTTCCAGAATTAGCACCACTAGGATCTACAACACTCTCGATTCCCATTTGAGAGAGCAACTTGAATACACCATCAGAATCTGAGAGGGGGTCGATTATCTGTTCCAGGAGACCAAAACGGATCTTGCCAAGTGTGCTGTTACCGCTCATGAGCCCTGCTCTGCGTTCGCTATCGGTCATCTCCTCTATATCTTTATCTGTAACCGACTTTTCCTTAAGCTTGCTATTAAAATACTTAACTGTTTCGTTGTACTTGTTAACAAAATCCGTGATGGTCTTTTTGATGGTATCCTGATCCTGTTCCACATTGAGTTTCACAGGTTCAGTTGTTGTGGCTTTCAGATTAATTGTAAGGCCTGGCACAACGTTCGTTACCTGGTTGCTACTACTGTATATAGGCTGATCGTTATTGAAGCCAACAATTGAGAGCTTGGCATTTTGCCCCATTGAAACTGTAGAGCCAGCTCCTAAATCTAAAGCTTCGACAAAATTTCCTTCTACATCTTCCAGGACAATCTCAAAACTACCCGTAGCTTTGTTTTGGAAAATGAGGCGATCTGTCATTTTGTCGTAAAAAGCAGTTACCCCAGCATCAGAATTGTTGATCCTCGAAAGCACGTTGTCAAAATTATCGCGGCTAAGATCATAGGTTATTTCAACACCGTTAATCTTAAATTTCCCCTGGCCTTCAGTACCACCATCTTTATCTAAAAGCTCTTCAGCAAAATTAGCATTCTTCAGTAGTTCTCTATTATGGATATGCCCAAGGTGGCTAGTGCTTGTCCGTACAGCAACGCCACCGTTCTGCTCCTCGGGTGAAGTCAAAAGGTAAGTAACAGTAAGAAAATTGCTGGTATCTGTAACCGCACCCAAATTTACATTACCACCTGGATTTTTGGCTTTAATTTCTAGACAATCTGTAGCAGGATCGTAGGAGGCTATTACATTAGCAGCAGAGTCGTTGATCTTTTTGATTAGGTCATGTCCATCTGCACCTGTGCCATCACCCAAATAATCGCCATCTTCGATCTCGATTTGAGCACCATTGATTGTAAAGGTTCCCTTGCTAATGCGGGTCCCAAAATTGCCACCATCAGAAAAGGGTAAAAACTGATTTATAGCTTTACCGAGACCAAAACCAGCTTTGCCAGAACCACTCATGAGCTTGGTGCTGGATGCCAAGGCGTGGACTGTAATTTCATACTCAGCGCTATTTGCGATTCCGCTAGCTATTGCTGTAACTTTTTCTTCTTTGCTGCTGGTCACTTTACTTGCTAGCAATTTATCACGATGGAGAAGTCCTTCAACAGTAGTTTTAAAATCTAGAAGTTTAGTGTTTATTTCATTCCAGGTACTTTTTTTCCATTGCATTAATTGTAGCTGGCGATTCATAACAACTTGTGGCCTGCGTTCAATTGAAAGAAGTTGTTGGATTAGCAGATCTGTTTGAATACCCGACGCTGGGCCGTTAACTTGGATACCCATTTAAATATCCTCCTATTTGCATTCTATAACTAATATCGGCACTAAGCTGTTAAATTTAACTCATTTGTGAGTTCCTTATAAGAAATAACTAAACTAAAGATATCTCATTAAAAATCATAGGTAAACGAGCTTTATTCCTTTTATATTTGCAATATCTTCAATTTGAGTTCTTTCTATACTATTTCTGTGAGCGATAATTAAATCTGCCTTAAACTTGATCAAATTTGGCATCTCATCGAGTATTATAATATCTAAAGCATGATTATTTAACAGTTTATCACCAAAATTTTCCTTTAAGAGTTTCTCTATCTCAGGAGCTTCGTTCTCACTAATCAAAAAAAGGCATCCTTCTTTTTCATTTAATAAAACCCAACTAACGACAGTTGAAAGTGAACTGAAATCATCTTTTTGGGGAAAATATATAGTACTACTTCTTCCTGCAATAAAATTCTCAATCTCCCAGTATCGCAAATTTTCTAGCTCTTTGTGCCTATAGATATGGAATGCCGGATAATTCGTATCAACATACATTTTGAAACCCATCACAGCAGCCCTTATACAAAAATACCTATCCTCACCCAAAAAAGACAAATTGTATATATCATCAAAATTAACACCTGCTTCAAGAACTCTCCTTTTGATTAAAGTACAAGCACCCCCATGGCCTACCTGGTATAAACCTTGTACTCTCAATTTAGAGATAAAGTCTAAAGTCCTTGACTCAATTTCTTTATTAGTCAAATTTTCGCCTTTATTTTTTTCATATAATGTGTATTGATCAAACAGCCATACTTGAGGTAATTCCAAACCATTTTTATCCCATTTAGTCCAAAAAATATTAAAAACAATATCTTCATCGTCACTTAAAAGTTGTATTAAGGTATTAGGATGTAAACAAAGATCAGAATCAACCAAGAAAAGATAATCGAAATTCTGCTCTATGGTAAAATCAATTATTTGGTTTTTAAGGTTACCTACTCTTTCCATAAGACTGTTATCCCAAATATGACTCCCTTTATAACATTTATTTTGACCTTTACCTAAAATAAAGCCTCCATTTTCTTTCACAAAATCACCTAAAAGTTTAGTGCTTTCCTCCTCCTGGTTATCATCCATAAATAAATAACTAACTTCAAAACCTTCTACAACCAATTCAGAAAGAGAGCTTAAATACTCTCGCAAGATGATTGGATTTTGGCATACAGGAGCAGCAATTAAAACCTTTCTCAACAGAATCACCCTTATTATAAAACTATAAATATATATATTTAATCCTATGTACACAGCATACAACTCTTGAATACATGAAATAATTCTATTAATTATCATCAGGCCAAATCTTATCGTAGGTTCCCATGCTTATTATATTTGATTCAATATTTCTGTATAGCATAATGTTCTCTTTTTGTCAGTGTGCTCTACGTTAAACAAGATTGGTTAACTTCAAGCAAACTATAATCATTCAGCATATACTTAATCCTTCCTTGTAAAACATGTATGCCTCTTCCTTAAATCCTTCTTTTTCAGCAATGTTCCCGAGCATTTTTAAGGATTGTGAATCATAGGCTCCGTCATTATATGATTGAATCAACAATTCCGCAGCTTCCTTGAATTCACCTAAATTAAACCAAACCTTCCCAAGAACCAAGGTTATTTCGGCAGAACTTAACATTTTGTTTAAAACATTTAAAACCAAGACATGACTTACTTCCAAGCTCCCGATTCTAATAATAAACTCCACAATATCCTGCACCTGCCCCTGATTGATTACACGGTTTTCAAAAATAACTTCCTCTTCATTTAAAACAGACATTAATTTATTGAGAACCCAAAACCCATCATTTGAGGGGTTAATCTCCAATAATCTTCTTGCTAAATCCTGTGCTTTTGAAAACATATTTTTCTGAATTGAAGCAAGACATTGTGCTGTCAATGCAAGTTCTTCAAACTTCGTGTCCAGCAGATGGCACGAAAGTTCTGCTGCTAAACTAAAATTTCCACAATGCACGTAGCAATAGACTACAATTTGTATAGAGTCTAAGGACAGTTTATCTGCAGCAATACCCTCAAGGGACTTTAAAGCAAAATCAAATGCTTTATGTTTGGCAAAAATACCTGCTATTACTTGCGCAAGATCCTTATTATCTAAAAACCTATTCTTCTCAACAAAATCAAATGCTACATTTAGGCCCTCGATTATTATTTTAAGTTCAACTATTCGTGTAACTAACCGTTTTTGACTAGGTGAACTAGAAAGTGCCTGCTGATAAAATTCAATTGCTTCTTTATACTTACGTTCAGCATTCGCAATATCACCTAGCAATTTCAAAGCAAGATGACTGCCGACTCCTTCTAACGAGATATATTGAAAAGGTGGAGCCCCCAGTTCGAGACATCTGTGAAGACACTCTTTTGCTTGCTCCCAGGCCTTTTGTTTATGGTGTAACTTTGCCTCAACCAAAAACAAATCTGTGAAGTCAGGATATGCCTCTTGGGCAAGTTTAATGACTTTAAAAGCTTCATCAGTTTGGTTATTGTCAATGAGACAATCTGCAAGTCTACGCAGTAGGTCATGAGTATTTGTATTTTCTAAAGCAGGGCAAATTTTGAAAGAACGCTGATATAGTGCTATCGCCCTCTGAAAATCCTCTAGCCGTTGATACTCTCGTCCTAGGTGGTAATAAGTGAGATGATCTGCTTTCCCATCGGCAATGATTCCTTCTAACAAGCTAATATTTCGAGCTCTTTTAAATTTGTTTTTTACATGTTGCTTTTGATAACCATAATGGAAAATATTAATTTCTTTCCTATCAACTTTCCCGTCTTTGATAAAGATATTTTTTAATATCTGCTCATGGATCATGCCTTCAAAGCGATAACCTGGGCGATTCCTAAAAAGTCGGCAAACTTGAGCTGTGGTCATCCCACTATTACTATTACAGTCTGTTAATGTACTGATCACACCATCCAAATCAGGCTCACTAATTGTTACAAGAAGAAGCTCCCGAGAGGACGGATCTAATTCTTCATCAGCATCCAACACTAAAATCCACTCGCCCCTAGCTTTTGACAATGAAGCATTTCTAGCCTCAGCAAAATCACCTGCCCAAGGCATTTGGTATAAACGTGCACCAAATTGATGTGCTATCTCCATAGTCCTATCTGTAGAACCTGTATCCACAATTATGATTTCGTCTACAACACCTTCTACACTCTTCAAGCAACGTGCCAAGCAATCTTCCTCATTGCGCACAATCATGCAAAGTGATAAACTAATTTTCTCTCCCACTCAAATCAACCCCATATAAAAATAAGCGGGCTATATAGCCCGCCCTTAGGATTCTAAAAACGATATGTTTTAGATGTTTACCGAAGCAGCTGTAGTACTGCCTGAGGAGCAGTATTTGCCTGAGCCAACATAGCTGTTCCAGCCTGCTGCAGAATCTGCTGCTTGGTATAGTTAACCATCTCAAGAGCCATATCAACATCACGGATCCGTGATTCGGAGGCAGCCAAGTTTTCAGATGCCACACCAAGGTTGGCAATGGTGTGCTCTAACCTATTCTGCACAGCACCCAATGTCGCTCTATGCGTAGAAACTGCATCAATAGCACTTTGGATAGTTCCGATAACATTAGCATCAGTAATACCAATACCACTAATACTCAGTGTACTCGCAGTCATATCAGCAAGTGTTAAAGTAATGACTTGCCCATCCTCTGCTCCAACTTGAAATGCTATAGCGGCTGTTGTATTGAGCAATTCCTTGGTATTAAATTTGGTATCACCTGCAATACGATCTATCTCAGCTATTAACTCACCTACTTCAGTCTGGATAGCTGCTTGGTCGGTATCTGTAAGGGTACCATTTGCCGCCTGAACAGCAAGCTCCCTCATTCTCTGCAAAATGCTATGGGTCTCAACTAAAGCACCCTCTGCAGTCTGAATCATGGAAATACCATCCTGAGCATTGCTGACAGCCTGATTGAGGCCCCGGACCTGTGCGCGAAGCTTCTCTGAGATAGCAAGTCCCGCAGCATCGTCACCTGCGCGGTTAATGCGAAGACCACTGGAGAGCTTCTCCATAGCCTTGCCCATGTTACCAGAATTAATACCTAGGTTCCGGTGAGCGTTGATAGCCTCGATGTTCTGATAAATTCTCAAACTCATTCTTTCTTCCTCCTTGAAAATATATTTGGCATCCTTGCCGCAAAGTCTGGAACAGGGCTGTGGCCGGCCGGTACCTATGCCCTGATCCAAACTTTGTACCTAATAATAGTATCGTCAACTAGAAAAAGAAGTTAAGCCCCTGAAAAAATATTTTTCAACTTTTCCCAGTCTATATCTCCCTCTAACCGTGCCTTTTGGTTCTCCTCTATAATCTGAAGAAAAATTTCCTCCCTATGTACACTAACATCCCGGGGTGCATCTATACCAAGCCTTACCCGATCCCCCTCTATACTAACTATAGAGATTCGGATCTCATCGCCTATCATGATCCCCTGCCCGCTCTTGCGGGTAAGGACTAACATTGTTGGCACTCCTGCATGAGTCTCGTATAACCCTCCAGGATTGGATAGCGAAGCTCTTCATCTGGTCTGATAGCCTGAAACCCCATTTTTTTGGAAAGATTAATTAAAACAGGCCCCTGCAGGTTTGCACTCATCAGGGAGGGATCCTGAGGGATAGTCACAATGGCAAAGTACTCTAGTTCATCTGATTCTTCCACGGAGAGAAGTAGTTCTTCCTCTTTAGTCGGCACCAGCTGATACTCAGGTGCAAATTCATTAATAGGCAGTATAATAAAACTCAGCGCTCCATCCTTTGCCTTAAGGAGATGGAAGGGAGCACGCTTTTGATCCCATATTAGATCAAACATTTTATTTTCCTTAAAGCCGATTAAACCTTTAGGAAAGCTGATGGTCTGAGCTACCATTTATTCCACCTGCCAATCAATAAACATACCAGTGCGGTTCACAGTCCAGATTTTTAAATAATGGTGCTGCCGAATATATGCCTTCACAGCTGCAGGCTGGCAATCTATCTTTACCTTGCCACCGGCAAATCGCCCTTTCACTTTTCCTGGTTTGAAATCAATCTTCAATTCCCCTTCAACTTGAGCAGAAGGACGGCTTTTAGGGATTAGGGCTACATTGAACTCCTGCTCAGGCGGTAATTGCGCTGCTAACTCAGCTATGGTGTTTCCAGGATTCTCTATAGCGGCTAAAAAATCACCCTCTTGAGCTATCTCACCAATTGCCTCTACAGCCTTAACTTGACTTTGAACCTTTTGCTGCTCAGTTAAATAAAGAGGTCCACCTGTGCCAATCTCCTCCCACACCTTTCTCTGTTCAATATAGAGCTTCGGGCCCGTGCGTTCTATTTTAAGAATGGGAGGGGTGCGCTCCAATTGGATTAAAGGCGACTCTCTTTGCATATTTAACTTGGGCTTTCGTGTTTCAAGTCCTAAAAGTGCAGGTTGAGAATCTAACCTAATCTCAACTCGCTCCATGGCTTACCTTAAAAAGTCCATTAAAGTGGGCATGATCACCCGGGCGCCAGCACCTAAGGCTGCCCTATATACCAACTCGCTTGTTTTCAGCTCCATAATCACACCTGGAATATCTGCATCCTCATTCTGGCTTTGCAGTTGCTTATAGTTAACCTTCAATTCACTCATATGGAGATTTGCCAACTCAACTCTATTCATCTTGGCTCCAACCTCCGAGTGGTATTTAAGCAAATTATCTCTGGCTGCATCAAGTTCCCCCAAAGATTTACTTACCTGGCTAGCATCGCCGTTTTCTAAATGCTGCTTGATATCGATTAATGCCTTAAAAACCCTATTGGTTTCTGTCTCATCAGTACCAAATACACTGCTACCATCAAGGTTAACAGTCAGCTTTTGCTGAGGACCAATTCTGTATTCAATAGCACCGGCATCACCCTGTAAGGTTATTGTATCCCCAGAGCGTGAAAATGGTTTAGAGAGAGTTTGATGGCCGGCGAAAATATGTCTTCCCTCATGATTTGTATTAGCAATGGTCACCATCTGATGGATTAGTTGATCAATTTCAAAAGCAATAGCCTGCTGATCCTCAGGGCTCAAAGGGTTACTACCTTTTACTGCAAGCTCCTTTGCCCGGCGCAGCACATCCTCAGCCCCCATCAAAGCAGAATCTGTTGCAACAAGCCAGGCTTTAGCATCACCTAAATTCGCCTCAAACTGCTCTGCATCTGCCACAGCCGCACGCAGCGAGAGACTGCGAGCCACAGCTGCAGGATCGTCAGATGGCAAGCTGATCCTTTTTGTAGAGCTCAGCTGGCGATTGAGCTTATCCATCCGCTCCAGGTTATTGTAAAGGTTATTGGTCACATTCCGAACCAGCATGCTATTGGTAACTCTCATATCTTAAAACCTCCTGTGACTCTCTACCCCTATTATCGGCAACCTCTCTCTCTTTCTTTAGCCCTACCACAAGCCTTTTTCCCAAATGAACACTCTCCTCTTCATGCCCCTGGCAGAAAAACTATAAGTGAGGCACCCCTGAGTATCTGTGCGCGCAATTGGGATCCCAGCCCTCTGTAGCTGTTCTATTGTCGTCTCTGCCGGATGCCCATAGCGATTACCCTCCCCACAGGAGATGCAAGCCGCAATAGGAGAACACAGCTCGAAAAGTCTCGCACTGGTGCTTCCAGCTGCCCCATGGTGGGGAACCTTATAGAGAAGTGGCGGCAAATCCCGCCCAGCTATTGCCGCCTCCACCATTGCAATCGGCGCATCCCCTGTGAGCAAAACACCAAACCCTCGAAAGCGCACAAGCACAATTAAAGAGCGCAGATTAGGATCTAGGCCCCTGCCGCCGCCAAGCAGCTCCACCGCTGCCCCAGCTAGCTTCAGGCGCCTCCCCACAGGCGGCTCATCATCGGTCCACAAATATGTGGGGTCACGCTTGGCAATCGCCGGCCAAAAGCCTCGGGCGTGGTCTGCATGCTTGTGGGTGAGGACTGCCAAACTCAGCTTCCCCACCCCAAGCTTTGCCAGGAGCCTGTCCACCTGCACAGAACTTGGCCCCCCATCCACAAGGATAAACTTTCCCCGGGGGGTCCGGATTAAAATCGAGTCACCCTGCCCCACATCGAAGATGGTAACCTGAAGGCGTGGATTGAAAACACTCCCAACCAGCGGCAACCCCTGCCATAAAAACAATGCTACAAGGAGAAGCGAAATAGTTCTCCTGCCTGCCTCCCGGATCTTTGCTCCCCTACCTACCCCCGCCAGGCCATGGGGCCAGCTGAGGGCACCCTGCCAAATGCGATACACCACCACAATGAGGAGGTAGTAGAGGGCAAACTCCCACAGGGCAAGACAACGTACCTGGAGCACACCCCAGGGTAACTTGCCTAGAAAACTCGCCAGGGCGTTCACGAGTCGCGCGATGGGATATAACCCCCATGCCAAAGCTTCTCCTAGGGGCCGTGCTACCAAAGCCAAAAGCCCCGAGAGCAAGCCCCCCTGGACTAATAATCCCAAAGCGGCCCCGAAGAGGAGATTAGCCAGAGGCGAGAGGGGCACCACTTGATTGAAAAAATGTGCCACCAGAGGCAAGGTCCCAAGTTGCGCTGCCAGGGAAATCCCCAAAAGCTTGAGCAGGCCTTTTGTGGAAAGAGAGAGCTGATTGTAGGCGAGAATACTCAGCGTGGCCAAAAAACTTAAGAGAAAACCTGGATCTAAAAGCAGCAGGGGATTGAACAGAAGCAGAAGTAGCCCAGAGAGCCCCAGGGAATTGAGACCTTCTGTGCGCAGCCCCAGGAGTTTGGCCACAAGATCTAGTGACAACATCACAAGAGCCCGGATCGCCGGCGGCTTCCAGCCCACAGCCAAAGTGTAGAGAAACATCAAGATGATTGTCAAGGGAGGCGAGGCAAAACTTGCACAGAGGATCCGCACAAACCCCACATGGAGCCCTGAGACCGAAAGCAGGTGCGCGAGACCCAAGGCAGAGAAGCCATGGGCCACATCTGTATTCAGTCCTTGGCGCTGCCCTAAAATCACAGCCTCCAGCAAACCCCGCTCAGCTTCAGGCAGGGCCCTCCAGGGCGCTGCCAATTTCCGGGCCAGGGCTTTCCCCAAAAGAAAGCGCTGGCCCACCACCTGAATTTTCCTCGCCTCCCCTGTAAGATAGCAGCTGTCCCGGGCCAGGTGCCTCCGCCAGCTGCGCTCTGTAGGATTGCGGGCCCGAGGCGGCAAAGCAAAGCTGCCCGAAAGCTCTACTCGCATCCCAGGAGCATAGTCCCCACCTTTTATGCTAACCTCAAGTTTTACTTTCTTGGGCAAAGCCAGGGGCAGAGAGTGCTTCTCTAAAACCACCAATAAAACACTGCCCCAAGAATGCTCCCGGACCTCGTGGATCACACCCCAAACTTGGGCTGTTATTTTCCCGTCGACTGCTACCCGCCCAAAGCTTTCCACAAACAGATAATAGCTCCGCAGCTGAAGCTGCATTCTGCCAAAACCAAAGACTAGGATGGCAAGAAGCAAACAGGGCGTAGAAAGATCAGGCTTGAGCATCCACACCACAAGCAAAATTCCTAAGCTCGCGATGGCCAGCCAAAAGGGCCAGAGCCAACTGGGAAATACCTCGGCTATGGCAATTCCAGATCCGAAAAAAACCAGAGCGCAAAGAAGGGGGTATTGCTTCATAGCTCCAAATGCTCCCGGAGCTTCTCCAAAGTTTTAGGCCCGATTCCTGAGACATCTAGAAGTTGCTCCATGGAGTCGAAACGGCCGATGCTCTGCCTGTGGGAGAGGATCCGGCTGGCAATAGCCGGACCAATCCCGGGCAGAAGCTGGAGCTGCGTGGCGTTTGCAGTATTTATATTCACTTTGCCCCTGAGAGCCTGCTTCGACTTTTGGGCTGTAGTGCGTGACTGGGGAGCCTCTGAGATGCTACCTTGGATTTTTTCCTCTGGAGGCGCCTCACCTTTCGCTGGCAGATAGATCTTACTGCCATCTAGAAGCTCCTGGGCTAGATTGAGAAACTCAAGATCTGCTTTTTCTGTTGGCCCCCCGGCGCGTTCTAGGGCCTGGAAGACCCGGGAGGAGGCCGGGAGCTGATAGACACCGGACTTTTTCACCTGGCCGCAGACATGGACGTAGATCGTCTCGGGCTCAGGCTCTGGAGCTACTGTTTGTGGCTCCTGGAGCACAACCTCCTCTCCTCCCCAGGAGCGGCCTACCAAAAGGCCCGCTCCTAAAAGAAGGAGGGACAAAAAAATCGCCACGGAAGCACGCTCCCGTGGCGATAACCTACCAAACCAATTTGTGATAACCACAGGCACACCTCTCCTTTTGTCAGTCCCCTCGAGCAGGTGGCCTTCTCACAATTTACTTATTCTGGATTTACTTGTGTTCTCCTGCTAAGCTACAACAATATTCACGAGCTTTTTCGGAATCACAATTACTTTTCGGATCTGTTTATCACCAATAAACTCCTGAACCCTAGGTGAAGCTAGGGCTAGTTTCTCTAGCTCGGCATCAGTTGCATCTACAGCTACTGCTAATCTCTCTCGCACCTTGCCATTGACCTGCACCACAACAGTCACCTCAGAGACAACTATCGCTGCTGGATCATACTGAGGCCAGGCCTGTTTGTGAACGCTACCCTCATGCCCTGTTGCAGTCCACAGCTCCTCGCTGATGAAGGGGGCGAAGGGCGCCAGCATCAGGATCAATAGCTCCACTACCTCACCTACTGTGGTAGGATCAGGATTGGGAGCCTGCTCCCGATAGTGGTATGCTGCATTCACCAGCTCCATAATGGCGCTAATGGCGGTATTAAACTGGAAGCGATCTGTGAGGTCCTCCTGAACCTTTTTCAGGGCCAGGTGGGCTTGCCTGCGAAGTTCCTGTTCTGCCTCGCCACTTTTTTGCTCCTTTTGGCTGCCCAGGACATCCTGCCAGTCGGCTACCAGGCGCCAGATCCTATTGAGAAAACGATGCGCTCCCTCAACAGCTTTATCGCTCCACTCAAGATCACGCTCTGGAGGCGCTGCAAAGAGGATGAACAGACGCGCAGTATCTGCTCCGTACTTCTCGATGATATAAGTTGGATCAACCACATTCCCCTTGGACTTGGACATTTTAGCTCCATCCTTCAGCACCATGCCCTGGGTGAGGAGGTTTACAAATGGTTCATCCACTCCCACAAGCCCCAGATCGTGAAGGGCCATGGTAAAGAAGCGGGAATACATCAGGTGCAAGATGGCATGCTCTACCCCGCCAATATACTGATCCACGCCCATCCAATAGTCAACTTTTTCCCTAGCAAAGGCCTCTTCACTATTTTTAGGATCTGCATAGCGGAGGAAATACCACGATGAACAAACAAAAGTATCGAAGGTGTCTGTCTCGCGTTTTGCCGGTCCACCGCAGGTGGGACAGGTTGTGTTCACGAAAGAATCGCAATCTGCCAGGGGAGATTGTCCACCTGGCTTGAAGGCTACATTTTCAGGGAGAACCACAGGCAAGTTCTCATCTGCAACAGCACCGCACTTCTCGCAATAGATAATGGGAATAGGAGCTCCCCAATAGCGCTGTCTGGAGATGAGCCAGTCACGGAGTTTATAGTTCACCCGGCGCTTGCCCAGTTTCTCCTGTTCAATAAAGTCCGAAATTTTCTCGATTGCTTCTTGATTATTAAGGCCACAGAAAGAGCCAGAATTGATTAGGGTTCCGTCTTCAACATAGGCCTCACGCATAGACTCAACGCTTATGTCTCCTCTAGGGGACTGAATTACCACCTTCAAGGGGAGATTATATTTTTTGGCAAACTCAAAGTCCCGCTGATCGTGGGTAGGAACTGCCATTACAGCCCCTGTACCGTAGCTGGCCAGGACATAGTTGCCAAGCCAGATGGGAACCTTCTCACCATTTAGTGGGTTGATAGCGTAGCTGCCAGTGAAGATCCCACGTTTCTCAGTTTCGGTTGAGGTGCGGGTAAGATCGTCTTCTTTCCGTACCTGCCCAATAAAATCCTCGAGCTCCTTGCGATTCGGTGCAGTAGCCAGTAGCTCTTCCACCAAGGGGTGCTCAGGTGCCAAGACCATATAGGTGACGCCGAAGATGGTGTCGGGTCTGGTGGTGAAGATAGAAACCTTACCCTCTCCCCGCTCCAGGGGAAAGCCCACCTCTACGCCTTCGCTTCTGCCGATCCAGTTCTCCTGCATCAGCTTTACTTTCTCTGGCCAGCCAGGCAGTTTCTCTAAATTCTCCAGCAACCTATCTGCATAAGCTGTGATCTTGAAGAACCATTGCTCTAGATCCTTGTGGATCACCTCGGAGTCGCAACGCTCACAGGCTCCATTTACCACCTGCTCATTGGCAAGCACTGTTTGGCAAGATGGACACCAGTTTACAGCAGCCTTTTTCTTATAGGCTAAACCCGCTTTATAAAGCTGGAGAAAAAGCCACTGAGTCCAGCGATAATAATCCTGTTGGCTGGTTGTGATCTCCCGACTCCAATCGTAGCTGAGGCCAAGCTGGGTGAGCTGTTTTTGCATCAGCTTGATGTTCTGTTGAGTCCACAGGGCAGGATTGATGCCACGCTGGATTGCTGCGTTTTCTGCAGGTAGCCCAAAGGAATCCCAGCCCATGGGATGGAGGACATTATAGCCACCCATAGTGAAGTATCTGGCGATCACATCGCCAATTGTATAGTTGCGGACATGTCCCATGTGAAGTTTACCCGAGGGGTAGGGGAACATCTCCAGGCAATAGTATTTGGGTTTGTCCTGGTCCTCCTCTACCTTAAAAAGCTCTGCAGCGGCCCAATTTCGCTGCCACTTCTCCTCAATTTCTCCTGGTTCATACTTTTCTTTGAGCCGCTCAACCATTCTTCTACCTCCCATTTATAATTCCAAATTCGAGTTGCTTCTATTTTAACAGACTCCGAGGATCCTCTCAAGGGTTAAATACAAGAACAACTACCTTTTTCTTTGAAAAAATGCTATACTTTCCCCTGGGAGGTAGAAAAATGGAGATTTTCTTGAAGAAGTTAAGTAAAACAATTGAATATGAACTGAAAAGAACCAACAGACGCAGTGGTTCTTTTCGGGTAGCTATAAAAAATGGCAAACTCACAGTTTACGCTCCTTCTGATTGCCCTGTTTCCATTATCGAAGAGCTGCTCCAAGAGAGAGCACAGTGGATTGAAGAAAATCTCACGCGCCAAAAAAAGATAGTTGACAGGCCAAAGGATACCATCCTCTACCGAGGTCAAAGCTATCCGCTTAAAATTAAGATCGCAGAAAAAAACTGGGTTTCTCTTGAAGATGCTTTTGTGGTTGATACACCTAAGAGCGATCCCCAAGTAATCAGCCAGCTTTTAGAATGCTGGTTTAAGATGGAGGCCGAAAGAATTATCCCCAAGAGAGTCTTGGAGCTTGCGAGAAAAGTTGGTGTCTGTCCGCAGAAGATTTCTTTTCGCAATCAGAAGACCCGCTGGGGAAGCTGCTCTTCTTCAGGTAATATTAGTTTAAATATCAGGCTACTGATGGCACCGGAGTGGATTTTTGACTATGTAATTATCCATGAGCTGTGTCACATACATGAACCTAATCATTCCTCACGCTTTTGGCAGCATGTTGCCAAATTTTGCCCGGAATATAAAGAGGCAAGGGCGTGGTTGAAAAAACATGGTCACGCCCTTGCCTTTTAGCTCAATTAATTTTTGCTGCCAGTAAAAAAGAGGATTGCATCGCGAAAAAACTCTGCGCCACCCGCCTGCCCCTGGTTGTAGAAGGCAGCGAATCTCGGATCTTCCACATACATCTGGGCAAGTGCTGCATGTGCCTCGCTATTGTAGCTGCCCCAGGCCATCTCTAGCCACTCCCGATGCAGTTTCGCAGTCTTTTGGGCAAGCTCGCCCTGTGGGTCCCCTGTAGCCACGGCCGCTTTCAGAGTTTCCAAAATACTAGCTCCCAGTTGCTCCCACGTCTCATACTGTTCCCGGGTCATGCCTCCGATCGCCCCATTTGATTGCTCCACTGCCTTATCCCCATATTTGGCTCTGATCTCGTCCCCGTACTTCTCCTCGTTGTCGGCAATCAACTTCTCCTTGAAGCCCAGAAACTTTTCCTGATCACCCATCTCAATTCCCCCCTCTTTTGACGCTATAGTCTGCTCTACATTGGCGATGAGCAGATCTATTTGTTTCCTTTTGTCCTGGAGCCTTTGGCGATGTTCCCGCAGTGCCTCCAGTCCATCGAAAGCAGGATCACCTACGATCTTTCGGATCTCCTCGAGTCCAAGCCCCAGCTCTCTATAAAAGAGGATTTGCTGTAGTCTATCCACCTGCGCTTGCCCATAGATGCGATACCCCGCGGAGTTGATTCTTGCAGGCACGAGAAGGCCAATCTCGTGATAATAGCGGAGTGTTCTGGTGCTGATCCCTGCCATCCGTCCTAGTTTTTGCACTGTATATTCCAAAGCTTCACCTCCTGACAAAATCACTATACACCTTTACGTAGCGTCAATGTCAAGGGATTTTTAAAAAATCTTTCTAACCAAAAAGAGAATCTCCAGGAATTACCAACAGCTAGGGAAAAGAGACTTTCGCCGCAGTGGTTTGATCTCTTGCTAACGTGAGACACGTTCATGATCAAAAGGCCGTGGCAAATGCCACGGCCTTTTGGCTAACTTCTATGATAGCACTACAACGTGAATTTTATTTAAGTAAAGAGAAGCCTTCTACTTTTTGATCTCTTACGTTTATGCGACTTATAGGCATAGTAGTTACTGCGA
>ENA-UOOK01001024-UOOK01001024.1-fermentation-metagenome-genome-assembly--contig:-NODE-1024-length-37541-cov-22.733100_pt1 | contig 37541 bp, 25 predicted proteins | sample MGYA00245777_ERZ724023 | MGnify/ENA primary metagenome ERZ724023 (study PRJEB28704, sample SAMN03018312) | fermentation metagenome | biome: anthropogenic terrestrial biome; feature: soil...
GTTACTGGCATGCAGAACATCCGTGATACTCTTCCTTATCCTCGCTGCTACAAGGACATGCTTTTCTAAATGTTCTTCCACCGCAAAGAGAATCTGAGTCAGCCTGAAGAAAACGCTGAGAATCCCCAGAATATTTCCGGTGGAAATAATACTAGTCCAAACATTCCTAATCCCATCAACATTGTTGTTAACAATATCCCCGAAACAAAAGCAGTCCCCAAAAAGAAAAGTCCGGTCGAGATTACCTTAAAAATAATTTCTACTGCCCTAGTCTTAGCTCTTTTAGGGACATCAATTTATGCTATCTATGAAGTCATCAATGAACAGGCTTATGCCGAAGAGAAAGATGATTCCTACATTCTTTTAAACAGCAAGAACTTTGCTGATAGCCAGGCAGTCTATTCAAAGTTTGGTACAGCTGATACTACTATCTCCAATAAACTTAAAATCAAAGACTACGCTCTTTTAGGTGCTAGGCTTTATCTTAGCGAAAGCAAGATTACCCCTTCCTCTTTAGCAAGCTCTGATCTCACTTCGGTGGTCGGAACTGGTTATTCTGATATAGCTTTATTCAGTCTTTCGACTGAATCCTCCTCTCCTTCAACCCTTTCCACTTCCTTTAAGAATGGCAAATACTATATTGATTTATCGGATTGCTCAGAAGGAGACTATCTTATTTTCCCTATAACCGAATATTATGATTCAACTAACAACTCTCTCGATATGGCTAAGATCTATCCTTTCTCCATCAATTCCTCTGATGCCATCAACACAACTTTCTACTCCTTGCCTAGCGAGGACGGAACAAGAAAACGTATTTCCCTCAAGAACAACACCGCCTCTCCTTACACTGTCATCAGTGTCGTAAACTGTGGATCAACTTTGCCTACTAATTACTATGATGCTGTCATCTATGATGCTCAGTATCAGGAAAGCTCGGACTCCCTAACTTATCAGTCTTCTAGCTCTGCTGAAAGGCTCTCGGTTTTATCAACGATAGCCTCAAACCTTGAAGTCTCCCGCTACAAAATAAAAGCCGTCAGTTCCTTAGTTGAAGCTATTGAAGCTAATAGCAATATTAGCCTAGCTCTAAGTAATTCCATTTCCGAAAGTCGTTGTTCCATATATAATAGTTATGGCTTTAATACGTTAAAGACTAAAACTTTAAGTTCCAACAGCCAGCTTGGCGGTTATGACTTCAACCCTGAAATCAGAGAGACTGCCGGTTACTTAGGTTTAGCAGGTCAGGCATATGCCGGAATCATCGGCAATGACTTAGTCCCTAGCGTAAGCTCCAAGCTAGGAAAAGAAAGCTTTATTATCAACAATTCGGATAGCAGTTATTTAGAGACGATAGCTAGCGTCTTAGCCAATTGCTAAAAAAGGAGGAAGTTATATGGAAGAAGGAAAGATTTTAGTTACTGGAGGAGCCGGTTATATTGGCTCTCATGCCGTCAGACAGTTGGTCAAATCAGGTTTTCAGGTGGTAGTAGTAGATAATCTTTCTACCGGACATCTCGATGCCGTTGATCCAAAAGCCGAGTTTGTTTATGGCGATGTCAGAAACTTAGGTCTTCTAGATGCTATCTTCACCAAAAACAAGATTGTCGGCGTTATGCAGTTTGCCGGCAAAATCATTGTTCCGGAATCCGTTAGCCATCCTCTGAGTTATTTTGATGATAACTTCTCTGGTGTCTTAGCTATCTTAAGAGCGATGAGAGCTCATGACTGCAAAAATATCGTCTTCTCTTCTACAGCAGCTGTCTATGGTTCCTCTAAGGAGCCAGCTATCACTGAGGATGCTCCTTTGCATCCTGAATCACCTTATGGATTCTCTAAATTAGCTGCCGAGCATTTAATCTGCGATTGCGAAAAAGCCTATGGTATCAAGCACTGCATCTTCCGTTACTTCAACGTTGCCGGTGCTAGCGAAGATAGTTCAATCGGTGAGGCTCACCCAGTTGAAACTCACTTGATTCCAGTCACCGTCAATGCTTCTGAATCTGGTAAACAGATGCAGATTTTCGGTAACGATTATGCCACTAGAGATGGCACTAACTTACGTGATTATATCCATGTCCTTGATTTAGCTGATGCCCATGTTTTAGGCATGAAGATGCTCTTAAACGGTGGCAATTCAGCTATCATCAACTTAGGCAGTGAGACGGGCTATACCAATAAGGAAATAGTTGAGACTGTCGGTGAAGTCACTGGCAAGAAGGTCAACTATGTCTTTGGTCCTCGCCGTGCTGGCGATGCGGATTCAATTGTTGCCTCTAACAAGAAAGCTATGGAAATCTTAGGCTGGAAGCCGACCCGTGACTTAAAGCAGATGATCACTGATGATGTCAATTGGAGAAAGAAGCATCCGGAGCTTTACGGCAATCCGAATAACAAGTTCTCTAAGGTTCAGCTTCAGCATGTTGATAAGGTCAATGAGACTAGAAACCATTCTTCCCTTTATGAAGAATTAGAAAACATCGACCGTATCAAAGCCCATAAGATCAAAGTCGCTAATGATCTCTAAAGAAACAGTAATCAATAAATATAATTTCAGGGATTTGGGTGGACTGAGGACAGCTTCCTCAGTTACCCATTCCTCTTTTTATGTGAGAAGTAAATCTTTGACTTCTTTGGATGATGAATTCAAGTTGCTTCTTCTTGAACATAACGTTAAAGGCGTAATAGATTTAAGAACTTTAAAAGAAGTGAGTAGCAATCCTGATGACACTAGCTATCTAAAAAGCCAAGGCATTGAATACTTTTCCTTTCCAATCAAGGATATGATTCATACTGAGAGGGTTGATGAATTAAACGGAAGTCTCTTCACTGACTATAAAGACATCCTTTTCCATCAAAGAGAAGCTATTCAGGATATTTTTAAATTGCTGGCTTCTTTTTCCGCTGGTGCTCTTCTTTTCCACTGCAATTCCGGAAAAGACCGAACCGGTGTGATAGCGATGCTTCTTCTATCTTTAGTCGGAGTAAAAGATGAAGAAATTATTAATGACTACACTATAACCGATAAGAATATGGCGACTCTTTTTAAGCTTCATCCTGAGACTTTCAGGGTTCCTTTTTCTTCTTTTGTCGCTCATGCTAAAGCTTGTGATGCCAAGAAAACTTTAGATTTAATTAAAGAATTAGGCGGAAGTGCAGAATACTTAGCTAATTCAAATGTTTGTAATCAAATAAAGAAGAAGTTTATCAGCTAGTTTTAAGCTTAGAAGACTGGCAATTAAAAAAATCGCTTTCAGGGACAAAGAAACAATTTACTATTGACGTTTTTTGTTATATCTTGTTCCTATTGTTATTTTTAACCAAGGAGAGCAAAACACCATGTTAGACAAGAACTTTGATATTGCTTCGCAGTTCGGTATCGATGTTTTTGGTGAAGCGCAGATGAAGAAATACCTCGCTCCGGCTGTCTTCAAAGAACTTGAAGCCACCATCAAAGAAGGAACTCCCTTAAAAGAAGAGTTAGCTGATGATATCGCTGAAGGTATGAAAAACTGGGCTTTATCAAAAGGTGCGACCCATTACACTCATTGGTTCCAGCCTTTGACTGGTTTGACTGCCGAAAAACATGATTCCTTCATCTCAGCTCCTGATAGTCATGGTAAAGTCATCATGGAATTCTCCGGTAAAGAGCTCATTAAAGGCGAGCCTGATGCTTCTTCCTTCCCCTCGGGTGGATTAAGAGCCACCTTTGAGGCCCGTGGCTATACGGCCTGGGACTGCACTTCTCCCGCCTTTGTCATTCACGATGAATACGGAGCAGTTTTATATATTCCAACGGCTTTCTGTTCCTACACCGGTGAAGCCTTAGATGAAAAAACTCCTTTGCTTAGAAGTATGGATTATCTTTCTGACCAGGCGGTAGCGGTCTTAAGAATATTCGGCGATAAGAAGACTAACAGAGTTTCCACTTATGAAGGACCGGAACAGGAATACTTCATCATTGATGCCCCCGCCTTTGAAAAGAGAAAAGACTTAGTCTATACCGGAAGAACTCTCTTTGGAGCCAGTGCTCCAAAAGGCCAGGAAATGGAAGATCATTACTTTGGACCTATCAGAGAAAAGATTGTCGCCTTTATGGCTGAAGTCAACGAAGAGCTTTGGAAGTTAGGAATCCCGGCTAAGACCGAGCATAATGAAGTTGCTCCTTCTCAGCATGAGTTAGCTAACATCTATTCCCAGACTAACTTAGCCGCAGATCAGAACCAGATTGTCATGACTACTCTAAAGAAAGTAGCCAAGAAGCATGGTTTTATCTGTCTTTTAGCTGAAAAGCCTTTTGCCGGCATCAATGGTTCTGGAAAACACAATAACTGGTCTATCAATAAAGAAGATGGAACTAACTTACTAAAGCCAGGCAAAGATCCTAAAGACAACACTCAGTTCTTAGTCTTCTTAACAGCCGTTATTAAAGCTGTTGATGAATATTCCGGACTCTTAAGAGAATCCGTTGCCACTTACGGGAACGATTTCCGTTTAGGTGCTAACGAAGCTCCTCCGGCAGTCGTCTCTATCTTCTTAGGAGAAGACTTAGAAGAAGTTGTCAATGAAATCACTGATCCTCAGATTAGCAAGAAAGCTAAAGCCAGCACTACTATCTATGGCTCAAAGACTTTGCCGACTCTTTCTAAAGATTCCACTGATCGTAACCGTACCTCGCCTTTTGCTTTCACTGGTAACCGTTTTGAATTCAGAATGGTCGGATCAGAACAGAATATTTCTGAACCTAATACCGTCTTAAATACTATCGTAGGATCAGAACTTAAAGACTTTGTCGAATATGTGAATTCTAAAACTGATAAAAGCCTAGCTATCCATGATTGGATCAAGGATGGCTTAACTAAGCATAAACGCATTATCTTCAGCGGCGATGGCTATTCCAAAGCCTGGCTTGAAGAAGCTAATAGACGTGGTCTTCCTAATCTTAAGACGACAGTTGAGGCTACCGATGTCCTCAATGACAAAAACATTGTTGATCTCTTCGATAAGAGCAAGGTCCTTTCCCCGGTTGAAGTCAAATCAAGAGCTTTAATCAAATACACAAACTATGCAAACTCAGTTCTGATAGATGCAAAGACTATGTCCCATATGGCACATAAGCAGTATCTTCCCGCCATCAACAAATATTTCTCTTCCTTAGCTAAAGAAGAGAATGACTTAAAGTCTATCAACTTCAAGGTTAATTCTTATCTCGATGAAACAATGACACATATCTCCACTCTTCTTGATAAGGCAGCCATTGCTCTTGATACCTTAGATGAGAAGCTTGAGGGAATTAAAGGCTTTGCTGGAAGAGACTTAGCTAGTTACTGCGAAAATAAACTCTTGCCGGCTATGGCTGAATTAAGAAAGCCTATCGATGCCTTGGAACTATTAGTCTCTAAAGAAGACTGGCCGGTTCCTTCTTACGGCGATTTGCTCTTCCATACTATCTAATCAAATAAAAATGGCTATCAAGGTTAGTACCTGATAGCCATTTAATTTACTTTATTTTCTTTGCTTCTATAAACGGATTTTCTTTATTGACTGCTCTTTGAACAAAGTAAGCAATCCAAATAAAGGCAAAGATAATCAAAAAGCCAAAGAAGACATCGGAGAAATAATGGGCTCCGTAAATTATTCTAGCCAGAGCAACGGTGATAGTGTAAACAGCAGGAATTAAGGTGCAAAGAAGATAAACTTTCTTGGTTCTCATATTCTGATAATAGCAAGGTATCAGCATTAAAACAAAAGTGGTTGAAGCACTTGCTACATGACCAGAGGGGAAAGAATGAAAATCGTCTTTTATATTAACACCTAGGTCCGTTGGAACACTGCTGTTTACTTGATACCAAGGCAAAAAAGTCAAACTACTATTAACGTTTATGGCTCGATACCGGACTCTTGAGAAGACTGGCTTTAGGATAAACTGAACGAGAATCTGTCCAATAGCAACCGCGACAAAAGCTACCACAGCAATCCTAATCAAAGTATTTAAATCATAGTCAATCAGTCTCTGAAGTGGTTTCCTTAAAATAAAATAGTAAATTGAAGAAATGATTAAACCTGAGAGTGCATAGACAACAAAAGGAAGAGGAGAAAAGAAAGAAATCCAATTGCTTTCCGGAGCATAATAATTGCAGAAATATCTAACAATACTATGAATTGCTGCAAATCCGACAACTATGGAAAGAAAACCGGAAATGACTTGACCCAAAAGACACCAGACTCTCGGTCTTCTTTTATCTAAGACCACAAAAGTCAGAGCCAAAAAGAGCTGAGCAAAAATATATAAAGGCTGTTCACCAAAGATTTCGAAGATTCTTCCAAAGACATTAGTTGAATATCTTTCACCCGGAGCTAGTCCACTCACCAGGTTCTGAGAAATAGCTAGATCAATAGCACCGTTATTGACACTGACTAAAACAATAATAGATATAGCGAAAAGAACTATTGCCCAAAAAGAAATATAAAAGGATTTTTTAGTCATAAAGATTTCCTTTCTCTCACTGCTAATATCATAAGCAAAGATTGAAAGGATTAAAAGAGGTAAAGCTAGAACAAGGTCAGCTGATTGGAATCAGGTAAGTTATCTAAAGCATCATAGTCACGGAAAATCTGGACAGTCTTATCCGAGACATGTCCGCGGCTTTGTAAGTCTTCCACAGAAGTGAAAGGAGATTCCTCTCTAGCTTTAACAATAATATCTCCAACACTGGAACCAATGCCATCAATAGCTGAGAAAGGAGGAATTATCTTATGAGTTTTAGGATCAACAATGAATTTGGTGGACTGAGATTTAGTTACGGATATATTCTCAAAACTATAGCCACGGTCATACATTTCAATGGCCTGCTCATAAGTGTTGATCAAAGACTGCTCCTTGTTTTCAACTGGTTGACGGCTAGCTAAGCGGTCTTTAATATCAGTCAGTTTAGAAAGACAGGCCTTATCGCCTTTTAGCATAGTCGGTAAATCATAAGCGTCACATCTTAAAGTAAAGTAAGTAGCATAATACTCTAAGGGATGATGAACCTTAAACCAAGCACAGCGAACAGCCATCATAACATAGGCTACTGCATGTCCTCTGGGGAACAAATACATAATCTTTTCACATGATTTCAAATAGTAGTCCGGAACATGATGCTCAAGCATCAGTTTCGTATACTTCTCACGTTTTTCCTTAAAGTCAGGATTGCAAAAATTGCCTTTTCTGACGATTTCCATAATCTTGAAAGTATCATTCAAGTCAAGTCCGTACTGTTCATGAAGTCCGACCATGATATCATCACGGCAGGCGATGACATCTCGAAGAGTCTTGCCTTCCTTTAAAATCAAATCCTGAGCATTGCCGGCATAGACATTAGTACCATGCGATAGACCGGAGATTCTTACTAAATCAGCAAAACATCTTGGCTTAGTTTCAAGAAGTGTTCTTCTTCCAGTTTCGGTTCCAAATTCAGGTAATCCTAAAGCACCGGTTTCCTGATTGAGAATATTCTTCTTTAGATGCAAGGCCTTGGGAGACCAAAACAGAGATAAGGCTTCAGGATCATTGCTAGGAATCTTATCCTTGATTTCCTTAAAGGAAATACCAACCATATCGCATTGCATCTTAACCGCCTGAGGATCAACATGCCCGAGCATATCAAACTTCAGGACGTTATCATGAATAGCGTGGAAATCATAATGGGTAGTCTTCCAGGAAGAATCGACCTCATCAGCCGGGTACTGGACAGGAGTGAAATCATAGACTTCCATATTGTCAGGAATAACAATAACACCTCCAGGATGCTGACCTGTAGTTCTCTTAACATCTATACATCCCATAGCAATACGGTCAATCTCGGCGTTCCTAATCTTAGAAGTATCTTTATTAAGCGATTCAAAATAACCTAAAACATAGCCTCGGGCATTCTTTTCCTGAGTGGTCTGAATAGTACCAGCCTTGAAGACATTCTTCTCACCTAACAGTGATTTAATATGTTCATGAGCCGTTGATTGGAAATCAGAGGGGAAGTTTAAATCAATATCAGGAACCTTTTCAGCATGGAAGCCTAGGAAAGTAGCAAAAGGAATATTCTGACCATCCCCAATCATCTTAGTTCCGCATTCAGGGCAGTTCTTGTCAGGTAAATCAAAACCTGAGCCATACTTAGAAGTATCAGCCCATTCCAAATGATGGCATTTAGGGCAGCGGTAATGAGGAGGAAGGGGGTTAACTTCGGTAATGCCAGACATAGTGGCCACCAAAGAAGAACCGACTGAGCCTCTGGAACCGATCATATATCCGCAGTCGTTAGACCATCTAACTAATTCTGAAGAAATCCAATAAATAACAGCGTAGCCGTTATCAAGAATACCTTTAAGCTCCGTATCTAGCCTTTCCTGAATTGGCTGAGGAAGAGGATCGCCATACATTTCTTTGGCAGTCTTAAAAACCAAATCAGTCAGCATCTTTTCGCAACCTGGAATACTAGGCGGATAGAGCTTATCCTTAGTCGGCTTAATATCATCATTAATCATATCAGCCACTTTATTAGTGTTATCAATGACGATTTCTTCTTCAAGAGCTTTATCATTCAGGAAACTGAAGCATTCCATCATCTCATCAGTCGTCCTGAAATGCTGATCAGGGTTTGGAAGAGGATTACTGTACCAAGCATTCTTCTCATCCTGAGAAGCAGAATCATAAGGAGCTAAGTTCAAAGGATGTCTAGCGCCTTTTAAGCCTTTAGAGGAAATAAAGACATCACGGTAAATCTTATCTTCCGGATTAAGGTAATGGCAGTCGCCAGTAGCACAGACCATCTTTCCGATATCCTTAGCAGCTTTGATTAGATCCTTAAGGATCATCAGCAATTCTTCGTTAGAATGAAGCTGTCCGGTATGAATCAAATAAATATAGTTAGCCGGAGGCTGAACTTCGATGAAGTCATAATACTTCATCGTATCCTTTAGAATCTCCTCTGACTTAGTCATAGCATGTTCAAAGACTTCGCCATTGAAACAAGCCGAACCCAAAATCAGGTTCTTCCTGTTTTTGTTTAAGAGAGATTTAGGAATAAGTGGGTTACCGTTCTTAGACATAAACTGAATATTAGAAATAGAGATGAGACGATATAGGTCTTTAAGGCCATCCATATTCTTAACATAGGCAGTCACATGATAAGGATGCATTGATCTTAGCATCTCATCCGAGACTTTTAAGTTAGCTAATTCTTCATGCATCATATTAGGATTATTGATTGTGAGCTTAGAAAGCATGAACTCAAACATCTTGCCTAAAGTCTCAGCATCATAGTTGGCTCTATGGGCACTAGTCTCATCGAAATCGACCTGCATCTCTCTAGCCAAAGCACCTTCAGTATGACTTCTTTTATCAGGATACAAGTATCTTGATATTGGTAAAGTATCAATAACAGGATTCTTAATACTCTCCATCCCATTATTCTTCAAAGCTTCATTTAAGAAGCCGTAATCGAAGGCAACGTTATGACCGACAATAATTGCATCTCCAAAAAATTCTTTGATGGTATTAAGAGCTTGCTTAATAGGCTTTCCATGATCTACCATCTCCTGAGTAATGTGAGAGGTTTCAATAGAGAACTTACTTAACTTCATATCAGGATTGATAAAGAAATCCATTTCATCCAAAACCTGTCCGGCTGTATCCATTCTGACAGCGCCAAACTCAATGATTCGATCGTATCTAGCGGATAAGCCTGTGGTTTCTAAATCAAAGACAACATAAGTCGATTTATTCAGTACTCTCTTCGAAGGATTAAAGATAAAGTGAGGCATATCATCAACCATATAGAATTCGGTACCATAAAGAATCTTTAAGCCAGTCTTGGCGCTAGCTTTCTGTGCCTCAGGGAAAGCCTGACAGACACCATGGTCAGTTAAAGCGATAGCCTTATGTCCCCAGCGTTTGGCAGTATTAGCATAATCAGTAATGGTAGCTAAACCATCAAAGGCTGACATCTTGGTATGCAGGTGAAGTTCAACACGTTTTCGAGGATAAGTGTCTTCTCTTAAAGGATCAGGAGGAAGTATTTCAATATGGTCAATCCTTAAAACCAACTGGTTATGACTGTATTGGTCATGATCAGGCTTGCCCTGTACTTTAATCTTGGTACCGACATTGTATTTCTTTAACTCATTCAAAGTCATTCTCTTACCTTCGAATAAGGTAGAGGAAATCGAATCGGACCCATCAGTATACTCAATAGTCCTAATAGTCTTAAAAGTCTTTCTTAGGACCTTATCTTCAACCTTAAATATCTTCCCTTCTACAACTACCATTCTAAAGTTCTCAATATCCTTAAGCTTACAAGGCTGATAAGTGGTATTAATCTTTTCTTCTTCTTTAAAAGCCTGATAAGCAGCTATGGACTTCTGATGGTAAACTTCATCACGTTTCTTAGCAAAGTCATCGCTGGAGCTTAAATAAACCTTCTCCTGAGTCAAAACAATATAAGAGGAAGAAATAGAATCGAGATAATCCTTTAGTTTACGGGCTTCATCCGTAATCTCAGTAGCTCCAGAAGCTGACTTATAATAGAAAAGGACTTTCTTTTCATCTTCAAAAAAAGTCACATCATCAAGCATCGAGCAGTTCTGTTTTTCTTTGAACTCTTCAAGAAGCCTAGGAAAATAAGTTTTTTCATCCTCATAGGTGAAAGACAAATCAATAGCAAAGCCGCCATGAGCAGTGAATTCACTGATAGAATTAAAAAAAGCTTCATAGGAATCATAGCTAAGATAATGAGGAAGCTTGATAGTAGCTATAATCTTATTATTTTCTTTATCGTTAGATAATTTAGAAAAAGACCCTTCATTAAAGGGAGTAAGGTCTTTAAGGCCAACTTTTTTTAGAAAACGGCTAAGAAGTTCATCCATTAGTTTTAACCCTCGCACTGATTATTTTAACTTAATAAGGAGCAATAGCAAGTACGAGTAAGCAACTTAACTAAAAGGGTTATAATCTATATCTTTTTTAAACATTTGTTTATACATATTACTATTATGAAATCACCTAAGAGGTTTATAATAAAGAAAATTCAGAAAGCAAAAAGGTATCTAACAAAATGAATGAAATAGGGACTTTAGACATTGAAACTAATAGATGTCTTCTAAGACCCTTTAAAATGGAAGATGCTACTTCTCTCTATGCCAATTATGCCTCAGATGATCAAGTGACAGCCTTCTTGACTTGGAATACCCATCCTGATATTCAAACCACTATCGACTACCTGAAAAACTTCGTTCCTAAATATGAAACTAAGAAAATCTATACCTGGGCGATTACCTTAAAAGAAAAGCCAGATGATGTGATCGGCGGAATTGAATTAGCTCCCACCCCTGAGACTGATACCGTAGAAGTCGGCTATGTCTTAGCCAGAAGGTATTGGCATCAAGGATATATGAGTGAAGTCTTTAAAGCAGTAATTCATTACTTCTTTGACATCATGGATGGACAAAAGATTATTGGGCTTTTCGAAAAGAATAACGTCAATAGCGGCTTAGTCATGAAAGGCTGTCATCTTATATATATAGGAGAGAAGAAAACCTTTCTTCCTAGAAAGAACCGCTTTGCTGACTTAGAAGTTTTTGAAATCACTAAAGAACAGTATCAAAGCCTAGTAAACAGCAAGGTTTCAAACCAAAAAAATAGGCTAATTGAAGGATTTCAAATAAATTTTAAAAATATTTTTAGTCAATAAGTGCCTTTAAATAGGCACTTTTTAATTTTGACTAAAATTTATTTAGCACTCACACTTGAAATCTGCTAATTTTTGTTTATACTATAGTTAGCACTTGAGAAAGAGAGTGCTAAAGACAATAACTGGAGGTTATAGAAATTATGAATGAAAAGAAGATTGATGTTGTGAAAGATGAGAAGAACAATAACGTTAAGACTGAGAAAGTCACTAACCGTAACTGTAATTCTGGTTATGGTTTCTTAAGACCTTTCTTCTCTTTCTTTAATGATGATATGCCGTCTGATTTCATTAGTTCAAGCAATATCATGAGAACTGATATCAAAGACGATGGCAAGAACTACCGTCTCGATGTTGAATTACCTGGAATCGATAAGAAGAACATCAAGATCGGATTAGAAGACGGATACTTAACTGTCACTGCCCACATGGATAAGGACAGCAAAGAAGAGACCGGCAAGTATTTACATTCTGAACGTATCACCGGTTCCTATTCAAGAAGTTACTTCGTAGGCTATGATGCTAAGAAGAAGGATGTTACTGCTTCCTTAGCTAACGGTGTCTTGACCATCAATGTCGTCAAACCCGTTGCCGATAAGGATGCTGAAGAGCCGATTGAAATCAAGTAAATAAATTCTGTTTCCCAAATCCATAAATGAAAGTGGCTGCAAGGTATTACCTTGCAGCCATTTCAGTTCTTGAATTATTTAAATGTATTCAGTTAGTTAATCGGATTAATGAAGTCTTTGACAATCAATAAGACAGCCAAGACCATTAAGACGATTAAGCCAATTGTATTAGCAGTATTCTTGAACTTAGAGGAGAACTTCTTTCTGGAGATGGATTCCATTAAGGCCATCAGAGTCTGCCAGCCATCAAGGCCAGGGAAAGGAAGCAAGTTGAAGCAGCCTAAGTTAAGTGAGATATAACCCCAAAGTCTTAAGAAATAAGCTAGCGAACCTGAAGTGACGCCTGCTGATGACATCTTGTAAACGGAGACAATTCCGCCAACGCTCTGCCAGCCAGAAGGAGTAAATAGTTGACCGATAGCAGTGTAGATTCCAACAAAGAGATTACCAAAGTCGCTTCCGGCTCGGCCCCAGGCTTCAGTGCCAGTGCATTTATAATCATAAATATAGGAAGAAATTCCAACCTTTTCCATATTGTAGTAGGAGATTGTATCGGATTCATTGACTAATACGGAAGTAGTAGCAAAGGAAGTGGTGACGACTTTAGAGGTCTCTTTAGATAGATAACTAAGATAGATAGTTCTGGTTGAATCCTTAGTGGCCAATAAGCCAGAGAATTCCGAGAAATCTCCAGTAGTAGATAAAGTATATTCTTTATTTTGGCTATCGACTGTAATGTACTGTCTATTGATGACATCCTGAACAGCATAAGCAATCGAAGCAGTGGAATAATCATCAAGACTGTATCTATTGGAATTAGAGCCTGGCTTTAATGAGAGATAAGATGTCAAAGGCGTTTCTTTAGTTGATTTAGGGAAGATTAGACCTGACTTAATATTGTTGTTAGCATCCTTGAGATTATCATACTGCTGATAAAGAGTAAGAATCTTGTCGCCGCTTCTTAAGCCAGCTTGGTAGCTAGGAGAAATGACATTGCTGCTATTGACAGTCAAAGTCTCAGAGACAGTGATCTCTGGGCTTGAATAATCAGTAGCTTTTTGGGTACAGAAAGCATAGTCGCATAAGAAGAGCACAAAGGCTAAGAGGAAGTTCATAGCAATACCGGCAAGCATAATACAGATCTGCTTGAAGTGATTGACTCCTAAGAGGGTTCTCTCTTTAGGAACGGAAATGCCATCTTCATTAGAATCATCATCTTCGCCAGCCATGGAGACATAGCCGCCTAATGGGAAGGCTCTGATTGAAAAGACAGTTTCGCCATTTATCTTATTAGGTTTCCCGTCAGCCTTAAATAAAGGAATCTCATTACCATCCTTGTCTTTTTCTCCAGCTTTGACTTTGTGTTTGAAGTAATGCTTAAAGAATCTGGGGCCAAAGCCAATCGAAAACTCATAGCAATAGACATTGCATAGCTTTGCCACCGTTAAATGTCCGGCTTCATGAATGCAGACAACAGTTGAGAGACAAAGAATAAAGATAATAATATTAAGAATTGTTTTCCAAACTTCCATGTTTTACCTCACTAAGAGCAAAGAGACTTTAATTAGGACCTGAGAAGCAAATTCCTGAGCAGCTTTTTCAATGTCAGGAAGGTTATCTTCCGTTAGGGTGGGAAGAGACGGCATTTCCTCGAAAGTAAACATAAGACTTTCTCTTATGTAATCAAAGGGAATCTCGCCTTTCAGGAATGAATTAACCGCTAAAGTGTCAACTGCATTGTAGTATATCATACCAGCGTTGCCATACTTCATATAAGTGTTTATGGTTAATTTAAATAAAGGATAGAAAGAAGCATCAATCTTATTAAAATGAAGTTTCTTTACTCTCTCTATATCTTCCTGATTGTTATGATGGATTTCTTGTTTTCCTTTAGACAAAGCATAACTGATAGCGACTTTCATATCACAGGGTGAATATTCATAAAGATACTTGTCATCCTGATACTGAACTAAAGCATGAACAAGGGATTCCCGGCAGATAACAGCAGCAACCTTCTCAATAGGGAAATCAAAAAGAACGCTAGCTTCAATGACTTCATATCCCTTATTGACTAAAGTAGCAGAATCAACCGTAATTTTAGGACCCATAGCCCAAGTAGGATGATTAAGAACCTTCTTAGGAGTGACTTTCTTTAAGTCATCGATTTTAACATCTCTTAATGCTCCGCCGGAGGCAGTAACAATAAGACGGTTTATCTGTGACTTAGAGACTTTTTCTTTTTTCAGCTGAGCTAAGATCTTTGCTAATCCCACATGTTCGGAATCAACTGGATAAAGATGTCCTTTAGAATTAGCTAATTCTTTTCTAATCAATGAGGAGCCAATAACTAGCGACTCCTTATTGGATAGAAGCAAGTCCTGATTCTGTCTTAAGGCTAATAAAGCCGGCCTTAATCCAATATTTCCAATCAGAGAATTAAAAACGGTAGCCTCTGGGTTTTTCTTTAAAATCTCTAAGTTGCATCCTTCTCCAGAGATAACCGTATAAGAAGGATGAAGCTTCTTAAATTCATCGGCTTTCTTTTTATCACAGATAGCAACATACCTTAAGGAATCAAAATAATTCAGGTAAGGTTCCAAGACTTCATAGTGACTGTTTAAAGAAACTCCGACAAGCTCATAATCAAAGGAGTATTTAAGAATATCTAAGCATTGACGTCCAATCGATCCAGTTGACCCTAAAACAATGATCTTTTCTTTCATAAAGTGAAAGCCCAAGCATTAGCAGTTAAATAGATGATGATAGACATAGCAATAGAGTTAATCATAATTGAATCAAAACGGTCAATGACTCCGCCATGTCCTGGGAAAATAGTTCCGAAGTCCTTGATGCCAAATTGTCTCTTAACTAAAGAATAAAGGAAGCCGCCAACATTACCAACTATTGGCATTAAGGCAGCTAAGATAACCATAAAGACCACTGCATGTCCGCCGAGGACATTCATAGAAAGCAAGAGGTCGGAATTATGGAATTGAACAAGACCAGGAATAAGAGGAATATTGAATCCGTATTCCAACAAAGCCGCAAAACTCAACGAGCAAACAATCGAAATCAGCATTCCCCCAAAGAAGCCTTCCCAAGTCTTGTGAGGAGAAATTCTTGGATTCATTCGATGCTTTCCAAATAAGATACCAACGAAATAAGCGCCGGCATCTCCAGCCCAAGTACCAATCAGCATAAAGAAGAAAATGACCGATGAGCAAAGAGTCTGATTTAAGTTATAGGCCGAATAATAGGAGGTAAAGTACTCACCAAAGGCTACACCACTAGAATTCCAAGAAGGATAAGTCAGATAATCAGTGTAACGGATAACACCAGTGCCATTAGGAAAATACCTTAAGAAGAACATACCTTGGAATCCTAAGGCAAAGACAATACCCATCGTGAATAAATAAGTGACATCCGATAGTTGGACTTTGGGAGTGATAACAGCGATTAGGAAGAGAACTAAGGCATAAAGGATTATTCCGGTTATGGAGACAAAGATATCGGTCATGTAGAATCTATTACCGGAATAGTAGTCATGATCAGAAAGATAATTCTTCAAGAACACCCAGAAAATAAAAGAAAGGACAAAAACATAAACAACTAGTTTTACCCAGATGTTGTACTTTTTAGGACCCGGAGCTCTTAAAATCTCACTGACTCCGACAATTGAAAGGAGCACCATAAGAATAAAGAAAGCCCAGTTACCAAAAAGCACGCAAGGTATTAATACCCCCAGTAGAACAACTGCGGTAATTTCTCTTGTATGCATAGAATTCTTCGAAGAGGTACTTAGTTTATTCATTTTATTTCTTTATGGCACCAAAACGGCGATCACGGGAATTATAGATTTCAATACACTTAGCTAATTCTTTCTTATCAAAGTCAGGCCAGTAAGTAGGATCGAATATCAGTTCCGAATAAGCTATCTGATAAAGAAGGCAATTAGAGATTCTTTCTTCACCGCTAGTCCTGATCAAAAGATCAACATTAGATAGGTCTTTGGTATAAAGATGACTTTCGAAATCAGAGAAAGTAATCGTATTAGGATCAATCTTACCTTCTTTAGCCTCTAAAGCCAATTCCTTAGTAGCTTTAAGGATATCAGCTCTTCCGCCATAGTTGAGCAAAACATTAAAGACATTCTTGTCGTTATTCTTAGTCATATCAATGGCTTCATTGATGACTTTCTTAGTATCAAAAGGAAAGCGGGGATCTTCTAAGTCACCTAAAACATTGATTTTAGTTCCTCGCTTCATAAAATAATCGATTTCTTTAGTAAAGAACTCTTTTAGAAGCTTAAAGATTGTATCAACCTCTTTTTGAGGGCGATTCCAGTTCTCAGTCGAAAAGGCATACAAAGAGGCAGCATAGATACCATAATCATCATAGCAGCTAGTGATAATCTCCTTGATCCTATTGACGCCAGCTTTATGTCCCATGGTCCTAGGCAAAAGACGCTTTTTAGCCCAGCGTCCATTTCCGTCCATAATAAAAGCTATGTGTCTTAAAGGCTTTTGTTGAATAACACTTGGTTGCTGACTAGGCATCTTTTAGATAGTCTCGATATCGTTGATCTTGGCAGTAAGAAGCTTATCAGCAGTAACAGTATGTTCATCAGTAGACTTCTGAATCTCATCAAGGGTGTCATGCTGCATATCTTCACTTAAAGTTTCATCCTTCTTGACCTTGTTGTTATAGTCCTTACGGATGTTTCTTAATGCAACCTTGCCATCTTCAGCATACTTTCTAGCCTGCTTAATGAGCTCCTGACGTCTATCTTCACTAGGAGCAGGGAACTTAAGAATAATAGTTCCACCGTTAACAACTACATTGCAGCCTAAATCAGCCTTGTTGATTCCACCGATGATTTCCTTAACAGTAGAAGGATCAAAGGGCTTGACCTGTAAATCAGTAGCAGCTAAAACAACTACTGAAGCAACGTGCTTTAAAGGCATGTTAGAGTCATAGCAGTTAACCATAACTCGATCTAATAAAGCAGGAGATACTCTTCCAGCTCTAAGAGTTCCTAAAGAATCTTTTAAAGACTCAATCGACTTATCCATCTTACCGTTACATTCTGTTAAATAATCCATAATTGCCTCCAATTGGCTTTCTAATAATATATATTTTACTAGGAGAGAGTTAATTAATAAAGTCCTTACTTAGTAATAAGGGTACCTATATCCTCGCCTTTTACTACTTTGATGGCATTAAGAGGATTGTTCATATTGAAGACACGGATATGAATATTGCTGTCTTCAAGTAAGCCGACAGCGGTACTGTCCATAACCTTAAGGCCTCTGCTAAGAATTTCTTTGTAAGTGATACGTTTGATAAGCTTAGCATTCTTGTTGATATTAGGATCATCCTCATAGACGCCTTCAACACCGTTCTTGCCCATAAAGATACCATCAGCATTGATTTCCTTAGCTCTTAAAGCAGCGGCGGTATCAGTAGTGAAGAAAGGAGAGCCAACACCAGCGGCGAAGATAACAACTTCTTTCTTATCGAGATGGCTGATAGCCTTTCTAGTTATGAAAGGCTCACAGCAATCATTGACAGGAATAGCAGACATTACTCTGGCTACTAAGCCGTTCTTTTCAAAATAGGATTGTAAAGCCATAGCATTCATAATCGTAGCCAACATGCCCATATAATCGCCTTGGCATCTTTCAATGCCTAAGCTTTCGGCTAATTTGCCTCTCCAGATATTTCCACCACCTACAACAATGGCGACCTCAGTCCCCATCTTTGTTATAGAAGAAACAATGGAGCAAATTTCATCTAAAAAAGCATGACTATAAGGAGAATGCTCGTTTTTATCTTCTAAAGCTTCTCCGGAAATCTTCAACAATATTCTTTTGTATTTGCTTTGCATAAATTACCCCGTTAATTATATATTCTAAATTATTTTGATCTTATTTGATAGTAGCTAATTAAGAGAGAAGAAATTTAATGTTGAGATATTAAGCAACACCTTTTATAGAAAAGAAATTGCTTTTAAATTATTTTAAGAAAAGGGCTACTAAGGAATCAAAGATTTCTTAATAGCCCAATCTTTTTTACTTAACCTGATTGGCGACTTCGGCAGCAAAGTCATCGTGACGTTTCTCGATGCCTTCACCGACAGCAAAGCGGATAGTCTTAATGACAGAAGCGTTGTTCTCTTTAAGAACATCAGAGACCTTCTTAGTCTCATCGAGAACATATTCTTCATCAACTAAGACAGAGGAGCAGAGGTTCTTGTGAACACGTCCCTCGATAATCTTTTCCTGAATCTGAACAGGTTTCTTAGCAAAGCTAGGATCAGATAATGAAGCCTGTTTTTCAATCTCGGTTTCCTTAGCGATATCTTCAGCCGGGATTTCCTTATCAGTAATATAGTTAGGATTGTTGGAGCAGACATTTAAGGCAATGCCGTTAGCAACTTCGGAATTACCACCCTTAAGAACAACCAAGGTAGCAATCTTGCCATTCATATGGATATAAGGTCCGAAGACTTCATCGTCAGTCTTGTTGACGATAGCAAATCTTCTGAAGTCAAGTTTTTCGCCAAGCTTGATGCCGGCTTCAAGGAAGAGTTCCTTGATATCTTTGCCGTCAGAATTCTTGGCTAACATAGCTTCATCCTTATCCTTAGGCTCAGTCTTAAGGATAATCTCATTGACTTCCTTGACTAAGTTTCTGAAAGGATCGGAATTAGCAACGAAATCAGTTTCACAATTGATTTCAATGACAGCAGCCTTGTTGCCATCAGTTAAGACCCAGGCAACACCTTCGGCAGCAACACGTGAAGCCTTGCTGGCCTGCTTAGCAATGCCTTTTTCCCTAAGCCAAATAACTGACTTCTCAATGTCGGAATCATTGGCAAGAAGAGCCTTCTTGCAATCCATGATACCAGCACCAGTACGTTCACGAAGCTGTTTGATTAAGTCGATTAATTCACTCATGTCTACTTAGCCTCCGTGTCCTTTTGGTTATCAGAGGAAGCGTCAGCATCAGTCTTAGGAGCAGTAGCGGTGTTATTGGCAGCGCCATTGTTGTTATTGTGGAATCCGCCATTACCATGGTTCTCTCCACCGTTGTTGTCATTGTGGAAATTATGGAAATCCTTCTTGATGAAACGTTTACGGATACGGCCTTTCTTAGCCTTTCTCATAGCAATAGCATCATCACGTAACTTCATACGGATAGACTTGATCTGCTCATTAGAATCAACGGACTTAAGCATATCAGACATAGTCTGAGTAGCGGCAGTGGCATTCTTATAAGCATATAAAGGTTCTCCGCCTTTTCCTTCAACGACAGCATCAGCAAATAATCCGACAATAATACGGATAGAAGCTTCGCCATCATCGTTAGCAGGAACAAGATAATCCACTTCTTCAGGATCAGTGTTAGTATCACCTAAAGCAAAGACAGGAATATGAAGAGCCTTGGCTTCAGCAACAGCATTATGCTCAGTCTTAGGATCAACAACAACAAGAGCATTAGGAAGTAATCTGATTTCCTTGATTCCCTCTAAGTTCTGAGAAAGCTTAGCCTTTAACTTAAGCTGTTCAGCAATTTCCTTCTTAGGAAGCTTATCTAATTCACCACTTAACTCCTTCTGTTCGATTTCCTTTAATAAAGAAATACGTTTGCAGATAGTTCTGAAGTTAGTTAAGGTTCCACCTAACCAACGATGAGCAACATAGAAAGAGCCAGAACGGACAGCCTCTTCCTGAATAGCTTTCTGAGCGTAGGCCTTAGTTCCAACAAAGAGAACCTTGCCACCCTTAGAAACGATATCCTTTAAAGCCATATAAGCAGTCTGCATCTGAGTAACAGACTTGTTTAAATCGATGATATGAAGATTATTTCTCTTTCCGTAAATGAACTGCTTCATCTTCGGATTCCAACGAGAAACTCTGTGACCAAAATGGCAACCGGCATCTAATAAAGTCTTAGCAGAAACAACAGGGTCAGTGTCCTTGTGGACAGTAGTGGCCATAACATCTTTCTTCTCATCAACGGCAGTAGGCGCAGCAACGACGTCCTTCTTTACTTCTTCGCTCATGATAGAGCCCCCTTTTTGTTGAACTTCTAGATGGTTCGAGATGCTAACCCATTCTGCTAAGTATAGCTAGCCAATGTAATTGCTAGTTCTAGAGATTGGTACGGCAGGATGTACTTGTCGGCAAGATTCCCATCTATGGTTATTGCACTTAATGATTAAGCGCGAAAAGAATTCTACCATACTTAGAGTTTAGTAACAAGTATTATTATATATAAAATATATATAAAAGCTTTATATTTATCCTATTTTTGCAGTAAACTCTTGATTATCTCATTCATTTTCGATATAGTAGTAAAGCTAAATTGGCCCGATCGACAAGCGGCTTAAGTCTTAGCCCTCTCAAGGCTACATACGCGGGTCCGAATCCCGCTCGGGTCACCAGACAAAAAAACGCGACATCTCGTCTACTGAGGTGTCGTTTTTTGTTCTAACTAATTCTAGCAAAACCTAGGTGCAACGGTAATTATACGGAATAATAATGTTTGTTTTTTTGATAGAAAGTCCATCGGATTTCTTTCTTCTTTTGTTAAGATATGTTCACGGAAGACAATTCAAGGATTGGACAGATTAGGCATTATTGTAGATACCACCCAAAAACGATTTTTGATGTTGCCCAGATTTGGCGATCGGAGTTTTCATTCTTAGATCAAAGCTCATTTAGGAAATACGTATCAAGATTGGTGAAGGATGGCTTTCTTTCTTCAATATCGAAAGGCGTATATTTCGTTAGCGATGAACCGCAGTCCAACATCGATGAGATAATCCTTCAGCATTACTGTGGCGGCTGTCCGGTTTTCTACGCCAAGGAATCATTGCTTTATAGAGAAGGAGTCATTAGCGAAAAGCCAATACTAACAAAGGTTTATCTGCCATGGGATTTAGGAAACAGAACCATTAGAGGTTTCTATTTCATTCAAAGCGATTCTGTTTTGGATTTCCAGTACATGCCCGAGAGGCTGACTTTGCTTGAACTTATGGATTCAGAGAAACTGGTCGACGAAGACGACTTGGGACTTTTTGGGAAAGCCGTTCTCTATCATTGCGAAAAGTTCAAAAATGAGAGGCAAATCCCACATAGAAAGACAACATACCCACGAATAACATATATTAAACTTGCTAAAGTCCTCGACAAATGCCATATATCCAATAGCGTGATGAACGATTATGAGAACGGACCTAAACTATTACCTGATAAAGAACTTCCAAGGTTTTAAATGCTTCGTTACTGAGCAGTACTTTTGGTTCCGCAAAACAATCGGAGAACATGAAAAATCTAGGATGTACGGCCCTGATGCATATGAGAATTACGCCCAAGCCGTTTACGTCAGCGACTTGTACGATGTCTTTATTAATTCCACCAGCCAAGAAGAGAAAGACGCCCTAAAATACCTCAGATACCATAATCCAAACGAAAGACCCCCGAAAAATTACGATAAAGCAATCTTGACTTGCTATGAGAAGTGGGCTTCGGTTTTCTTCAAAGGCAGGAACAAGTTGGTGAAAGAGGTTGACATGAAGGTCTTGGGCCGAGTTATGAGGAAGGCGAGGATGGACTATGGGCTGTCGTCTACAACGGTCGCCAACGCAATAGGGGTGGATCGAAGCACAATAAACAAGTACGAGAATGGGCTAAGAATGCCGACGCTCGTTAATCTGCTGAAATTTTGTAGATTGTTCCGCGTGACGATTGATGAGCTTATCTCTACCTCTCTTTTCTAGTTTCCTTTTCTGGAGCGACCTGAAGAATGTCCCCCTTGATAGCTTTAAAAGTTGGCAAGCTGTTTCGCTTGTTATATCGTTATTTTCATATTTATCGGCAACATCATCGAAATTTTTAGGAATAACGGTAGGTGGCCTCCCGAACTTGACTCCTCTAAGTTTTGCCATCCTTATTCCTTCCGCTTGTCTTTGCTTCATCGTTTCCCTCTCGTTTTGGGCAACAAAAGAAAGGACTTGGAGCACAACGTCCGCAATGAATTTGCCAACCAAGTTCTTGCCCTCAATTCTGGTGTCAAGAAGCGGCATATCGATTACGACGATATCTACTTCCTTTTCTTTTGTCAGTTTTCTCCATTCATCTAGGATCATGTTGTAGTTTCTGCCGAGCCTGTCGATTGCCTTGACCACTAAAACGTCACCCTTCTTAAGCCTTCTACACAATCGGCGATAATTCGTTCGGTTGAAGTCCTTTCCTGATTCCTTGTCGATGTATATGTGGCTATCGATCAATCCAAGTTTATGCATATCGTCGACTTGCCTATCCACGTTCTGGTTAACCGTGGAGACCCTTACGTATCCATATTGCATGAAAGATACCTCCTCAGAAGTATCTATCACATATGAAAAAGACTTTTTCCAGTCATATCGTCTCAAAATGTACACCTTTTAATTAAGTTTGATTTTACCACATAAAGCCTAGTTTTTTAAGCGAAATAACGGAGACCAAAAACCGTAGGATTTGGACCATCCAAGTCCGATGGTATAAAAAATGGATCAATATGAAATCGACAAATTGCTTAAACAGATCGCTGAACTTCAACAAGAATTAAATGCCTCGAAAAAATACGGGCTCGTTTGGGATAAAGAAAAGGTTGAAGAAAGCGTTGTCGAAGAATGTACAACAAAGATTCCTGTTTTATTGCCACAAAAAAAATTTAATATTACTGGAGGGAAAAATAACAATGTTTTAATCGAGGGAGATAACTATTACTCTTTAATTTCTTTAGATACAATTCTTGAAGAAAAAATAGATGTCATTTATATAGATCCACCTTACAACACAGGACACAACGACTTTATTTATAATGATAAATTTGTTGATGAAGAAGATACATTTAGGCATTCAAAGTGGCTTTCGTTTATTCAAAAAAGACTAGTTTTAGCAAAGAGACTTTTAAAGGCAGATGGTTTTATTGCAATTAGCATTGGTGATCAAGAACTATTTGCTTTAAAAATGCTATGCGACTCTGTTTTTTCTGAAAATTGTTTCGTTTCTATGCTAATAAGAAAAACAAGTTCGTCACCAAGAATGGACGCTGCTTTTATTGCAAACGCAACAGATTATTGTCTTGTTTACGCAAAGAATCCTAAACAATTAAAAATTAGTGGTTCGCCATCTCCCACTTATGATACCGCTGATACTCAGAAACTATCTAAGGATGAACATTTTCTAGAAAGAGGGTATTACATTTTAAACAAATTGGATAGAGGAAGCATTAGTTATTCTGAGTCATGTGATTACCCTATTTCTTGTCCAGATGGAGATATAGCCTATGCGGGAGGAACGAAAGATGGCTGGGAGAGGCGACACTCAGGTGTTCATGGAAAAAAAGACTGGTGTTGGCGTTGGAATAAAACGAAATTAGACTGGGGAATTAAAAACGACTTTATAGTTTTTAAAAAGAACAAAGTCTATTTCAAGCAATATGAGAAAGTAGATAACAGTTTAAACCCTATAGATAGAGAAGTCAGGTTTTCAAATTTGCTCATTGATCCTTTATTTGCAAATGAGAATGGTAAGCAATCTTTGATTGATATTTTTAAAAGAGGAACTTTTGATTACCCTAAACCAGTGTCTCTTATTGAGCATATTATCAATTTGCACCCAAACAAAAATGCCATAATTTTTGATTTTTTTGCCGGTTCAGGCACAACAGGGCAAGCGGTCTTGGAGCTTAACAAGAAAGATGGTGGCAATAGGAAATTTATTCTTTGCACTAATAACGAGAATAATATATGCACTGATGTGACTTACCCACGTCTGAAAACCGTTATCACTGGAATCAGGCCTGATGGTTCAAAGTATAGCGACGGGATTCCTTCTAACCTCTATTACTTTAAGACTGGTTTTGTTGAAGACTTAAACAACTCTGATCAGACAAAATACAATCTTGCGGAAAAGGTTGATTCTCTTCTCTGCATTGCGGAAGACATTTTTGACGAAAAGGAAAGGAACGATTATTCGTCTCATTTTGTTTCATCTGACAAGAAAAGACATTTGTTTATCTACAATGATTATTTCAACAAAGAGAAATTTGACGAATTCAAGGAACGCGTCATTAAAGCCGACGGAGAAAAAGTGGTATATGTTTTCTCATTTGACAATAACCTTGATGAGTCCCTTTTTGATGACAAGTCAATTAATGTTAAGCCAATACCAGAAAAAATCTATGAGATATACAAAGAAATTGCGGAAAGCATCAAGAGAGGTGAATGAATATGATCTACACATTAAAGGACTATCAATTTAAGGCCGTTGAATCATTGAAAGAAAGGTTCAGACTTTATTTCAAAGAATTGGATGAAAATAGAATTACCAGCGCCCAATTAGTCTTTAAGGCTCCTACTGGCTCTGGGAAAACATATATCGTCACCTCGTTGATTGAAGATTTAGCAGAGGAGTTTGCCGATGACAACTTTTGCGTAATTTGGGCTTGCCCGGGGAAAGGTGACCTTCATGTTCAGTCGCTAGATGCGGTAAAAACATATCTTGGTGGAAATCCAATTTGCTCCTTGCTCGAGGACGAATTCTTCGGGTCAAGAAAATACATCAACAACAAAGAGATAGTCTTCGTTAACTGGGAAAAATTAATCATGAAGGACCGTGAAACGGGTAAATGGGCGAACAACCTCATGAAGGACCAAGAGGGAATGAGCTTCGTTAACGTCTTGGACCAAACCAGAATAAACGGAACGAAGATAGTTTTGATCGTGGACGAGTCGCATATAGGCGCCGGCATAAACGCAAGAATAAAAGAGTTCAGGGATACAATCATCATCCCTCAGATAACGCTCGAAATGTCGGCTACTCCCTTATCCGATCACATTGACGTGGAGGTGAATCCACAGGATGTCATCGACGAGGGGATGATCAAGAAAGACGTCATCGTCAACGAGGGGATTTCCAAAGAGGACAGGAGCTTGGAAGACAAAGACTCTGAGCAATTGATCCTCGAAAAAGGATACGAAAAAAGGAACGAGCTCCAGAAGGCCTATGAAGCAATTGGATCCGTCGTCAACCCTCTGGTTTTGATACAGATACCGAACGTCGAGGCCGGCGAAGCCAAGAAGCAGGTCATCTGCGATTTCCTTCAGGACAAGGGAGTGACCCTGTCCAACGGAAAGCTCAAGATGTGGTGCGATGACCACGATCCTTTCGATAAGAAGGCCATCAAGAAAAACACCGACGCCACGCAATACTTGATCTTCAAGACGGCGGTAGCTACTGGATGGGATTGCCCTAGAGCGCAGGTGCTTATCAAATTCAGGGAGGGGCACTCCGAGACTTTCGAGACCCAGACCATCGGAAGAATCCTGAGAACCCCGGAAGCGAAATCATACGACGATCCTCTTTTGGACAATGCCTATATCTTCACTAACGTCAAAGACTTCGAGACGAAGCAGGATTCCTACAACCCCAACAGGATCAAAACCGAATTCTCGAAGATGAGAAAAGGATTCAACAAATTGAGCGTCTACGGCCAGACACAGCTTGAGTCGTTCTATCGATCGAGAATGGGCGACTACAACTCCGCGGACAGCAACTTCAACGCCTATTTCACGGCGTCTTTCATGAAGTACTTCGGGCTTTCCGACAAAGACAAGTTCTCTTTTGGGGACGCAAACGAGGAAAAGCTTAAGGCCAAAGGCTTGATTGTCGACGTTTTGACGAAGGACCAATTAATCGAGGAAACGCATCTTGACGTCACAAAAGCCGATGAGGAGCATTCGGTCAGTTCGGATTCTGCGATCGTTAAGATGAGCCAAAACGATATCCAAGCCCAGTATTACTCAATCATTAAAGATAACCTCAATGGGCTGGCTTACGTCCGTTCCAAATCGCCAATCAACACCGCCATCATCGATTGCCTGTCCACTTTCTATAACGTCTTCTCAAGGAGCGACAAGATCATCTGCTATCAGCAAATCATGATCAAGAACCCTGACATATTCAGCCAGATCCTTAATGAATCGACGCTGGCCTTCAGGGAGGAACTCCAGAAGAACGCCGGAAAGAAGGGCGACCATTATCAGTTCAAGATCGAGGAGGTCAGGCCTTACTCAATCGAGACCCACGCTCCGATTATCGCGCCAAAATCCTTGTATCAGCCCCTCTTCGTTTTGAAGGATGATCAGGGGAACCCAGACAACGACTTGGAGAAAGGCTTCCTAGCTTATTTGGATAATCAAGACGAAGTCGATTGGTATTGGGAGAACGGGACTGAACTGATGAGGGTGAATTTCGGCATTTCATATAATGGTGGGCTCAATACCTTCCAGCCAGACTTCATCGTCAGGTTCAAGAACGGCAAGGTCGGGATATTCGATACCAAACCGATTGGATACCGAGTCGAGGATACAAAGGTCAAGGCCGAAGCTCTTTTCGAGTACGTGGAAGGAATCAACTTCAACCGCGGTTACGCTCCGAAGGTTATTGGCGGGATCGTCGTGAAGCAAGGAAGTCAATACCTGTATTACCTCGGACGTGAATACCATGATTTCAATGAGAACCACGCCGATTGGAAAAACTTCAACGATTTGCTATTCGAAATCAATACGGATTTGGAAGCAAAAAAGAGAGTCGAAGAATTCGCAAAAGCCTGCGAAAAGAAGTAACAGTACATTATTCCGAATAATGAAAGTGTATTTTGAATTCCAAAAATCTTTAGTTTTCAAATCTCGGGCAAAATAAGCACACCTCTAAACGCACCTAGCAGCACCTAAACGCTCATGCGTGGCATTTTCACTGTTTAAATGTAAAAGTGGTGGTGTTTTCGCTGTTTGACAAAGACAATTAAAACATAGTTGCACCACATATTTGAATCAGGATGGTGCAAGTCATCATAAAGAGACATCTGCCAAGAAACAGATGTTTTTTTGTTTCTAACATATTTTGTACACTTTTTAATGCTTAGTACTTTTAGTTTGTAATTATGTAATGAGGTGTACGATTGTATCAATTACTGCCACAGAATTAAAGAACAATCTCAGTAAATATTTAAAGCAGGCACAGACAGAAGATAATGATAAAAAGCAGTTAAAAGACGGAAGGATAATGAAGAAATGAAGATGCTGCTCAGATAGAAACAGTGCTTAACAGTGGCTGTGATTATATAATTACTAGAAATCTTAAAGATTATTCTTTTTTCCAAATCAAGGCAATTGATAGTAAAGAAATTTTAAATTAACCAGCGAAAAGTAGCTAAAATAAACAGCTGTTTCTTTAGAAATGATAATAATTAAGATACTAAAATTCTAATAGTTCTCAACAAAGCCGAAAGCTAATAAGTTATTCTTTAAAGCCACGCCAATGACATTATCAAGTTTCTTCTTGGCTCTTTCAGTAAGAGTCTTTATTTTCATGGCTTCAGCTGTCTGCTTAATTAAGTCTCCCCGGCTGATATTCTTCTGAGTCTTAATGATTTTATTCATTAAAACTAATATTTCCTCTCTAGGAATATCATATAGATCTCTCTCTGATGAACGGAAAGCATCAACATGATTGTCTTGATTAGTGTTGGGCCAATAGAAGATAACACCGTTATAATCCTTAGTTGTTTTAACTGGGATTCGATCTAAATGTCTTTTTAGGATACTGTCAGCTCTTGATTTAATCTGAGTAATACTAAAAACTTTCTTCATTCTTTCTTTGATGAGATTATAGGAAATAGGTTGCTCAGCTTGAATGATTTTTAAAAGAATAGCTCCTATTGGGTTATAGAAATAGCCGTCTTCAACCTGAGAATAATCAAGTTTATCCCTAAAGGTAATTGCAAGTTCCTGATAAGGAACTATTTTATAATCAATTACGGTATTAGCTGAGGTAAGAACAGGTTTTAAAAAGGAATTATTGGAATTAATTGATACTTCTTTTTGAGTCTTCTCAATTACATCAGTGATTTCTTTAATGGTTTCACTTTCGTATCTTAAGAAACTATAAGTATAGACACGTAATAGTTTCCATTTTAATGATTCTAAAACAATCGGCTCCACATAGAAACGGTCACGACAACTGACGTTAGGATTAAGTGGTTTCTCATCAAGAATGATTCCTAGGCAATACTGATCACTGTCTTTCTTTCTGACAGCTAGGTCAACTTTCATCTCACTAGAGCCAATATCAGAATCAACCACATAGCCTAGCTTAGTTAAGTCTCTCTTAATGAAGAAAGCTAAATCATTATGAGAAGTATTAAGGCTGCTTTCTTTATGAGGCATCGTGGATTTCTCAGCAAAGGAAAGGAAGTCTTTAAGATTCTTAGCACCGGCATTCTTATATTTAGTCTCATCAATATCAACAGCTCTGATAGTAGAAAGAACAATCATTTCTTCCTTTGATCTAGAAGCCGCAACATTAAGTCTTCTTTCGCCTTTATCCAGCATTAAAGGTCCACCTAATTCAGCTTTCCCGTTCCTGCCTTTAGAGAATCCGATAGACATGATGATGATATCTCTTTCATCACCCTGGACATTCTCTAAGTTCTTGACAAAGAGCTTCTTGCTGCTTACTTCTTCATTCCAATGAGTAAGAGTAGAATAATTGCTATTCTTATCCATTAGTTTATCGATTTCATCGTAGACAGCATCTTGTTGTTTCATATTGAAGACGACAATACCAATTGATTTATTTTTAGTCAAAGGATTATCAAGTATTCCTTTTAACGTATCAAGGATAGCATCAATCTCATTCCTAGAGATATTACTGTTAATTTTATCAATAGAAGGAATGATGTTCTTATAAATAATATGGCTGGTGAGATTATCAAATGAAGGGAAGGTGAAAAGATCACCTCCATAGAAATTCATATTAGAGAACTGGATTAAAGATTCATGCCTAGAACGATAGTGGAAAGCTAAACGGATTCGAGGCATATCAATAGAAATGCAGTCATCAAGTAATGATTCCGCATCAGCTAAGGCAACATTAGTTCCATCTTCACTATCGGAGTCATCATCAACTGACATCGTGAAATAATTCGAAGGCGGCATCTGCTGAGGATCTCCTGCTACTACTAAAGAATTACCTCTAGCGATAGGGCCGACAGCTTCACTAGTTGGTATCTGAGAAGCCTCATCAAAGATCACAATATCGAATTTCTTACTATCGACTCCTAGATACTGAGCGGCTGATAAAGGTGACATCAAAAAACAAGGGAAGTAGGTTCTAAAATAAGACTCATACTGTTGCAAAGCATTTCTAATCGTGATGCCTCTACCGCCATTAAGAACTAGTTTCTTTAACTGACCTATTGGGTTAGTATTTGAGTAATTGACGTTAGGATTAGCAAAAGTGGAAGTGACTTTAGTAATGACTTCTTCAATAGCTAAACTGTTGTACTGATTGATTAAATCCTGATAACGTTTGATTTCTTTCTCGTAGATAGCTGGATTAAAACTATTGTTATACTCATCAGTGGAAAAATACTTGCTGATAAAAGCATTATCTAAGGCTTGTTCATAGACATCAGAGAAATCTTCAAGCTTGATATTGCCATCTAATAATCTATTAAATAAAGACTCTAATCCTTTTTGTTTAAGGATATCGCCTTCTTGATTGATAGAAGCTAAGTCAGCAATAGTCTTGGTATTATTTCTATCTTCTACTAAGTCTTCAATTTCCTTAAGGGCATCAAAATAATCTTTGTTTTCAAAGAAACTAGGACTAAGCGGATATTCTTTAAGTATTTCATCTCTGGTCTTTATAAATTCCAAATAAGCGTTCTTAAATACCTTGAAGTCATTATTGATAGATGCTAATTCAAAGCCATTTAATTTAGAAACCTTTGATAAAGAGGAGAGAGTTAAAGCATCGGGCGTATCAATAATAAGATGATGGAAAGAAAGAGTGGTTTTATAGATATCCTGATACTGATTAGCTTTATTAGAATTAAGAACTAAGTCTTCCTTAAAGAACTTATTTAAGGTAGCTAAACTAGCTGAATCTCTCTTAATAGTTTCCTGATAAGTGTTCAAGTAGACTAAATCATCCTTTAATTCATCAAATTTAGGCTTATAGTCTTCTTTCTTATAGGATCCAATAACCTTTAAGGCTTTCTTTCTGGCAAAGAACTTAGTAATGAAATTAGTGCCTTTATTTAAAGCATTACCGCTTAAGACGGCATCAATTTTATTTAAGTCAGTATATTTATTATTAAGCTTACCTTTATATTCCTGAATCATTCTTAAGTCACTTAAGCAGCGTTGATTATTATCTTCATCTTTAAAGAAAGAGGGATCAAAAAGGGAATCTAATTTAGCATTGCTATCAAAGTAATAATTAAAAACCTGATAATCATAAGAAAGTCTCTTATAAGTTGCTTTCTCAGTACGATTAAGTTTATTTAAGAAGGCATCATAGCAGGAATTAAGATTCTCAGAACTAGCTTCAAGTCGATCAAATTCTTTAGTTATCTTATCTTGATCAAGATAATCAAACTTACTTATTCTCAAAGCCTTTAAGGGCTGAGTATCAAAAGAAGGAATACTTCTTCCTAAAGTAGCAATAGTATCAATAGCGGTTCTAATGACTTCATCTTTCTTGCCATCATAGTCATTAAGGAAATCATTGCTAAGTGAATAGACACCTTTTTGATTTTCAGTAGCCATTCTCTTAGTGATAGCTTCATAAAGAGAGTAGAAGTTCTCGCCATGATGGTGAAGCTTTCTTAGTTCATTATTGATGATAGCCTTCTTATCTTCAATGTCCTTAACAGTATTACTAAAGGCACCAGTTCCCACCAGTTTTCCTTTATCCATAGATTCACCTAACTGCTTAAACATAGATTGCTTAGAAGCATTAGCATCATAGAGCTGTAAGGCAAAACGAGATAGTCCAAGACTTTCAAGTCTTTGTCTGACTACTTCCAAAGCTGCCTGTTTTTCAGCCACAAATAAAACACTCTTGCCGTTATAGAAGGCATTAACAATCATATTAACAATGGTCTGACTCTTACCTGTTCCTGGAGGACCATCAAGAATAAAGGAATTGCCAGCACCGCATTCAAGAATAGCTTTCAGCTGGGTGGAATCATACTGAATAGGAGCCGCAAACTTATCCATCTGATCTAATTCATCATCGTTCTTGTCTTTAGTGATTTCTTTATTCTGAATCAAAGACTGGTTCTCTAATAACGAAGCAATAACAGGATTACTCCTTAATGCCTCTTTACGGTTCTTGATATCTAACCACATGACATAGTGGCTGAAAGTAAAGTTAGCAATAAAACACCGTTTCGTATCTACATTGATATCCCCGACATGCATATTTTTTAAAGAATTAACAATATCAAGGAAGTTATCAGTAGAATTCACTCCATACAAAGAACTGAAATCAGCTCCCTTTTTGACTTTATAGTACTCAAAGAAAGTCTGATTAAGCATGATATCATCAAAATCATATTTTATCGTATAGTCATCGCCAAAGCGGTCTTTAGCAATACTAACGGGAAGTAAAAGGAAAGGGGCTTCCAAGAACTTAGAATTATCCTCTCCAGTCAAAGTACCAATAACCAAATAAAGGGTAGGACTACCTGTTTCATCACGAGCCTGTCTATCAGTCTTGATGAGTTTCTTTAAGGTCATAGGGGAACTCATTCCTAGAAATAAACCCTTTTTCCTTAAATCATTAGCTAAAGGAAGAATACTAGCATAATCGCTCTTACTTCTTTCGCCATTGGAGTTCTTCATCAGAGAATCTAAAAGCCTAATCTTAAATGACTGATTTTGATTATCTCTGAGATAGTTAAAGAAATCGTTTCCTTCCATGCCTGGCAAGTCGCAGATATTGGAACGGTCTTTATTCGCTTTAAAGTTAACTAGCTTGTTCCCAGTAGAAAGATCAAGAAGTTTCTTCTCCCAAGTAGAGAAACGATCTTGATCATCGGTTTCTTCAATCGGCTTGAATTTATAGTCAGAGACTTTAGCTATTTCATCCTGCTCTAAAGCTATTGGCTTAATAGTAAAATCAATGACACCTTTTTCATCAGGAATCGGTATTGGCTTTAAAGAAGCGTTTTGGCAAGTCATAATATCAGTAGCTGAGAAAGACCCACGGTAAGAACGTAAATGCTCTTCTCCTATAGTCATACTCTGAGAGAAAGAGGTTGAACTATTTGAAGTTATGGTTGTACATTCAAAAAGAATGATTTTCTTTTCATTTCCGGTAGTAGCTGAATAGACTGCGCTTGGTTTATTCTCGACAAATTGGAAGAAACCATCTTCCGTTAAGAAACAACCGCAAAAAGCATGTCCATCAATCATTATCAGTATTGGATGTAAGCCAATATCTAATAAGGCTGAGCACATTAATATCGATAGATCAAGACAAGTACCTAATCTATCTCTTAAAACATCATTAGGCATTCTGATGTTCTGAACTAATTCAGTAGAAACGGGTGGATTTGAATAAGCAATGCCATAATTATGAAGGGCATTATAAACGCACTGCACTTCTCTAACAATAGAAGTCTTATCATTGTTCTGATAACCAATCAAAGGCTTATTGTTGTTTTCTTTAATAGCATCAAGATGAATCTGATTTAAAGTAGGAAAACCTGTAACACAGTATTTAGCTAATAGTAAAGGCATCAGATAATGATCAGAGGAGCACTGCCTGATAGGAAGTATTTTAATGTTCTTAGTTAACGTAGCTAAAGAAGCATTAGTAAGAGGGTCAATAACCTCAAAGAAAATCTCACAGGCACCAATACCGTTCTGACTATAAAGTTTTTCACCATCAATCTGAATCTGCGGATCCTTCTCTATTTTCTGTTTAGTACGATGCTTAATTTCACCTAAATGTAGAATCGAAGCTGAGAAGATAGGATTAGAAAAAGTGAATTTTAAAAGCAAGTCAGCATAATCAGTATCAGTATCGTTATCAATTTCTATTTTCTTAAGCAAAGAAAAAGAGGTATAAAAGGTTTTTTTATCAGTAGCTTTTATAATGCTATCAGTATGGTACTCAAGGAAGGAAAATGATTTTCCAATACCGACATTCAACGAAAAACTCTTTTTATCTTGCATAGTTATTATTTTACCACAACAAAACGGGGCATTAGGTAAGTAATAAATAATCTTTATTACAATAAATAGAAGGAAAAAAGAAAACTAGATAAAGCAAATAATACAATTAGGTTTTCTTCACCCAACACTTATATTTATACCCAATATAGTTACTTTTTAGCCAAATTTTATTCTTTTATACCCGAAAGGCTATATAAAGCAAGCAATGAAAGTATAGACCAAAGGTAATTAGTAAAAGCACATGCGATAATCATGTTAAGATTCTTACTTTATAAATCTATTTGGAACCAATAAAAGAGTTGCTCCATTATTTTGTTCTAAATTTATTTTTTAAATTTCTATTACTAAAGCGAATTAAGTTTAATACTGACAATAAGTTAAGCAATCACTCGTTTTTCTTAAAAAATAGCCGATTTTTCCATTTCTTTATTTGCCAATATCAATAATTAATATCGAGGAATTTCCAATTTTGGCTATTGATAAAAAATTCATATGTTATAATCTACCGGTTTAATTTAAAATAGACACTTTTTTAATCACATTAATTACTGTTGCCTGTATGCTTCTTTTTACGATTCCTGGCTTTCTTTTAGTGAAGTTCAAAGCAGTTGATTCTAGTCATATAAAATCATTTTCTAAAGTGCTAATGATTGTCTGCCAACCCTTCTTAACTTTCTATTCTTTTCAGAAAGTCAGTTACTCAAATAATAATTCAATCTTAATTGGCCTAACTTTTTTGATGTCATTGATTCTCATGCTACTAATAATGCTCATTATGTATTTGATCTTAAGAAAAAGATTTTCCAATGTTGCTAATAGAGTCATTTGTGTCTGTGCAGCCTTTGGAAATGTCGCTTTCTTAGGTGTACCTATCATTGAAGCCGTCTTACCTGACTTCAAAGAAGGAGCTATGATCTGCGCTACTTTTGTAACTACTATGAATATCTTAGGCTGGACTTTAGGAAGCTACATAATTACTCAGGATAAAAAATATGTAAGCTTTAAAAAGATTATGTTTAATCCTGCTACTATTGGATTCATCATTTCTTTAATCTTCTATTTCTGTGATTTCCATTTAGCTAGTATTCCCTTTGTAGGAGACACTCTTGATTGGGTAATCATGATTCTAGCTAAAATGTCTACTGCCTTATGTATGATGATTCTAGATATGAGGTTAGCTACTATAAAATTAAAGCCTCTTTTCACTAACTATCAAAACTATTTAGCTGTCTTAAACAAGCAAATAATAGTTCCTTTTATTGTCTTTGGAATACTCTATGCCATCCCATTAGACAGCAACTTTAAAATTACTTTCGTTATCCTCTCTGGTGCCCCGATTGCGGCAGTGGTTCAGAACTTTACTGAAATGATAAATCAAGGGCAGGAAAACGCCGCCGATATGGTGATTTTAGGAACAGTGTTAAGTGTTATTACGGTTCCTTTGATTACTTTAGTTCTTTAATTAATATCAATTTAGAAAACTATACAAGGCTAACTAAGAATAACCCTAAGAAAGCAAAACCTAAACTAATTATTGAGATAGGAGATAAGTATTTAATGAAATCAAGGAAACCAAATTTGATTTCATGGTTTTTAAGTATAGACATCCACATAACTCCAGCTAACGCACCAACCGGAGTCAAATAGGCTCCAATATTAGAAGAGATGATAGCTAAATAGACATTTAAGGAATTATAAGTACTCATACTAGAGATGACTTCGGTAAAGAATACACTCATCGGAATGTTATTTAAGAAATCTGCACCGATAAAACTAATCAGCCCTACTCCTAAGTAGGGATTAATATTAGATAGATAATTAGCAATAATCTTTATTACTCCCGCATCCTTTAATGAAAGAACCAAAACAAACATTGATAAGATAAATGGAATAACAGGATAGGGAAGTCTTAAAAAAGAATTACCTAAATACCTATATGATTTATGATTCTTAATTCCATAGAAAAGAACAAAGATAATCAAAAATAGGGCACCAATGACTGATACTAACCATAAAGGAATACTGACAAAGTCTGAGACTGCCATCATAACGATAGTAAGACCTAGTATTACTAAGGAGACAATAGCTAAAACTGGATCTTTTAATGTCGGATGATCTTCCGTAGCTGAAAAAGAGGCTTTAAGTTTCTTTCTAAATACAACTAGTAAAGAAATTAAGCCAGTTACTCCACTAAGGATAGTTGCTAACCACATCTTAGAGAAATACTCAAAGAAACCAATATTAAAGGACTCGGCTAAATAGATGTTAGTGGGATTACCAATAAGTAAAAGCATACTATAAGTATTGCTAGCTACAAACTCGCTTACTAAGAAAGGTATCGGAGAAATCTTTGCTCTTTTAGTAAAGAAAATAATAAAAGGCGTAAAGGTTAAGATAACAATATCATTTGAAGTAAAAATAGTTAAGATAGATGTCAAAGCATATAAAAGAAAGAAAAGAGTGTATTGAGAACCCTTTGACTTATTAGCAACTTTACAGGCTAAATAGGAAAAGAAGCCTGCTTCATCAAGGACAATAGAAATAAAACTCATCGACAAAAACAGAGCTAGTATCTCTAATGGATTAATACTACCTGACTGAATAAGACTCTTACCTAAATCAGAATAATCAATCAAGCCAAAGCAAAGAATAACTATTGCTCCTAAAAGAGGCCCGATAAAAAATGTCTCAAATGATTTTCCTTTAATCTTAGCTTCCGGGAATACCATTAAAGAGACAAACATCAAGACGATGGAACAGCAGGTAATAGTTATAGTTGCTATCATATCGGCTGTAGACTATAGCACCATGTAAGATACTTTACTAAAAGAAAGTGATTACATTTAATACATCCTATTAAAAAGCCTATTTTATAAGCTTTTTTAAAATTCTAGAAACCATCCTTGAGCATCTTTCTTTATTATTTATTCTTATTCCTATATAGTGATGCCAAGAGGTAACAAAACATGGAATACAATAAATTAATAGAGACAAGACGTTCTAACTATGCTTTAGAGAATAAAGCCGTAGTCAAAGATGAAGAATTAATCAAAGAATTAGAGAAAGTTATTAAAAACGCCCCTACTGCCTTCAATTCACAAGCCACCCATATCATCGTTGCTTTAGGTAAGAAACATGAATTAGTCTGGGACATCACTCATGATACCTTAGAGAAAATCGTCCCTCCGGAAAGATTCAAAACAACTGCTAGTAAACTTGCTATGTTCAAGGGTGGCTATGGAACAATCCTAGTCTTCAAGGATGAAAAGAAAATCGACGATCTAAAAAAAGCCTTCCCTAGCTTCGCTAATCGACAGGATGGCTGGGGTGAACAGAATATTGGTATCCTAGTCTATGGGCTTTGGTTAGCTCTCTACAACTTAGGGTACAGTGGAAACATCCAGCATTATGATCCCTTGATTGACGATAAAATCAAAGAAGAATTCAACGTTCCTAAAGAATGGAAATTAGAGACCGAAATGGTCTTTGGCAAAGCTAAAGCTGAAGCTGGAGAAAAGCCTTTTGATGATATCAACACTAGAATCAAAATAGCTTAATAGTCAAAGTTGAATTAAAAATACCTCTCTAGATTATTCTAAAGAGGTATTTTTATACATTACTGAAGTAAAATTGCTATCTTCTAATTATCCGAGCGACTATAGCCGTTCTTCATCTTACAGCTAGAAAGATAAAGAATTCTATCCAAAGCCTTATCGGTTTCTTTCTTAACCATATCAGCTAACTCCTGATTAGCTTTCTCAATTACAGCCTTATAGTCCTTATTCTTATTTAGTTTAGCATCATAGCAATCAAGAAGCTGATGGCTCTTATTAGCAACAGAACCTTGATATCTTTCAATCTCATTAGCAAAAGCATTGAAGTAAGGATCAGCTAAAGCACCAATTAATCTACTAGCCCAGTAGAAGTTATCAGTTGAGACAGTAGCTGTAGTATTTCCATAATAAGCAGGAATCTTATCAGTATTAGAGTAGAAAGGAACTAAAGCATTAAAGACATTAGAGCCAAAGCAGATCCATTCTACTGACATATATTCCTTAGGAACATAAGGCCTAATCTGAGAAATGATTAAGCAGCTAG
>ENA-UOOK01001025-UOOK01001025.1-fermentation-metagenome-genome-assembly--contig:-NODE-1025-length-37520-cov-6.977632_pt1 | contig 37520 bp, 35 predicted proteins | sample MGYA00245777_ERZ724023 | MGnify/ENA primary metagenome ERZ724023 (study PRJEB28704, sample SAMN03018312) | fermentation metagenome | biome: anthropogenic terrestrial biome; feature: soil; material...
ATATGGTTTTATCAAAGTACAAAGAAAGTAAAACTTACCTCTATGAAACCCTAGAACCCCAGTGGTTTGATAATTATTTTGATTGGAAAAAAGATGGTCGGAAAGTGAGTATTAAGGCATTAGCTGAAGTTGATTGTGGAAATGTTAAACAGGGCTTTGAAGCGTTTTTTGAGATTATCCGGGGGGTGAAAGGAATTGATCGCCAATATGTTGAGGGTGTCGTAAAAAATATTTGTTAAACACTACCTGTTCGTGAAAGTATTTTATTTGGTTCACGAGCAAGGGGTGATGAAAAACCGGATAGCGATTACGACATTTGCGTTATTGCCGATCAGTTAAAAGAACGCAAAATAGTTATGATGCAAAAAATCATCATTACTTTCCTTTGCTTATAACCCTATGGATATAATACTTTATACTCAGGATGAGTTTAATGAACGAGGGCAAAGCAAGTCGTTTGAACCGACTATTGCTAAGGAGGGAGTGCGTGTGTATGCAAAAGAATGTTAACAGGACAGGTTTGCTATGGGTGGAAAACACATGCTCAAATTATTGAGGTCATCGAGAGCAACTTGAAAGTAGAGAAAAACAGGTAAACTAGAATAAAAAAAGCTCCCCGAGCTTAATTGACAGCCTCGGGGAGCTTCATGTATTCAGCTATCTAAGATTATTTTCCCAAATTACCTTCCTCAAGATGAAGATATTTTTTAAGAGAACTTTGCAGTAGTTGCGAGAAATTAACATTATTTTCTTCAGCAATTCGGTTCAGCCATTGTGGTATTGTTAGGGTTTTCTTTACGGAGCTATTTTCAATTGCATCTCGGTATAGTGGCATCAATACTTCCACCAAGTAGGGGATCTGGTTTGGCTCCAGGTGTATTTTGTCAATAGGAGTAGGTTCTGGAATAGGATCATCATCCCGTTCCATTGCCCATAAGTGGAGAGCCATGGCTTCTTTTGCATTTTTTATAGCTTTTTCAATGCTGTGTGCACAAGGAAAGCAACCGGGCAAATCTGGGAAGGAGATAGAAATTCCGTCATCTGCAAAATCAAAGATGGCAGGGAAAATATAATGGTCTTTTTTCATTTTCAAGCTCCTTTCAATGATAGAGGAGCAGGAATTAGTTTTAAAATTTAACCCCTGCTTGCTTTAGTATGTTCCTCACGGTTCCAATCGGGATATCCGCAACAGGGTGTGTTACGGTTATTTTCCCAGGTTTTGTTAGATGCTTAAATTGGTGGTGGTCACCCTTGCATCCTACTTCGTACCATCCATCGTCTAGTAATTTTCTAATAATTTGCCTGGAAGAATATGATTTCATTCATTATCCTCCTATATCCATTTTAGCACGTATAAAAACACGTGTCAATAATCCTAATTAATTTCTTAACGATTTAAGAATATTGCATTAGGGTAAAGGAAGGGAAGTGGAGTATAATAAAGCCCAAGGCACTGGCCATGGGCTTTATCTTACCTCAGAACGTTCCTTCTTCAGTTCTTCTTACTTTTCCTTATTCGAGGAAGTAGTCGGCTCAAAGGCTTGTCCTCCCGAGAGAGGAGCCTAATTAGCCGCCCTGCACCATAGTAAGCATCAGCATAACCGTAATATTCATCAGCAAAGAAGAATTGGTCCCCTCTATCGCCTCCAAAGATGGCGCCTGTCTTCGCTGCTCTGAAGGGCTGAGGGCCACCGAAGAGAAAACTTGCTGTGCCACCGAGCCTTTCAATCTCCCCGGTGATGGACCCGGGACAGTCATCGGGAACTGCAATCTCCGCTTTGGGATGTTCGGCCAGCAACTCTCGCAAAAAAAGAAGCATTAGTTTCTCTGTAGGAACAACTTTTCCCTTCTCATCTACAACTAAAAGCCTCTCACCGCGGATAGGGAAAAAGAATCCCACTTGAGCTTTCTCCCTTTTCACAACATCACCTAGGATTTTCAGCCGCTCATCTTCCTCAAAGGCAGGTTCGGTCTCAGTCTGATAGTCATCACTAGCCAGCGACACCACCTGGCAGCCTAGAGAAGTGAATAAATAGGTGACAAAAAAAGCATCAGGCCGGTGAGCGCAATCAACTACTATTTTGAGATCCTTGGCAAACTTCAGCTTCTGGCGCAGCATTCGCATATAGGGAACCATCACGCTCCCTTTGCGAATCCGGCCCGGATCCTTCAGGGACCAGAGGGTTCTTTGCTTGGCGAGTTTAGCTAGCAGTTGAAGCTCATGTCCAAACACAACCTGTCCGTCGGAGACAATTGTCAGGCTAATGGTGCCGTCGGAATTTGACTCCACCAAGATCCCGTTTCCATACTCTAGATCATGGGGTGCGTAGAAAAAGAGGGGAGTAGGAATTTGACCTAAATCCACCATCAGGACCCCAGCTTGCAATAACTCTTCCACTAAAAGATCGTGGATTGATTCTGCCTCTAAACTTTGGCCGGATGCCACAATCAACTCTTCTTCGGGGAATATTTTTTCGAAAAATTGAGCCAATGCTCTGCCCAGTGTCTTAGTTTTAGTTGCTGTAAAGTCTTTTTTCAGAGAACCACGGATCTCATGTTCTTTGAAAATATGGGGGCTAACTTTAACCACGGAATCACCTCTTTTTTCTTCAGAGGTACCGGAGGGCTTATGGATCTCTTCGCGATTGAGGCTCGGGGTTCCTCTTAAGTAAACTTGTTTTTTTTAGAAAAAGTTTTCCTCTCACGCTAAAGCCCCGGAAAGTAGATCCTTTCCGGGGCCTTGAGTAAGTTTAGATTATCAACTATAGCTCCACCTGGCCGATGGCAGGATACCGAGACAGTGCCTGGCTTAGCTCTCCTTTGATCCGCTCCAGGCCCTCTGGGGTCTTGGACTCGCAGCGCACCACAAGTTTCGGACTGGTATTTGAGGCACGCACCAGTCCCCAGCCATCTGGGAACAGTACTCGGGCTCCATCCACATCGATCACATCATATTTTCCTTTAAAATAGGTTGTGATTTGGTCTACTACCTGAAACTTATCTCGATCTGCACACTCCACTCGCAGTTCTGGAGTGGCATGATATTTAGGTACATCACTGAGCAATTTGCTCAGGGGCTGATCTTGCTGGGAGATAAGGCGCAGGAGCCTTGCTGCAGCATAGAGGGCATCGTCGTATCCATAGTATTCATCAGCAAAGAACATATGTCCACTCATCTCACCTGTGAAGATAGCATCAATCTCACGCATCTTCGCTTTGATTAGAGAGTGCCCTGTACGGTAGAAGAAAGGTTTGCCGCCAAGACGCTCTATCTCCTCGGGCAGTGCCTGGGAACATTTCACCTCAACTATGGCCTGGGCCCCGGGATATTTTGGCAACAGCTCTCGCCAAAAGAGGATCATCATCTGATCCCCCCACATAATCTGCCCTTGGTCATCCACAGCACCAATTCTATCGCCATCGCCATCGAAGGCAATTCCCAAATCCGCTCGCTCTCGCTTTACCACCTCAATTAGATCAACAAGGTTTTCAGGGTCCACAGGATCAGGATGATGATTGGGGAAGCTAGGGTCAGAATCGCAATAGAGAGGAATCACATCACAGCCCAAAGCGGTGAACAATTCTTCAGCAAAAAGGGAGGCAGTACCATTACCGCAGTCCACAACAACACGCAGTGGCCGCGCTAAGGTGATTTTCTCTTTCAGCATCTCGAGGTAGGGAGCGATTATATCAAAAAAGCGCACGCTTCCGCCTAGTTTTCGCACAGGCTCCTTGCCTGCCAGGGACTGGGCCAGATCCGCGAGTTTTTGAATCTCTTCGCCATAGATGGTGCCAGCGCCCGAGAGAATTTTCAACCCATTGAATTCTCCGGGGTTATGGCTGGCGGTGATCATAGCTCCAGCTGTGGAGCCAAGTATGTGGGGAGCGAAATAGAAGATAGGGGAGATCACCTCACCCAGATCCACAACCTTCCTTCCTGCTGCCACAAGCTCCTCTACCAGAAGATCACGAAACAGTGGGGAGGAGGCACGATTATCACGACCAATAATAATTTCTTGATCTAGAGGCAGATCGCGAAAATATTCTACCAAGGCTCGGCCCAGGAGCCTCATCACATCTGGCGTTAAATCCGTCTCCACAATGCCACGAAGATCATACTCTCTGAAAATCTCTCGACTGATTGTTGTCACAAAACCACCTCACAATTTATGATACCTGTTAACCACAGGCCAAATGTTCATCTCCTATTATTTCGCTATTCTCCCAGGATTATCCTCTATAAAGATTGTCCGTTTATTTAGACGATCTTTAGAATTAAAGTTGTGATCAAGATCACAGTGCTCCAAAAGTCTTTACTATATGTTATGATAGGAAGAGGAGGCGGAAAATTTGAGACAAGTAATAATAGCATGGATCCTGCTTTTGGCCACTTTCACTGCCCAGGCCAACTTCAATGTCACAATTTCAGGTGGCTATGATAGTAATCCTCAGGAACTTGAAGTAGCGCAAGCTTCACCTTACCTCGATCTTAGTGCATCGATCAGACATAGCTTTGGTTCTTGGCAGAATTCTTTCAAAAAGGTGCAAGTATACTTAAACACGGCTCTCTACAGTGAGATTCCCGATCATAACAGTAGCTATGGAAGCTTTCGCTTTGAGCGGAGGCCTGCCCGAGACTACAGGCAAAAGCTGACAGTTGGTGCCTCTTTTGCGCAAAATAATTATTTGTCTTGGGGAGATACAAGTCCCTATTACGACAGCGCCGCTGTCAACTGCAGCTGGGAGAAAATAATCCCTCCCTTCACACCTACCTTTGGGATTAGCCACTCAAAGTATACATATAAAGAGCCTTTCGCAAGTCTCAATCAAGCGATAACTCGGCCCTTCATAGGACTGACTTATGCAAAGAAACCATGGAATTTATATCTAGAGTATAATTTGGGGAAAGTTAGCTATCCAGATAGTTCCATCTCCAAACCCAGTCTGACAATAAAGCTCATAGAAAATAAGTCTGCGGCTGGTTGGCAACTGGCAGGAAGAAAAAATATTGATGGCAACGAACTGTGGGGTAATCTGTGGCGGGAGGTAGGGGAGATCCATCTTGACTTGGCTCTAGGCCAGCAAAGCCGCAGGGGAAATTCTACAGGTTACCAATATGATTCCCTGTGGGGAGAGACCAGCCTCTGGTTGCCTGTGTGGCGCGGGTGGCTGACAGGGGATTTGTCCCTCACCAGCACTACATATCTGGCAACCCCATCCTGGGAGCGAGAAGGGGTGATAGGCGTAGGTTACCAAAGAACAGTAGCGAACTATCTTGCAGAATTAAGCTTCAGCTATAGCTATCGCCGCGGAGCTGGAGTGGATGCCGCGCCTGGGAGCTCAGGGTCCCGGCTGGAGCTGAGTATCAGGAGGTAGGGACAGCAAAAGAAGTAGTATCGCTCAGAGAGAAAAAGGCCCACCTGATGGTGGGCCTTTCTGCATTTCTATTCGGTTTGTGCTAAGCGCTTGTAGGTTGCAAGGCGCTGTTTTGCATCCATCTCTGCTCGCTTATAGAGCTCATCTGCAGTATCTGGGAACTGCTTTTTGAGGCTAGTGTAGCGAACCTGGCCCATTAAGAACTCCTGGAAGTCCCCTGTGGGCTCCTTGGAATCTAGGCTAAAGGGATTCTTGCCTTCAAGTGCCAGGTCTGGGTTGTACCTATAAAGTGGCCAGTAGCCTGAATCCACAGCTCGTTTTGCTTCAGCTAGGCTCCGTCCCATATTGATCCCGTGGTTGATGCAAGGGGCGTAAGCGATGATGAGGGATGGTCCCTTGTAAGCTTCAGCCTCGCTCATTACCTTCACCACATGGTTGGGGTTAGCACCCATGGAGACAGTTGCCACATAGGCATAACCATAGGACATGGCCATCAGGCCCAGATCCTTCTTCCGTGTCTGCTTGCCTGCAGCTGCAAATTTCGCAACAGCAGCAGTTGGTGTAGATTTGGAAGACTGACCACCAGTGTTGGAATAGACCTCAGTATCCAGAACCAAGATATTTACATCGGCACCTGTTGCCAGCACGTGATCGAGGCCACCAAAGCCGATATCATAGGCCCAGCCATCGCCACCGATGATCCAGACGGATTTCTTAGTTAGCTGATCTGCAAAGGCAATTGCCTTGTCCAGCAGTTCCTTACCCTGACCGGAAGCTTGCTCCCGAGGCAAGAGGGCTTTGATCTTATCGCCCCAGATGCGAGAGCCTTCTGCTTCTTCCTTGTTCTCTAGCCACTGGTCGATTGCCTCTTTCAGAGAATCTGATACAGCCTCTGCTTTTAAGCCGGCGAGAATGTCAGCCAGTTGGCTGCGTCGTTCTTCAACTCCCATGGCAATACCGAAGCCGAACTCAGCATTATCCTCAAAGAGGGAGTTGGCCCAAGCGGGTCCATGGCCCTTGGTGTTTGTGGTGTAGGGACAGGTTGGTGCACTGCCGCCCCAGATAGAGGAGCAACCTGTAGCATTGGCGATGATCATCCGATCTCCAAAGAGTTGCGTAGCAAGCTTCACATAAGCTGTCTCGCCGCAGCCTGCGCATGCGCCAGAGAACTCAAGGAGAGGTTCGCGGAATTGGCTACCTTTGATGGTGTTGGCTTTAAACTTCACATCAACCTTTGGCAATGAAGCTGCAAAGCGCTCGTTGGCAACCTCTTCCTCACGAAGATCCTCAAGTGGCTTCATGATTAAAGCCTTGGTCTTGGCGGGGCAGATGTCGGCGCAGTTGCCACAGCCTGTGCAGTCCAGAGGTGCAACCTGCATTCTGTACTGGAGGCCAGCGGCTTCCTTGCCCAGGGCTTTTTTATGGGTAAAGCTCTCGGGAGCATTTTCAAGATCCTCAGGCTTAACTAAGATGGGCCGGATTGCTGCATGAGGGCAAACCAGAGCACACTGGTTGCACTGAATGCAGTTGTCAACCTGCCACTGGGGGATTTCGATGGCAATGCCGCGCTTTTCGAACTTGGTGGTGCCTGTGGGCACAACGCCATCAGCTGAAATAGCGCTCACTGGCAGCTCGTCACCCTTCAGGGACAAGACAGGCTCCACAACGTCCCGTACATAGGCTGGCACTTCGCCACTTGCTGTTGCTGCGTCTTGAGCCTGGGCCCAAGCGGCTGGATACTTAATCTCCTCAACTGCTTCAATAGCTTTGTCTACAGCCTGCCAGTTCATGTTCACGATCTTATCGCCCTTGCGTCCATAGGTCTTCTTGATTGCATCTTTGATAAACCTGATGGCATCCTCTGCAGGAATCACATTGGCGATTTTGAAGAAGGCAGCTTGCATCACCATGTTGATTCTGCCGCCCAGGCCAACCTCGCCTGCGATCTTCACAGCGTCGATGTTGTAGAAGCGAATCTTACGCTCAGCGAGAGTTTTGCGCATAGCTGCTGGCAGCTTGCTCTCCATCTCCTCGGCGCTCCAGGGGGAGTTGAGGAGGAAGATGCCGCCCTCTTTGATTCCCTCTAGCACATCATAGCGATTTACATAGGAGGAGTTATGGCAGGCAATCAAATCAGCCTGATCGATGAGGTAGGGGGACTGAATTGGGTTCGGTCCGAACCTGAGATGGCTGATGGTGATGCCACCTGATTTTTTCGAGTCATAAACAAAATAACCCTGTGCATAAAGATCTGTGTTATCACCGATGATCTTAATAGAGTTTTTGTTGGCACCAACAGTACCGTCGGAGCCAAGACCGAAGAACTTGCAGCGAAATACACCTTCAGGTGCTGTATCAATCTGCTCTTTAACTTCAAGGGAGGCACCAGTTACATCATCGACAATGCCCACAGTGAAGTGGTTCTTGGGGCTATCTTGAGCTAAGTTGTCGAATACAGACTTCACCATGGAAGGAGTGAACTCTTTGGAGCCCAGTCCATAGCGTCCGCCAACAATTAGGGGCTGCTGTCCATGCTCCTGGAAGACTGTACACACATCTTGATACAAAGGCTCGCCCAAGGAACCAGGTTCCTTTGTGCGATCCAAAACTGCGATTTTTTTGCAAGACTTAGGGAACACAGCCAGGAAATGATCCAGTGAAAATGGACGATAGAGCCTTACCTTAACCAGACCAACCTTCTCGCCCTTGTCCACCAAATAGTTAACAGTTTCCTCAATTGTATCGCAGCCAGAGCCCATGGCCACAATAACTCTTTGGGCATCAGGGGCGCCAAAATAATCAAAGGGCTTATAATTGCGACCTGTGAGAGCACTTACCTGGCCCATTATTTCTGCTACAATATTGGGAACTGCTAGGTAATAGGGGTTTGATGCTTCCCTGCCTTGGAAGTAAATGTCAGGATTCTGAGCTGTTCCCTGCTGATGGGGGTGCTCAGGGTTCAGACCCCGTGCCCTAAACTTCGCTATTGCCTCCCAGTCTACCAGCTTTTTGATATCCTCATAATCGATCATTTCGATCTTCTGGATCTCGTGGGAGGTTCTAAAACCATCAAAAAAGTGCAAAAATGGGATGGAAGACTTAATCGCTGCCAGGTGCGAGACTAAAGCAAGATCCATTGCTTCCTGCACAGAAGAAGATGCAAGCAGGGCAAAGCCTGTCTGCCTTGTTGCCATCACATCGCTATGATCACCGAAAATAGAGAGTGCATGGGTTGCCAGTGCCCTTGCTGTAACATGGAAAACCGCAGGCAATAGTTCACCTGCGATCTTATACATGTTGGGGATCATCAGTAGTAGTCCTTGGGAAGCTGTAAAGGTACTGGTGAGCATACCTGCGGATAAAGATCCGTGTACTGCACCGGCTGCCCCTGCCTCAGACTGCATCTCTGCGATCTCCATTTTGCGATCGAAGATGTTCTTCAAACCATGAGCTGCCCATTCATCACAAGACTCTGCCATGGGAGAAGATGGCGTAATGGGGTAGATAGCGGCAACTTCGCTTAGCGCATAGGCAATATGCGCAGCTGCAGTGTTGCCATCGATGGTTTTTTTCATTGCTTCTCAACTCCTTTTTATCTATATCGAGCTTTGCTTTGCTGGCAAAACCGATAATTATTAATTCCACTCTATACTATATCATTACTCACCGCGAACGTCAATTTAAAGTACTCCTTTTTATGTTAAAAAAATATTAACAGCATCAAGAAATTTAAAGTTTAGCCGAGTTTATGATGGTTTATTCTTCTGGATTCATCAAGAATATAATCTAGCTCACTTTTAAAATTGATGGCTCTATGCTATAATCTATGAGAATACTTAACAATGGAGGATGGAAAGTGACAGCGCAAAAACAAAAAGCACGTCATAATCGTACTATTATTCTATCTAAAAAAGAAGAAAAGCATTATCGCCAAAAACTCCATCAGCTTAAAGGACCAGCCACAGAAGGGGAGATTGTCAACAAGACTATCAATCAAGATCTATTGAAAATCTTGCCTTGGCTACCGGAAGGGTGCGTGGATTTGCTTTTTTTAGATCCTCCCTATAACTTGGATAAGGAATTTAATCGTACAATCTTCAAACAGCGCACTACCGAGGGATATCTCCAGTGGCTAGAAACGTGGTTTCCCATACTTCTCCCAACCCTCAAGCCTACTGCCTCTGTTTATTTTTGCGGTGAATGGCGTTCAACTACAGCTATCCATCTCCTACTGGAAAAATACCTTGTTGTGCGCAACCGGATCACCTGGGAGCGGGAAAAAGGCAGAGGCGCTCTCACAAACTGGAAGAATTGCTCTGAGGATATCTGGTTTTGCACTGTTGGTAAAGAGTACACCTTCAATGTAGATGCTGTAAAGCTGAAGCGCCGGGTGATTGCACCTTACAGAACAAACTCAGGTAAACCTAAGGACTGGCACGAGACAGAGGTAGGTAATTTTCGCCTGACTTCCCCCTCGAATCTTTGGACAGATCTCACAGTACCATTTTGGTCCATGCCTGAAAATACAGTTCACCCCACACAAAAGCCAGAAAAACTGCTAGCTAAAGTCATCTTGGCCAGCACAAACCCAGGAGATCTGGTGCTAGATCCATTTTTAGGCTCAGGAACCACATCTGTGGTCGCTAAAAAGCTAGACCGTCGTTATCTTGGAATCGAACTTGATCGGCACTATTGTTGTCTCGCGGAGAAAAGACTGGCTCTGGCAGAGGAAGATAACAGCATCCAAGGCTATGCAGAGGGAGTGTTTTGGGAACGAAATACCTTGGATCTTCAGCGTGCCCTTGAAAATGCTAACAAGCGCAAGGATGTAAGAGCCAGCGGCGACATGAAGTAAGTGAGGTGGAAAAATGGCAACAAATGAAAAAGCTGATCTCCTGCGGAGGCTAAGAAGGGTAGAGGGACAGATTCGAGGGATCGGCCGGATGGTGGAAGAAGAACAACTTTGTACAGATATCCTAATGCAGGTGGCAGCAGCCAAAGCTGCCCTCCACCAGGTGGGGGTATTAATTTTAGAAAACCACGCCACACTTTGCATGGCCCGTGGCCTCTCAGAGGGGGAGCCCGAGGAGGCAGCTCGGGAGATCGCGCAAGTGTTAAAAAAGTTTTTCAGCTAAAGGAGAGAGAGGACATGCGGGGGGTCCACAATTTTATCCTTTGCTTTTTGCTGTCTGTAGCTGTCATGGCCCAGGAGCAGATAGTGCGTCTAGATAAGCCCTACTCACGCCCTCAAGCGATAGCTATTTTGGAAGAAGCTGGATATGGCTTTCTGCGGGAGATCTCCTTTCCACCGAGCTCCAGCTTTCCTGAGGGCCTACAATTCTTTGTAGTTGCTCCCCAAGTAAGAGCTGTGCGCACCATGAGGGTTGATTCTTCCGTGCTTTTTGCGGTTCCCGATCAAGAAATCAAAGCATTGGCCACTCCCCTCGACCCTGGCTACGAAAAACAAAAGGAAGATTTTGCGCTAATCTCAGCACCTGAAGCTTGGGATTTGCGCTGCTGTGCAGAAGATGTGATTGTAGCAATTTTAGACACTGGAGTTAATCTGTGGCATCAAGATTTGGCAGCTAATCTGTGGACAAACCCAGGTGAGATCCCCCTCGATGGCATAGATAATGATCAGAATGGCTATATTGATGACATCCACGGCTGGAATTTTGTGGATAATAATAATGTAGTCTATCAATCCACAGATGAACCGCATGGCACCCATGTGGCAGGGATCATAGGGGCTGTTGGCAACAATAGCTTAGGGGTTACTGGCACAGCCTGGCGAGTGCAGCTGATGGTCCTCAAAATTCTAGGCCCAAAAGGCACAGGGTTTCTCTCCCATGCCCTGGAGGCTTTTGCTTATGCTGCAAAGGGTGGTGCGAAAATCGCGAACAATTCCTGGGGCCACGATGGCTTCTCTGAGGCTGAAATGCTGGCCATTGCTGCATCTGAACTCCTTTTCATTTGTGCTGCAGGAAATGAAGGTATCAATAACGATCTGGGAGGGGGAAACTACCCTTCCAGCTACGATCTGGAGAATATCATCGCTGTGGCTGCAACGAATAAGAACGACGAACTTGCCTGGTTTTCAAACTATGGCGCAAGTTCTGTCCAGCTCGCAGCCCCAGGTGTTTCTATCTACTCTACATACCCTGGCGATAACTACGGGTCTATGAGCGGAACCTCCATGGCCACACCTTTTGTCGCAGGGGCTGCAGCTCTTCTCATGGCTCGCTACCCCCAGCTACCTTCCTTTCAAGCCCAGGGTCCCTCGATCCGCAGCCTTCTTTTGGAGAGCGCAGATCCCCTAGCCTCCTCGGAGAAGAATGTAGCATTCGGCAGACTGAACATGGCCCGGGCCTTAGGCGGAGAGTTTATGATTGCAAATTCACCTTTACTCTCGCCGCGCGGGGGAGAGGTCTTCCAAGGTCCTGTCACTGTCAGCTGGCAGGTACCCCAAAGCACACAAGAGGTCAGCTTGTCTTATAAAAAAAGCGGAGGATCATGGCAACAATTAGCATCCTACCTCGCTTCACCCTATCTGTGGGAGACAACCGATATCCCTGGAGGAAAATATCAGCTCCAGCTGGCTGTCACCGGCGCCCTTGGCGAGACTGGATATTTTGTAAGCGGTCCTTTTACCATTATCAAAAACCAGGGAAGAATTCAACCCCTACCCAATCCCGCAACTGATCAGACTTCCTTTCATTATCATCTAGAGGAGGGTGGGGAATTGTTCATCTATAACCTCAAAGGAAAGCTTATCTACAAAGAGTCTCTACCACCTGGCGAGGGCAGCTGGCTGTGGCCCCTGTGCGATCAAAATGGCCAAAAATTGGCCGGTGGCGTTTATTATTATCACCTCAAAGAGAGGGGCGGGAGCATAAATGGAAAGCTTATTATACAAAGGTAGGATAATTTGCTGTTTCCTTTTTTTGTGTTGCTCCTGTTTTGCTAAAGATTATCGGGATACAGCCCTATGGCTGGAGCTTTTCTCACCTAAAGCAGCAGCCATGGGAGAGATTCCTCTGGCCGATGATCCCCTCGCAGCCCTTTGGAATCCCACAGGGCTTTTAGAGCTGAAGGGGGATAAGTTATCATTTCTCCACAAGCAAAGCCCTCTCTCAATTGGAACCTATGCTTTTGCTTGGGGCCGCAATAGCTTAAGCATAGGAGCTCTCAACTGGGGGAGCTCGCAAATTGCCTTCGATTCCTTTGGCAATTCTCTGGGTGACGCTAAGGTGGAGGGGAGGGCACTATTTTTGGGCAGAGCCCTCAGAGTATACAAAAATATTTCCTGCGGCATCAGTGTACTCTCCTGCGATCAGGATTTAGCAGGGAAGCTCCAGCGCGGCGGCAGCATTAGCCTTGCTTTAGCCGGAAGCTGGGGCCAGTGGGAATTGGGTCTAGGTGCCCGAGACATTATAGGTAAGTTAGGTGATGATCCCCTTGGCACAAAGTTGGGGTTTCGTATAACTTACCGCCTTGAAGAGCTCACAGTGGCAACACAGTGGCAAAGGCAGGACCTTCATCTAGGTGGAGAATATGCACTGAGCCCCCAGGTCCGCCTACGACTGGGTGGAATTTTTGGGGATATGCCCCGGTATTTTTGGGGAATTGGCCTCGTGCAATCAGGATGGCAGCTTGATTTTGCCTGGCGCCTCCATAGCCACCTCCCCAGAGAATTTACAGCCGGCGGGGGTTATTTGTTCTGATGGAAGAGCTTTTTTCCCTAACCATCCCCGAAGGTTGTGCTCCCCAAGCCTTGGGAAAAGTCCTCAGGCACCATGGCTTTTCACGAACTTTACTCCGAAAATTGAAAAGAGAGGCTGCCATCTATAAAAATGGAGAGCAGGCACGGCTTGTGGATTTGGTCTTGCCAGGAGATTCCATTTTTGTAGCTAAAGTGCCAGCCGAGACTAACCTTATCCCGGAAATTGGGGACCTTGATCTGATCTATGAGGACAAGCAGCTGCTGGTGGTGAACAAACCCCCTGGCATCCTCACCCATCCCCTCTCCTATGAGAGGCGAGGCACTCTTGCTAATCTGATTGCAGGCTACCTTGGGGGACAGGCCCCGCACCTGATAGGACGCCTTGACCGGGGTACCAGTGGCCTTGTGATCGCAGCGAAAGATCCCCTCACCGCTTCGAAGCTTTTCAAAGAGCGCCAGGCAGGACTTTGGCTACCTGAGTATCTGGCATTTGTCAAAGGGGAGCTTTCAGGGGAGGGAGAAGTCGATCTTCCCCTGGGCCGCAAAGATGGTAAGCGCGGGGTGAGTGATCAGGGCAAGAGTGCACGGACCCTATACAAATCTTTGGCCCACACCCCGGAGGCTAGCTTGCTTCAGGTTACTATTATCACTGGCCGTACCAACCAGATTAGAATCCACATGGCAGCTATTGGCCATCCTCTGCTGGGAGAGGGGCTCTATGGCTGGGATGATACCATCCCGAGGCCTGCTCTCCACGCCTGGCAGGTGAAGCTCCCCCAGCTGGGTCAGTTTGTGGCGCCTCTGGCCCCAGATCTAGAGGAACTTCGGGTAAAATTGTTCTGTTAACCACCAGAAGCGAGAGAAGGTTAACTTGTCTGAAAGATAGAAATGTACTATGATAGGAACATGAATCAATTAAGGAAGTCGTGGGTAATTAAACAACAAGTGGGGAGTGAGATCGATGGCAAGACCGCAAAAAACAAGGCAGATCTGTTTTCTGCCCGAGATCAAATTATTTAAACCTGTAGGCGGCGATGCCAGGGAAGAGGTGGTTCTTTCTTTTGAGGAGCTAGAAGCTATTCGCCTCAAAGACTACTTGGGGCTAGAGCAGGAGGAGTGTGCTGAGAAAATGGAGATTTCTCGGCCCACATTCCAGCGGATTTTGGTTGGTGCCCGCCAAAAGCTTGCCTCTGCCTTGGTGGAAGGTAGAGCCATACGCTTTGAAGGGGGAACCTATCAGGTGAGAGGCCATGGTCGATGTCGTCGCTGCGGCCCTGGCGGCAGGCGGGGTATGCCTCGTTGCACAGAAAGGGAGGAGGGGCTTTGATCTGCATCATCGGTGGTGGTCCCAGCGGCATGATGGCAGGGATTGCAGCTTTGCAGCGAGGCGGAAAGGTACTGATCCTCGAGCGCAACGGGCGCTTGGGGAAAAAACTTTTGGCCACAGGCAATGGTCGCTGTAATTTTACAAACACCCACATTACCCCTGAACATTACCACGGTCAAAAGCCAGCCTTCGTCACAGGTGCTCTCAAACGCTTCTCGCCTGACGATACTTTGGATTTTTTCACCCATTTAGGAGTCGTGCCCAAAGTTGAGGAGCAGGGAAAAATATTTCCCGCCTCAGGACAGGCAACTAGCATTTTGGATCTCCTTCGCTGGGAACTGGAAGCTTTAGGTGCCCGTGTGCGCACAGAAGCCCATGTGCGTAAGATAACCCACTGTCAAAACTTCAAGATCCAGCTTTCAGATGGTGAGACAATCCAGGCTCAAAAAATAATTCTGGCCACAGGCGGCAAAGCCCATCCCCAGTCGGGCTCCGATGGCACAGGGTATCTTTTTGCCCAAAAGCTAGGCCATAGAATTATCACTCCCCAGCCTGCCTTAGTGCAACTGAAGCTTGGGGGAGCCTACCCTCGCCTTCAGGGGATTCGGATCTGGGGTCAGGCAAGGCTTTTGGTAGGGGAGAGGCAGTTAGCGATCCGCGACGGTGAACTTCTCTTTACAAACTATGGACTCTCAGGCCTGCCTGCCCTGGCCTTGAGCCGGGAGGCTGGGAGGTTACTGAGCCAGGGGAAAAAGCCAGTTATTTCCCTCAATTTAGCACCGCAGCTTGCACAGGAGGGAATAGAGGAGGCAATTAAAGCCCGAGCCCTCTCCCAACCCACAAGGCCTCTTTCGCGAATTTTTGTGGGTTGGCTACCCAACAAGCTAGGTGAGGCACTGATCCGCAGCGCAAAAATTCCTCAGAAGCTCGCAGGAGACATTGATGCTGATGGGTGTAAGCTTCTCTCCGCAAAGATTTCAGATTGGTGTTTTCCTATCTCGGGGCTCCTAGGCTGGGAGCAGGCACAAGTCACAGCAGGGGGCGTTGATGCCTCTGAGGTGGATCCTCTTACGATGGAGTCTAAACTTGTAAAAAACCTCTACTTTGCAGGGGAAATTCTGGACATAGATGGAGACAGCGGCGGCTATAATCTGCAGTGGGCTTGGTCTAGTGGCTTTTTAGCAGGAGCTAGAGCTGCAGAATAATACCTAAAGGAGGATGGTAATGGCACCTAGAATGTGGCAACTGGTCATCGGCATGAGCATTATTTTAGGGGCTTGGTTTTCCAGTTTGCTGGTAACTAAGCTCCTTTGGAAGGTTCTTGCTACTTTTAAGTGGCAAGAGGAGCGAAAAAAGCAACTTTATATTGCCCTGACGCCCTCGATTCGCTTTTTAATGATGCTTGCAGGAATCTGGTTCACAAGTCAAATTGTGGATCTACCCGGACCAATTGAATCCATCATGGGGCGGATTATGCGAACCTTAGTTCTCTTTGGGATCTTCGGGGCCCTATATCGGGGATCGGAGCCATTAGGGGAGTTTCTCAACTCCCTTCTCAATCGCAGTGATGATTATGTAGAAATGCTCCTGCCCATGCTGCACAAAAGTATCAAGGTAATAATCATACTATTGGGTGCTATTACTATTTTGGAGGACTGGGGCTACGATGTGGCCGGGATCTTGGCAGGACTAGGCCTTGGGGGTCTTGCCTTGGCTCTAGCAGCGAAAGATACTGCAGCTAACTTTTTCGGCGGTGTGGCCCTGATGCTGGAGCATCCCTTTGCCATCGGAGACTGGGTTGCAACAGACCAGGTGGAGGGGGTTGTAGAGGAGCTTGGGGTGCGCAGCACCAAAATCCGCACCTTTGCCCAAGCGCAAGTTACAGTGCCCAACAGCAGCCTGGCAGCGTCTGTGATCACAAACTGGTCGCGGATGAGCAAGCGCCGCTATACCTTCAAGCTTGGCCTGGCCTACCAAACGCCTCAGGAGAAGATAGAAACCTTTATTGCCCAAGTTCGCACCATGCTCAGGGAACACCCTGGGGTTCATCCTGAGACGATTTTTGTCTATTTTAATAGCTTTGGTGAAAACGGCCTCGAGATTTTCATCTATTGCTTCACAAACACCACTAACTGGGGAGAATATCTGAAAATTGTCCACGAGATCAACTTAAGTATCTTAGCCCTTGTAGAAGAGCTTGAGATTGAAATCGCCTACCCAACTCGTAAATTGCATCTGGCAGCTGTGGAAAAACAAGCCCCAAGCTCAAATAAACCTGGGGATAAATAAATACTTTTTTCTATTGAGGGGAGGGAATGCTCGTCTGAAGAACGAGCTAAAAAATTCATGCAGAAGAAAACTGAAGGATATCTATGGCTTGCTGTAACCATTCTTTTTTTCAGTACATATGAAATAGTAGGTAGCACCCTGGCCTCTGGGATGCATCCCTTATTTGTGAGTGCGTTTCGCTTCACCCTGGGGGGACTTGTGCTACTTCCTTTTGCCAAATTGCCCAAGGCCAGCTCTGACTGGTGGGGACTATTTGGGCTGGGAATTCTCAATGTTGCCATTGCTATGGGACTTTTGCAGCTTTCTCTATCTTATGCCCAGGCCTCTGTGGCCGCGATCCTCTTTTCCACAAACCCGCTCTTTGTAGGGATTGTGGCGGCTATGGCTGGGGATAAACTTGCGCCTCGAGATATTTTGGGGCTTTGCATCGGTTTTGTGGGAGTGCTTCTGATTGCAGGACCTGCGAGCCTTGAGGGCTGGGTGGGGCCGATTTTGGCTTTAGCATCAGCTGCAGTCTTTGGTCTGTATTCCTATTTGGGCAGAGGCTATGCTCAGCGTTTGGGCAGTGCCACAGCCAACAGTATCTCCTTTATTTTAGGGGGAGCCTTGGTATTTTTGCTCCTACCTCTCTTTGGCGCTCCCATGTGGCAGATTACAACTGCAAATCTCCTGCCTATGCTTTATCTTGGGATCTTCGTTACAGGCCTGGCCTACTTTGCCTACCTGCGAGGTCTCTCGCTGCTTACACCTGCTGCAGGCTCTGCCACCTTCTTTGCAAAACCTGCTTTGGCCACAATACTAGCTTGGGCTTTTTTAGGTGAGCCTCTCTCTTGGTGGAAGTGGGCAGGGATCGCTGTGATTATTTTGGGGATGCTACAGACTATGGGGGGAAAGAAGGAAAAAATCCAGTCCACGAAATCTGCGTAAGAACTTCTTAATCACACTCCCATAGCAGGGTACAAATAGTTGTGCCCTGCTTTTTTATGTAAAAAAAGAAATAATGAAGGGAGGGAAGCGGGAATATTGAAAGATAATCAGAGCAGCAAGTAGTCGCTAGCAGATATCCTCAATTGAAGTTTTCTTCTTTTAGCAGTATTTTGGCACACCATAGAACTCTCCACCCTGTTTTCAGCTAAATAGAGTATGAGGCGTACCTGTTCTTTAACAGCTGCTGACAGGCCAAATAAACAATAAAGGAGGAATTTTACCGTGACAGAGAACCACAATCCGGGAAATGAGGAAAAGGCCAAATGTAATGCAGAGGCTGATTTTAGTCCAGATCCTGCTGACGTAGAGCAGAACAAAACTATAGCAGGCCTTGCCTATCTTCTCTTTTTCTTGCCACTTTTGGTCTGCCCACAGTCGCAGTTTGGGAAATTTCATGCAAACCAATCCCTGTTGTTGTTGATTGTGGCAATTGCAGGCAATATTATTCTTTCCCTGGTGTCAGTTGTGGGGTGGGTTTTGTTACCTCTCTTCAGCCTTGGGGTCATGGGTTTTGGTATTTATGGTTTGATTAATGGCTTGCAGGGTAAGACAAAGCGCCTTCCCCTTATTGGAAATTTTGATCTACTCAAATAATTGTTTCTCGTGACAAACAGATAAGGTTCTATGGCTCGCATTAATTTCAGTTATAACTAGAAACGACCTCTAACAGGAGACAAACAACTAGACAGGGTCATCGCGGAATAAAAAAGAGCAGCTGGCAACGGCTGCTCTTTTTTTGAGTTTAGGGCAATATTTTCGCGACTAGTCTTGGACCTTTAGGGAAAAACTGGTATAATCAATTATAAGAATTTGATTAATTGGGGGAGAGCATTGTTTGGTTACTTGCGTCCAGTTGAACCGGAACTAAAAATTAAAGATTTTCACTATTTTCGCGCCTACTACTGCGGCCTCTGCAGAGCTATGGGCAAACGCCTGGGGCAGACCAGTCGTCTCACCCTCAGCTACGAGGCTACATTTTTAGCCCTCCTCCTTTCAGCCCTCTCAGATGATGCGGAGCAGCTAACTGTGGGTAGGTGCCTTCTGCACCCTGGGCGCAAACGCCTATTTTTGAAGAACAGCCCTCATTTAGACTACGCAGCTGATGTAGGTGTGCTCTTGGTTTATTATAAACTCTTAGACGATTGGCACAACGAACGCGCAATTCAGGGTCTATTGGGAGTTGGCTTTTTATCTTTAACTAAAAATAAAGTTCACAAGAAGCGAAAACAGCTGGCAGGGGGAATTGCCTGGGAACTGGATCAGTTGCAAACCCTGGAGGATGCTGCCTGCCCTAGCGTGGACAGGGCAGCTGAGCCCTTCGCCAGGATTATGCGAGAGCTTTTCTCTGTGCCTGGAGCAAGTGAGGAGCTTTTAAGTTTCGCCTATGAGCTAGGTCGCTGGCTCTACATTGTGGACGCCTTCGATGATCTGGAAGCAGACCTCAAATCCGGCTCCTACAATCCCCTCCGCTATCAGTTCGCTTGGCAGGGGGAAGAGGCAAGTATCTTTCGGGAGCAAGTAAAGCCCCCGGTGGAATTCAACCTGTATTATACTTTAGGGAAGCTTCAGGATCACTACAGGCAACTACCCATAGTGCGGCGGGAAGTATTAGACAACATTGTGCTGTTGGGTCTGAATCAGACCACAGCGAGAATTTTGGCCGGGAAGAAAAGAGGGGAAGATAATTGAACCCATATGAAGTCTTAGGGGTACGCGAGGGAGCAAGCAAAGAGGAGATTCGAAAAGCATATCTGGAACTTGTAAAAAAGTATCATCCAGATAAATACAGAAACAACCCGCTTGCGGATCTAGCAGAGGAAAAGCTCAAAGAGATCAACGAGGCCTATAACATGCTAAACCAGGGGGGCTATAGTAGGGGACAGAGCTCTAGCTCTGGAGGCGCTAGCTACCAGAGGGTGATTGAACTCGTAGAGCGAGGCCAGATCCCAGAGGCAGAGCGGCTCCTCTCTCAACTGCCGTCGGGCACAGGACAGTGGCACTTTTGCAGAGCAGCCATCACAGCTAGATTGGGAAGATATGGTGAGGCACAGCAACACCTCCAGGCGGCTATGCGCCTTGAGCCTGGGAACCCAACATACCAGGCAGCATACCAGCAAATGATGGGTGCCATGAACCAACAGCGGCAAACTGCCTTCTCTGGGCAAAAGGACACAGATGATATCTGTAGAGTCTGCACAGCCCTCTATTTTGCAGATTGCTGCTGCGAATGCATGGGCGGAGATTTCATCTCCTGCTGCTAACATGAAAAAAACAAAAGCTGGCAAAACTGCCTTTGCAGCTGTGGCCCTGAGCCTGACATTGCTTTGTTTATTTCTAGCAACAATGCTTCCTACAAACAAGCTTTTTTTCTTAGGCGGAAGCTCCATTTTCACTTCCTTGGTATTGCTGGAGTGTGGGCCAGGGTGGGCCTGGCTCTTCTATTTTGCAGCCAGCGCTCTGGCCCTGTGGCTCCTGCCCATGGGTCCTGCAAGCATGGCTTATGTTCTCTTTTTCGGCACCTGGGGTCTTCTGCGAGAGAGCCTCAGCAAAAGGCCCCAATTTATTGCGCTAATTTTTAAATTGTGCTACTTCAATTTGCTGCTTTTTGTGCTATACTGGGTAGCGAAGAGAATGGGATTTAACCTGGTGGTGGCCCGTCCCCACTTTATTTTACCCCTCTGGCTGGGGAGCCAGGTGGGGATGCTTCTTTTCGACTGGGCTTTTGGCTTGTTTCTTTCCTGGTATCAGGCACGTTTTCAAACGAAATAGAGGATCTGGCTAGCTGGGAAGTAGTGAGCAATCTTTTCTCGAAAAAAGTCCTCAAATTCTTGCAGCACAGCTTTTGGATAAACATATTTGCCATAGCCAAATTGTCCATATTTGAAACTTCGCTCCTGGGTTTCCAGAGGAAGCTTATTGTCCGGATAGATTTGGCAGATTGACTCTCGAGCCCGCAGTGTAAAACGGTGGCTGATAAGCTCGAAGGTGTATGCGCCCTGGGGCAGGTTTTCTCGCAGCTGCTGGAGCATCTGGTCATACTCTTCTCGCCAGAGGGGAAAAGCAAAAATGGGACCAATTAGAAAGCCCACAGGATAACCTGCCCTGGCAGCCTTGCCGCTTGCAGCAAGCCGCATCTTCAGTGGGGGCACTCCTCGCTCAAAAGAGGAGATCATCTCCTGGCAGTTGATACTGAACCTGATCTCTGTTTTTCCCCTATGCTCTAGGGGAAGCAGACTGTCGATATCCGTGAATTTGGTCACGAAGCGGAAACGGGCGTGTGGCGTTTCAGCAAAAAAACTGATGGCTTTTGCCAATGAGCCGGTAAGGGGTTCTACAGCTACAGGATCTGAGGTGGCAGCCCCTTCAAAGATTGTGGGCTCATCTTGCCTCTGGCATAAAGCCAGTGCATTGGACAAGATTTCCTCTATATTTACATGGACATTGAGATAGGGTCTTTTGGCAAGGTTTGTGTGGAGATAGCAATACTGGCAGTGCCCCGGGCAGCCGCTGACAAGGGGCAGCTGCCAGTGGGCAGAGGGCTTGCAGCTTTGAAATTCCCCACCTCGCCAAAGGGAAACTACCAAAGTTCTTTTGCCCTGGGAAAATTTGTCCCGGACTGATTCGCATCTAGGGGAAGGTATCTTTTGCTTGTAGAGCAAAGGCTCAGGCCCTGCGCTTTGAAAATGCTGCCAGAGCTTTTGGCCCAAGGGGTACTGTAGGGCAGCTTCCCGGATCAATACTTGCTGTGGCTTGAAAATAATTGCCACCTCCCGCTATTCAGACCTCCACCGGCTCTTTGATCTGCTCCAACTCCAGAAGCATTTGCCGCTCCTCTCCCAGATGCCGCTCTACTATGGCAAGTCCCTGGGGAGGGAGCCGGGAGAGGAGGCGATACTTTTCCTCGATAGCTAAGTTAATCTGCCGCGCGAGGGCAGGGAGGGACCATAGCTGGCTACCCATGGTCTCGCCTAGGCGAAAGACAGTGCCAATCAGCCCTGAGTTTTGCCGGGGCTCTTCACCTAAACTCTCAATAAAGGCAGCTAGCTCCGCTGTCATTTCCTGGCAACGGCTCAGATGCGTTGCTAAAAGTTCTGAGTGTTCAGGTGCGTCCCTGTAGCGCTGGTAGATTTCTAAAAGATTGTATTCTGCAGCTAAGATCCGATCTAAGGCAGTCAGTGCTGTGTTGTTTGCCATCTCAATAACTCCTCTTAAAGTTTACTCTTTTTAACATGCCCCCTCTCGGGCTGATTATTCCACAAGGAGGCACTCTATGGAACTCGCATTATATCAACGTGCCTGTAGCCTGATGAACATAGGGCCACTGGGCAAGCAGGATTGCGGTAGGCTATGCAATAAGCGCTGCTGCAAGGGCGATGAGAATGATGGCATGTACCTCTTTCCAGGCGAGGAGGACTTCTACATACAAAACTCCAGCTGGGCAGAAATCCGGCCAGCCTTTGAGCCTGTAACAGGTCACAAGCTCTCGTTTTTAGTCTGCACAGGCACCTGTCCCAGGGAGTTGCGGCCACTGGCCTGCCGCACTTTTCCCTTACTACCCAAAATCAACGCAAAAGGAGATCTTGAGTTATATTTAGATAAAAGAGGCATTTTAATCTGTCCCTTGGTAAAGGCTGATAATCTAAATTTATTTCATCCCGCCTTTCTCAGACGTGCAAAGCGCGCCTGGGGTCTTTTATTGGGGGATCCTCAGCTTCGGGAGTTTGTCCACGCTTTTTCTAGGGCCTGGGAGGAAATACCGATTGACCCTTGGGAAAAAATATTCAAAAAATGAGGTGTTAGCGTTGAAGATCCAGTATCTAGGAACAGCTGCAGCAGAGGGGTGGCCTGCAGTTTTTTGCCAATGCGAGTATTGCAGTCGAGCCCGGAAGATGGGAGGCAAGAATATCCGCTCAAGAAGCCAAGTTTTAATCGACGATCTCTACCTTGTGGATTTTCCGCCAGATACATATCATCATGCTATTTCTCAGGGGTTAGAACTGGGAGGTGTAGAGCATCTCTTCGTTACCCACTCCCATGAAGATCACTTTTATCCTCAGGATTTGGCGATGCGTACCCAGCCCTTTGCGCACCTGAAAGAGAAGGGCAAACTAAAGCTGTGGGGAAATAAGGTAGTAGCTGCCATGGTAGAGACAGATGCAGTTGAAACCCACGTAATCGGTCATGGGGATACTTTTCAGGCAGGCTCCCTCACGCTTACAGCCCTCGGGGCAAATCACATGGAAACAGAGGAAACCCTGCTGTTTATCATCGAGGATGGGGAGCGAGGGATCTTCTACGCCCACGATAGTGGCTGGTATCCCGAGAAAACTTGGGAGCTACTTGCAGGCCGGGAGCTTGATTTGGTAAATTTTGATTGTACATTCGGTCCTAAATCCAATCGCTATGGCCATATGGGGATTCCAGATATTTTAGAGGCCAGGGAGAAGCTATGGGCAATTGGTGCAATCAAACCTGAGGCAAAATGCGTGATCACCCATTTCTCCCACAATGGTGGGATGCTCCACGGTGAGCTTGAAGAGCACGTGGCAGAAACAGGCTTAATTGTGGCCTACGATGGCATGATCATAGAAATATAGGGGAGGGGGAAGAGAATGAAGAAAACAGTTTTAGTATTTCTCGCATCTTTACTGCTCTCAAAGGGAGCCTGGGCTCAAGAGAGCATCGTGGTCTGGGGGGGAGATCTCACAGCTAACCAAAAGGAGATCGTCAGGCAGGAATTTCTCTCGGGTAACGCGAGACTAGATGCTGCCCAGGAGCTGGTGGTAACTAATCGCGAGGAGCGAGAGGCACTGGCGGGAAAAGTCGATCCCGCAGCTATCGGCAGCCGCTCCATCTCCTCGGTCTATATAGAAGTTGGGAGAGGCAGGGGGATTGATGTAAAGACACGTAACATCTCTCTCATCACTCCCCAGATGTATCGCAGCGCCCTGCTTACAGGGGGAGTTAGACAGGCAAAAGTTATTGCTGCAGCCCCAGTACCAGTCTCAGGCACAGCAGCCTTGACCGGCATTTTTAAAGCCTACGAGCGCATCACAGGTGAGGAGTTGTCCTCTGAGGCAAAAGATGCAGCCACAGAGGAGCTGGTGCAAGCCGGAGAATTGGGGCAGACTATAGGACAGGAAAAAGCAGCGCAGCTCATGGAAAACATTAAAGAACAGGTGCTAAAACAAAAGCCCAAAACTTTGGGCCAAGTGGAGGAGATTGTGAGGCAAGCTGCGCAAAAGCTGAATGTGAGTCTTTCGCGCAAACAACTCAGGCAGCTATCCCAGCTTTTTTTGCGAATCGGCAAATTGCCCCTGAATTTGGATCACTTCAAGCAGCTGGTGAGCAATAAAAACTTTTGGAGTAAAATAGGAGCCTGGCTCGCGGAATTAGGCGCGCTCTTGGTGAGTGTGTGGCATAAACTTGTGGCCATGTTTTAAGAGGGAGGAAATTATTTTGACAGTGACAAAACAATTACCCGAGAGAAAGGAAATAGCACCCCAATACAAGTGGAAATTAGCGGATCTCTTTTCTGATTCAGAGGCGTGGGAGGCGGAAGCTGCAAGGCTCGTGGAGCTTTTCCCCACCCTTGCCAGCTTCAGCGGTAAGCTATCTGGGGGACCCCAGGTTTTAGGACAGTGCCTGAAGCTGATGGAGCAGGTGCAGCTGTTGACCGAGCGGCTCTATGTCTATGCCCTGATGCAAAGCGATCAGGATACCCGAGAAGGATCAGCTCAGGCTATGCGAGGAAGGGCTATCTCTTTATCATCCCAGGCCCAAGCCGCCCTCTCTTTTATTGAGCCTGAGCTGTTGAGTTTAGGTGAGGAAAAGTTGGCTCAGTACATGGCACAAAAGCCAGAGCTTGGAGTTTACCAACATTTTTTCGCAGAAATCCTGCGCCTAGCACCCCATACTCTCTCAGGCAGAGAGGAGGAGATCTTAGCCCTCACAGGTGAGATGGCAACCACACCAAGTAGCGTCCACAGTGCCCTCTCCAATGCAGATTTGAAGTTCGGCACTATCCAAGCTGCAAACGGAGAGGAGGTGGAGCTTACCCTTGGCAATTACAGCGAGCTTATGCGCAGTCCTCACAGAGAGGTGCGCAAAGCTGCATTTACTGCCCTCTACCGAGGGTATATGGATCATAAATATGCTTTCTCGGCGCTTCTAGATAGTAGCCTGCGCAAAGATTTGTTCTACGGGCGGCTGCGCAACTATAGCTCTACTGTGGAAAGTGCCCTCTACCCTGACAATATCCCCCAGGAAGTTTATCATAACTTGCTGGAGGCAGTTCATGCTGCTCTCCCTGCGATGTATCGCTACCAGGAGCTGAGAGGGGAAATTTTGGGGTTAGATAAAATTCATGCCTATGATCTCTATGCGCCCCTGTTTGGAGCAGAACTTAAGATCTCCTACCACCAGGCTCAGGAGATTTTGCTAAAAGCCCTCGCTCCCTTGGGCGAGGAGTATTTAAGAGTGCTCCGGGAAGCTTTCAGCTCAGGGTGGATTGATGTATACGAAAACAAAGGCAAGCGCTCTGGTGCCTACGCTTGGGGTGCCTATGGCACCCACCCTTACGTGCTTTTGAACTTCCAAGAGAGCCTGGAGGGATTATATACCTTGGCCCACGAGCTGGGTCATGCCATGCACAGTTATCTTTCCAATAAAAACCAGCCCTATATTTATGCAGACTATACCATTTTTTTAGCCGAGATCGCCTCTACTGTCAATGAGGTCTTGCTCACAGGCTACTTGCTCAGAACACTAGAGGGGGAGGAGCGTCTGGCTGTGCTCAACTATTACCTAGAGCAGTTCCGTACTACCCTCTTCCGACAGGCTATGTTTGCCGAGTTTGAGCTGGAGATCCACTCGCAAGCCCAAGGGGGGCAGAGCCTGACCATGGAGCGTTTTAACCAGATGTATCTGGAGCTGAACCGAAAATATTATGGATCCCCTGTGGAGCTAGATCCCCAAATTGCCTTTGAATGGGCGCGGATCCCTCATTTTTATACTGCCTTTTATGTCTACAAATACGCCACAGGTTTTTCCTCTGCTGTGGCCTTAGCCCGTACAATTGAGGACGAGGGGGCAGAGGGGTATCTTAAGTTTCTGATGCAAGGCGGCAGTGATTACTCCCTGAACATTCTCAAAGGTACAGGTGTAGATCTTGCCACAGGTGAGCCCTTCCACAGGGCCCTGGCCAACTTTGCCCAGACTGTAGAAAAACTAGCTGAATACGGGGGAAGATAGGATTGTCCGAGAAACTCTTGCGCTTTTATAACTTGTTAATGTTCCTCTCTGGGATGGTGATGCTGATTTTGGGGCCTATTTTGGACTTTGTGATGCGGGACTATGGACTCAACAAAGCCACAGCAGGGCTCCTGTCTATGACCTATATGGCAGGAAACATCCCAGGGATGCTCCTCTCCAGCCGCAAAGTGAACTTAGATGCCATCCGCGGAGCCTGCTTTTTAATAGCCTTCTCCCTGGGTCTGATGACAGTGGCCCCTGGGAGCCTGGTTTTTGCCCTAGGTTTTTTCACAGCGGGTCTCGCGGCTGGTTTCCTCTTCTCAGGGGTAGCAGCCATGGCTGCCTGCGCTGTCTCAGAACAAGAGAGGGGATCCTGCCTCAACAAGCTCTACGGTTGGTTGGCTATAGGTGTGGTGTTGGGTCCCATCTACAGTAGTCTATGGCAAGGCTTCGGCCTTTGGCGTCCTGTGCCTGCCAGCTACGGGCTTTTCTTCCTTTGTGCTGCCCTTTTCTTTCCGAAAGCGGAGAATTGCAAGATTCCTGTGCGACAAGAGGGCGGGTTTCCCAAAAGTACTCAGTTTTGGCTCCTTTGTGCAGCTCTTTTTTTCTACGTTGGGGCAGAGAGCGCAGTCAGTGTTTGGGTAGTGAAGTTTCTTCTAGATCAATTTCAGCTTACCTGGAGCAACTTTGTGCTAGTGGGATTGTGGGTTAATATCACCTTGGGCAGATTCCTTTTGGCCCGCATCAGCAGAAAATATGCAAACATTTCACTTCTGGTGGGGCTTTCCCTGTGGTCCACAGTCTTCATTTTCCTTGCTGCTTTCAGCGGTGTTATCATCAGCGTGCTCTCGTTTTTGGCTGTAGGCTTTGGCTTCTCTGGGATCTACTCCTTGCTTATTGAGGAGGGCTCCAAAATTGCAGGAGAGTCCAGCATCGGTATTTTAGGAACTAGCGGCGTTTTAGGCGCCTCTATCACTACAGGTCTAGTTGGCTTTATAGCTCAAAGTCGGGGCTTTTCCTGGGGCATTGCCTTGGGCGGTTTTCTCACTTTAGGAATTATCATGGCAGTCTTATTATCACGAAAATTTGCAAGCGAAGAGGCGAGGGGAGATGACAGATGTTGAAGAAACTGGTGCTGGTGGCTTTGAGCCTCCTTTTGATTTTTTCCACTTTAGGCTGTGGCAAACCAGGATATCTCAAAGAGCTTGGCAAAAGCAAAATTGGGGTAACTTGGGAGGGGGATAAATCATATTCCTGGCTTGTGAGCCAGGAGCTGAAGAAAAGAACAAAACTTAATATTGTAGATGATCAAAATTTACCTCAACTGGCAGATTACCAGTCACAGGGGCAGTTGGCTAAACTCGGAAACCAACACAAAATAGATTTTATTCTAGTCTGTAGCCTGCCCTATATTGGGAACTTAGAACAGAAGAGTAACTTTTCTGTGGCCCACAATGGCGTGGGGATTAATGTGACCTATAAGCGGAAAGTTCACCTTGCCTACAAAGTGATCGATGTTTCCACAGGCGAGATGCTTCTCAGTGGCGTGAAAGAGGGAGAGGGAAACCATAATCTTTATGTGCGTTTCGGTCTTGAGGGTGCCTCGGCTCGGCTGCGCCCTGCAGATGAGGATGCCCTCTTGATGGATGCTATTAAAAACGCCATTCGTCATTCAGAGCTTCTTTGAAGAACAAAAAATCAGAAATAAACAGACAGCAAGCTTCCTCTCTGCTTATTGGATTATCAGCAATTTGAAAAGATGGAACTGTCTAGAACTGAGCATATCGATACTATCGCAAATAGAATTTAAGTGAAAATCTAGAAGTATTTAAGGAACTTGCAAAATGATTACTCTAAGTGTAGAACAGAGGCTCCATCAAAAAATGATTGAAGCCAGCGGCGGTGCTAATGGAGTTCATAGTTTAGGCGCTTTGGAATCTGCTATTGCCCATGTCTTTGCTTCCTTCGATGGTAAGGATTTATACCCAAGTATTGAAGAGAAGGCTGCGCGACAAGCATATGCTATTATCAGAAATCACCCGTTTCTAGAGGCAACAAACGCACTGGTCTTTTCGTTATGTTGATTTTCCTAGAGCTGAATGGCATGCGCTTATTTTTTGAAGAAAAGGAATTATAGTGGTTAGGACTTGGCGTGGCAGACGGCAGTATCAATTATAATATGATAGTACAATGGATCAATGATCATAGGCTAAAAAGTCACAAATAAAAAAAGGCAGAGAACAAATGCCCGTGTCCATAGGGACAAAATTTGGACTATAGTATTCTAAGGTAGGCAGACAGCAGATATTGCTGTCTGCCTTTGCCGTTAAACGGCTATTTTATGCGCTTCTTCGGCGAATGCACCAAGGATTCCAATGTCACGGTAGCGGATAATAATCTTTTGCTCTGCCCCTCTTGAGTAACGTTCACCGCGTTCGCCTACTTCGATGCGCTCAATAAACAGGTGCAGCAGTTCGCTGAGTCAGCTCTGGAATCTCGGTGTAGCGTTTCGCCTTTTCAACGAACCGAGAAACATTGGAGATGCTATCCTGCAGCTTCTCTATTCTTTCCGCAGCTTTGGGGATTCGATCCTTCAAGCGTTGGCTTGACTGTTTACCGCTGGGGATATGTTCAGTGTGAACCTCCGGGGAGGGCTGATGCCAAGCTTTACGGCATCGTATTAGGATTTGGGTCATTGACTTTCCAGGTTCAGCCAATCCTTGCATAAAGACAGTGTTTAGTCTACCTGCCAACAATGTTCCTGTCTATCAGCTTAATCAGCAGTTCGCAGTCAAGCAAGCTCCTTCACGCTGACATATTCTATGATTTCATATCAGCGTGTTTTGTTTAGCCCATTGCACTACGTCTAATTTATTGTTCATCAATGATCATTACAGAGATAGGGAAGATGAAAGAACCGCACCATTCTTCGTGAAGGGCGCGGTTCTTTTTACAGGATATTCAGATCACATATGAAACTGTTGCCCATGGCCTTGCAGTTCCTCCTGCTCCGGTTTCTGCCTATCCAGTTTTATAAGTTGCTCCATGCTGTAATCAATGATTTTTGCCTTTCGTTCTGAGATCATCACAGTATAAAACTCCTTTTGTATTGGAAGCAGCGTCGGCGTTTCGTTGATAATCGTGCTTATTTTCTCCATATCAATCCATGCGGAAACTCTTTTCAGCGCCGCCGTGCAGTCCGGATTTTTCAGAGAAGAGATAAATTCAAAGTAGGAAATTTTCTTTCCATCTTCCTCAATGGACGAGGCAGGGAAGACATAGACACGTCTGTCAATCTCATCCTCACTATTGAGTACAACCTCCATATCCTTGGCTGCAAGCTGCGGATAAAGACAGGAGCCGCAGTCGTAAACGGGAGCAATTTCCGCTGTTTTAGACTGTTCATTTACCAGAATACCCCAGTTACCATTATGCCTGTCAAAATTGCCAAGCAGGGCATCGGCAATAAACATATCCCAAAAAAAATCCCGAAGCTGATCCGACGGCAGAAGCGTCTGCTCGTCTATTGCCTGTATGATGGAGGAAAGTTCCTTGCCATATCCATTCTGTTCACTGTTGATACAGGTATTCTTCAGATGCGCAAACTCAATCAGCCTTTTACCGCCCTCGGTAAAATCTCCGCAGGCCACTACTACTTTTTCTTTCCCCCGTGGATCAGTATAGGTGCCGAGCAGGGTTTCCTGAGTTTTGAATCCGAGGGATGCAAAGATATGACAGGCGAGGTATTCACTGATACATCCGTTGGTGTAACTCATAGCTTTATTGCGGCTTGGGACAGGCGGGAATTTAAGCATATAGCTATTTCCCTCATAAAGAATATTAATTTTATTCCCATTGGCTCCGCCGTAGGCTCTGAATTTATTTACTTCACACGATGTAAAATCAATCATTGATACCATCCTCCTTTCCCTCGGTGCCAAGATATTTTGCACGCAGATAGCCTGCCTGTTCCTCCGTAATTAAGCCAGCCCAAAGATCGGCATTAATGGCTCCATATAACTCATTCCACAGGCAGTCAAGATATAACACCTGTTCCTTTTCTCCTTGTAAATAGTCTTTAATTGCTTTTTGTATGCTTTCTGACAGTCCGGTTTCCAGGTAAGTTTTTTCGTCTGGTGTCCCGGAGGCTGTGCTTTTTTCCGGCTCTGTTTCCAGTGCCAGCAGTTCCTCAATGGACAGGCCAAGTGCTTTGGACAATTTGGAAAGTGTTCCCGCACCACACCGGTCCAGATGAGTTTTACCGGAATAAATATCTGCGAGAGTTGCCCATGGAATCCCGCTGATTTTCGATAAACGATAACGGGATATTTTCATATCCTGCAAAATCTGTTGTATTGTCATTTTCATCACCTGCATCCATTATATCGGTGTCCCGATACACTGTCAAGGGATGTTATCGCACGGGATGCAAGTGGGTTCAAGGACAGTACCACCGATGTCACCGCATCTTCTTATTCATAAGGTTGAGCCATTGCATCTTCGTTATGACGCAACGACTCGTAGTTCGTTTGGGCTTCGAAAATGCCTTTTATTTTAGTAAGGTATTTAAAAAGGTGGAGGGCTGTTCTCCCAGGGATTTCATGCAAAATCATTGATTTGATATAACAACGGCTGCTTATATTTGATTTGAGACTCATATCATAGGATGAATCTAATTAATGAAACGTTTTCATGATCTTGCTGCTCCATCAGGAAATGCAGGGAAAGCCCTGCATTTTCCGATGGAGCTCTTATTTTTCCGATAACTTGTTCACGCTGAATAAAGCTTTGTCGGGCGCAGTTACCGCATCAATGCCTTCAAATAGTTTACAGCATCCTCTATATCCCGTTCCGGATTTTTACCTACTTCCCTCTCGACTGTCAGAAAGCCTTCATAACCGATCTGGGAAAGAGCTTTCATATATGCCGCAAAATCAACATTTCCTTGTCCTAAAGGCTTCTCTGCAAAGTAATCCTCTAGTCTTAAATCGCCAATACCGCCCTCGGCAAAAAAATCATATATTATCTGTGGGCCCGTTTTTTTCAGCATGATTCCGTCTTTTGCATGAGTATGTACGATATAATTCTTTAATGTTATTACTGCTTTCACAGGGTCATCACCGGTAACCATTACTAAATTTGCCGGGTCCAGATTTACTCCGACACCATTACTGTCAAGGCTGTCTAAAAACTCTTTTAGAGTCTCAGACCTTTCCGGACCGGTTTCAATCGCGAAGGTTGCACCCATACGATCACCAAAAGTACCTAATTCCTCGCACGCATCCTGAAGGACCCCGTATCTGGAATTGGTTTCGTCCTCAGGAATAACACCGATATGGGTCGTAACCACATTGGCTTCCAAATCCTTCGCAAGCTCCATAATTCTTTTGGATTTTTCAATCTTCCAGGCATTCTCTTCCGGAATGGTAAATCCATGTCCTCCCAGATCGCCGCAGAGTGCGGAAACAACAAGCCCATTTGATTTGATATAATCAAGCAGATCCTTTCTTTGACTTTTGTTCAAATTATCCGGATCCATACTGCCATCTACCGCATAGATCTGTATGCCATCTGCTCCTACCTCTTTGGCCTTCTTAATCCCGGCTCTCAGACCGAGCTTAAAGGAATCAACCATAACTCCGATTTTATTTGAATACATAATTCTCCTCATTTCTGCGCTGCCTTTTGCGCATTATCTACTTGATGCAGCCTGCGGAATTTCATACTGCTATTGTTTCTATTTCAACCTACATACCTGCTTAATGTATTGCATGCTTTGTGTACGCAATACATTCCAGTGTTTCTTGGAATGGATCACCCATCCCTTCATACTCAATCGACAGATATCCTTCATAGCCATGATTCTTTAAGAAATTGATGATCTCTGAAACAGGCACATCACCTTTTCCTAAAACAACTCCTTGATATATACTGCCGTCGATTGCAGCGTAACCGTGTTTGTCATCTACCTTTTTGAAATCTTTTAAATGAAGGAAACCAATCTTGTCATTAAGATTTCTGACAGCATCCAACGAATTTTCATTTACTAGAAGAAAATTACCGATATCCGCATTGGATTTCAATGCTTTCGAGCCGACCCGTTCTAGTATTTTCTTTACCTGACTGGATTTTCCGGCAAGAAGCCCGTGGTTTTCGAGCACCATCGTAATACCCTTTTGCTCTGCCATAGGGGCTGCCTCCTGAAAGCATTCAACGATCCAGTCTTCTGCTGCATCAAATGATATGCCTTCTTTTTTATCTCCGCTGAACACCCGCAGCAGTCTGGTTCCAAGCTTAAGAGCAGTGTCCATGCTTTCTTTAATATACTCTACCTGCTCTTTTCTTTTCTCTCTGTCTGCAAGTACAAAGTCATTCGCGATAGAGTACGCGGATACTTCCATATCCAGTTCCTTAACTAATTCATTTATTTCGTTTATTTCCTCCTCACCGTTAAGGAAGCAGTCCAGCAACTCAACATACTTCACACCATTGTCATGGCAGTAATGAATAAAGTCAAATATAGATATCTCTTTGCTAAATAACTTTTCCTGAAGACACCATGCACTTACCGATAATTTCATAGAAACCTCCTGTTTATTTATTATAATATTACTTCATGCCCTGTTTCTGCGGATTGATAGATCGCATCAATTATTTTCATCAATTCCAGGCCGTCCTCGGCCGGGTTAATACATTTCGTCCCATCAGTGATACAACTTATAAAATGTTTTGTTTCTTCAATGAAATTATGCTCAAATCCGCTGCCATTCGGGTCTAGGATGGGTTTTGTATTCCTTAGGTAGTTATACCGGCTTTCATATAATTCAAATTCCGGTTCCATTTTTGCTCCTGCCTTATCTCCAAACAGTTCAAGATAAAGGGAATCTTCTTTTATATTCTGCACCCAGCTTGTTTCAAAGAACAGAGTCATTCCATTATCAAACTTAATTATGGAGGTAGCGCAGTCTTCCACATCGTTAAACTCACTGTAGTCCGCGGAGTTGTATTTCTGTATTCCTTTTACCTCCGGCCTCATTCCCATGCTGTTAAAGGTTGAAGCGGTAACCGATACCGCTTTCGGTTTACCGGAAAGATATCTTATCAGGTCAATCATATGTACACCGAGATCTATGACAGGACCACCGCCGGACCTTTTTTTGTCTGAAAACCATCCTCCGGGATTGCCCCATCTTCTAAGGCAGCCGGTCTTTGCATAATAGAGATTGCCCAGATCCCCGTTATCGATCATTTCCTTTAGCGCTATCGCATTTTCTCCGAATCTTCTGCAAAAGCCTACCATAAGAAGCTTTCCGGATTTTTTTGAAGCCTCTACCATTTCCTGTGCCTGTTTGGCATTTAAGGCAAGCGGTTTTTCACATAAGACATGCTTTCCTGCATTCAATGCAGCAATACTTGCGGGAGCATGGATATTATTCCATGTGGTTACGCTTACGGCATCCAGATCCTTCATTTTCAGCATTTCGTTGTAGTCGGTAAATACATTCGGGATATGATACCTTTTCGCAAATTCTTTCACACGCTCTTCATTAATGTCACAGGCTGCTACTACCTCAACATTTTCCAGGCGCGTATAGCCTGCCATATGCATGTTACTAATACTCCCTGTCCCTATAATTCCAATCTTCACCTTACCCATAAAAATTACCTCCATTCTGCCGCCTTAAGCGGCTTAAAATTTAGTAACAAAATACCATTATTCTCATACAGATTATCGAGTTTATTAAAATCAGTTGCTGGCTTTTCCCAGTTATGCAGCCTGTTAGTGACCGTTAACTTTTTATCGCCGTATCCTGTTATGCTGATTTTAGTGGAATCGTTTTGCAGAGGGAACTATGGAGACAGTAATACTATTGTATATCTATACCGTTATTCCTCCATTCGTTCCAGCATTCTCTCTTTTACAATTCTTCCATCCAATTCATTCGCCTTAATCCTATTCCTAACACAATAGGAGGCAGCGATCCCTGCGGCTTCCCCCATCGCCCTGCACGTGGGCTGAATCCGGACGGAAGACTGGGCTGTAAATGTAGAAGAAATACATCTTCCGGCCACAAGGAGATTATCTATATTTTCAGTCACCAGGCATCGGTAAGGAATTTCAAAATATTCTCCTTTTTTCATCGGAGCAATCTTCTTCTTATTCTCTTCCATAAGCCCGTGTATATCGATCGGATATGCGGTACTTGCTATGGCATCATCAAATTTTGCTCTGCCCGCATAATCCTCTTCGCTTAGTATGTACTTCCCTTTTATTCTTCTGGACTCCCGGATACCGGGCATCTCCGCCACGGACATAATAAAGCTTTCTTCAAATCCCGGCAGAGATATTTTTAAAAAGCGGTGCAGCCTCTTTATCATTTTTCTTCCGATAATGACAGCCTTGCTGATAGAATCAGGATTTAAAGCATCCTGTATTTTGGGTATCTCGGGACAGTTAAATGACATTACCCCCGGCATGCCCGGCACCGAAAATGCCTGAACATATCTGCCGTCATCAAACTCAATTACATGATCCTTAAGCCCTTGTTTAAAAACACCGCTTAATGGAGTTTCCCATTCCCATAATGAGGCAATCTCAACAAAAGGATACTTTAGTATATCCGGTTCACCAATCTCTTTTAAATAACTTTTCAGCTTTCCTATATTAATATTACCAACCATAAAACGTAGAGACATGGCCTGGTTGCTATGCGATATCTCCTCCCCGGTAAAGCATGGGACACCTGCATCATATGCAGCATCTGCGTCCCCGGTGCAGTCAATGAAGATTTTACCGCAGATAAGTGACAATCCAGACTTGTTATGAACGAGGATTCCTTTTATGTTGCCATCCTCCACCACAGTATCAATAAGCTCGGTATTGTACAGTATTTCACCGTTATAATCCGTGAAGATTTCTTCCAGGGTAAACTTCAGCATTTCGGTATTGAACCACCCATCATTTCCATAGGTATCATCCGCCGAATACCCTTCTTCCGCCATTTTTTTCATGATTACATCATTGATATAGGAACGTCCGATTCTACCGTCGATCCCATTCTGCATCATCGGAGTCACTTGTCCTCCGGATGCAGAACCGCCGAGGTAGGAATTTCTTTCCACAATCAGCGTGTGAGCGCCTTCCATGGCAGAAGCAATCGCAGCAGCCGAGCCTGCGGTTCCTCCGCCGATTACTATCACATCATAGGATTTCTTGCTTATTTCATATGATTTATGATATATACCGTTTTCCATATTTATAACCGCCTTCCTATCCTATTTTCCATGCTTCATACAATAATAAACAGCTCCGACCATTCCCGCATCATTCCCAAGCGTTGCTGCATCCAGTTTTAGTCCCTGGGCATAGGCCGGCATAATCCGGTTTACCACCTTCGTTCGCAGTGGATCTATGAAACGTTCTTTTTGTGCACTGACTCCGCCGCCGATCAAAACTACCTGCGGATTAAATATATGGATGATTCCGACCATTCCATCTGCAACATAACCAATCCACTGATCCAATATTTTATCAAGGCAGCTGTCTTTACCCGCAGCGTTAAATATGGTGCGCCCGTTTATCACGCCGTCACCGAACAAACTGCTCTTTAGCTTTCCTGTTTTGCATGCCCGTTTCACCATCTGAACGAGCGCCGTAACAGATGCATATTGCTCGTAACACCCGGTATTTCCGCAGCTGCATCTTTTTCCGTTATTCCGGATTTGGATATGACCAAGCTCACCGGCTCCACCGCCGGCTCCACATATTATTTCAGAATTTGCAATGATGCCGCCGCCAACCCCGGTCCCTATCGTTATAACGACCGCATCCGAAGCGCCTTTGGCACCGCCGATCCACTGTTCTGCCAATGCCGCACAGTTTGCATCATTCATGACCGTGACCGGACCGGAATATATCCTTTTTATATGATCCTTAATGCAGCAGCCTTCCCAGTTTTTGATATGCCCGGCTGCCCCGATAACCTTCCCCGCGTTTACATCAATCTGCCCGGTTGCCGAAATGCCCATTCCGAGTAAATCACTGTCCTTCACTCCATTTTCCTTCATAAAATAAGTCAGCTTCGTAACCACGGTATCTATAATCGGTGTAGCATAACCGTCAAAGGCAACATCATATGCCGATGCTTTACGGACGGTTCCTTTTTCATCAATAATACCTATTTTCACCTGTGTACCGCCGATATCTACTCCAATGTAATTCACTTTAATAAGCACGCCCTTTCTTAACAATCTGCAAACTTTGTGCCGCAGGCTCAATATTTGCAAAGCAAATTAATTTGCGTGTGAAAAATTCATTTTTCACACTAAGACCCTCCTCTCTGCTGCCGAAACCATGGCAATGCTTTTTTTAAAGAATTCCCATTTCTTTTATCCATGCAGATAATTGCTCTGCCATTTTCTCATGCCGTATCATCGACGGATGTCCGACCGCTCCTTCTCCGTCTTCGGCATCCGGCTTCCCAAACTTCATATAATAGAGCAGGCTGTCATGCTCCTCTTTTCTTAACGCTTCAACCGCTGCCTGGATTTCGTGATCTAAAAGATCTGTCATGGCTCCGGATGTACAAATGATCGCTTTCTTCCTATGAGTTAACCGCAGATATCTTATAAACTTCTGATATGCTTCAAAAAAAGCCTGTCTGCGTATACTATTATCCCTTGTGTAACTTGCATCGTTGGTTCCCAGATTAACCACAATAGCATCGCAGTTATCTCTTTCATAATCATATTTTTCATTCGGAATCCAGCCTTTTTTCCTAAACAGGCCGTAATCCACATAAGGATACACCATCGGCACCAGCATACCTTCGTTCGGCTCTTCCACCTCCGGCGGAATCCAGCTTGATATAATTCCTATTCCGCTCCAGGCAACGATCGTAAAATCGCAGTCCAGCTTCCCGGCAGTCAAGGCACCGTACGCCTTTAACGGGTTTTCCGTTTCTGTAGTGAATAGATCACCCGGGTTCCCCTCATTGCCAAAACCACAGGTTATGGAATCTCCGATGAACTCGACCCGTTTTTTCTTCGCTGCCGTTTTTTGAACAGATGCATTTTCATCCAATATGAATTTATTTATGGCGGTATAGGCATATTGATTCTCTGACAGCTTCACTATTCTGATAAGCACCTTCCCAGTTCTGCTGCTTTCCCATAGCCGGTATCTATGCTTTCCCTTTTTTAAATTAATCCGTTGATATGCGTTGTCCATATCATCGACATAGATGCCGATCCATGCTTGAAAATCTTCTCCGCCGCCTTCTGACTCCAGATCTGCTTCCAGCAGCTTACCTGTGAATTCAAACTCAATATAACTTGCTGCATGTAATAAATACAGCGTTTTATCGCGGTATAATGTTCTACCCGATAATCTTATGCTTAATTCTTCCGGAAAACATTCTTTTCTTCTCATCTCGCCAACTCCCTTTTATGCATAAATCAGTCTTGATTTGAGTGTCATAAGTCATATAAAAACCATAAGCATGAATATATATAAGGTCCTATTCATATCAAAACCTTAAAATGGCTTATGACACTCCGATCAAA
>ENA-UOOK01001026-UOOK01001026.1-fermentation-metagenome-genome-assembly--contig:-NODE-1026-length-37519-cov-8.290172_pt1 | contig 37519 bp, 32 predicted proteins | sample MGYA00245777_ERZ724023 | MGnify/ENA primary metagenome ERZ724023 (study PRJEB28704, sample SAMN03018312) | fermentation metagenome | biome: anthropogenic terrestrial biome; feature: soil; material...
CCCAGACTTAAAAGTCTGGGCATTCGTGACCCTCCGCACTCCCATAGCAGTAAAATCACCTCTTTAAAGGCATGTTAGATGTGAATGGTTATCAATCAGACTGGCTATTCCTAAGGTCAAAAAAGAAGGAAAATATTCAGTACCAATTAGTGTGTACTGTTAAACTTAGGTTATAAATTAGTCCTCTTGAGCGAGCGAAGCAAGCGAAAAGGACTTCGTGCTCCCGAAGCGAAACTCGGGGCGAAAAGGACCGCGTACTCCCGAAGCGAAATTCGGGAGGTGCAACAAATACATTAATAATGAGTTATGACTATTCACCTACGTTTCAGCTTCATTCTTATATTTACGTTTAATTTACCCCCTAATTAAGGTGAATTTATGTCTTTAGCAAATCTCAGAACGCATTATACAGCCGATGTCAAACCTGATAAAGTTGACAACGGTCAGAAAGTTACCCTTGCAGGCTGGGTCCATGAGGTCAGAGACCTCGGAGGGATCTGTTTTGTCGTGCTCAGGGACAGGGAAGGAAAGGCTCAGGTTACACTTGTAAAGAAAAAGATCGACAAAGAGCTCTTTGATGCAGCAAGAAAGCTCGTCCGTGAGTCCGTAATTTCAGTAACCGGCTCGGTCAAGTTTGAAGAAAAAGCTCCGAATGGCTACGAACTTCTCCCTGAAGAGATCAATGTCCTGAACATTGCAGGTTCCCCTCTTCCTATGGACACTACCGGAAAGGTGGAAGCCGAACTGGACACAAGGCTTGACTCCCGTTTTATAGACCTGAGGAGAGCCGAGACAACTGCAGTCTTCAAGATAAGGCATGAGGCCCTTCAGGCTATCAGAGAATATTTTGTAAAACATAACTTTATTGAGACTGCAACCCCAAAGGTCGTTGCCACGGCAACCGAAGGTGGAACTGCCCTATTCCCGATCACATATTTTGACAGGGAAGCCTTCCTCAACCAGAGCCCACAGCTCTTCAAGCAGATCCTTATGGGAGGCGGTTTTGACAGGGTCTTTGAAATAGGACCGATCTTCAGGGCAGAAGAGCACGATACCCGCAGACACTTAAACGAGGCAACCTCTATTGACGTTGAGGTCAGCTTTGCAGACCACTTCGATGTAATGAAGATTCTGGAAGACCTTGTGGCTTATGCTTACACGCGCGTAATCGAGAACTGTAAAGACTCCCTTGAAGTACTTGGGGTTGATTTAAAGGTCCCGAAGACTCCTTTCCTGAAACTTACTTACGACGAGGTAATCGAGATCATAAACAGCCGCTCAGAAGAGAAGATGCACTGGGGAGATGACATGAGCACACTTGGGGAGCATATAGTCGGTGATTATGTCTATGAAACTACAGGCGAGTCCCATTACTTCATTATCGACTGGCCCACGGAAATCAAACCCTTCTATGCCATGCCTTACGCGGACAGGCCTGAGTTCAGCAAGTCCTTTGATATGATGCACCGCACAATGGAGCTCTCTTCAGGAGCACAGCGTATTCATATTCCTTCTCTGCTCAAGAGCAGGATCGAGTCCCAGGGTTTAAACCCTGACGGTTTTGAGTTCTACCTCAAAGCTTTCGAATACGGGATGCCTCCTCATGCAGGATGGGGAATGGGCTGTGAACGTTTTATCATGACCATGCTCGGAACTGAAAATATAAGGGATACCGTACTCTTCCCGAGGGACAGGAGAAGACTTTCTCCCTGATCCCTCAATTTTTTTAAGCTTGAAAGGACTTCCTTTTTTGAAAACATTTTATATTTGTTAACTTTTTAGTTAATTTTTCTAGAGCTGAAAGGCGGAACATAAAATGACGGAAAGAAATATTTCTACTGATTCTCCAGAAAAACGAGCAGCAGGAATTGCTGCAGCAGGGCTTGTCAGCTCCGGGATGATTGTCGGGCTCGGTACAGGTTCAACAGTTGCATACACCATTAAAGAACTTGGACGCCGGGTTAGGGAGGAAGGGCTCGATATCCTGGGAGTTGTTACTTCTTATCAATCCGAAATGCTTGCAATAGATGCCGGAATAAGGCTAACAACCCTTTCCCAGAACCCTGAACTGGACCTTGCCATTGACGGGGCTGACCAGATCGACTCCGAACTCCGTGCCATTAAAGGAGGAGGGGCGGCTCATACAAGGGAAAAGATCGTTTCCGTATCTGCAAAAAGGTTTGTGGTCGTAGCCGATGAATCAAAAACCAGCACACAGCTTGATAAACCCGTGCCTGTGGAAGTACTGCCCTTTGCAAAAGAACTTGTAATAAATAAGATCCGGGGACTCGGGGGAGAACCTGAACTCAGGTCCGCTGTGAAAAAAGACGGGCCCGTAATAACGGATAACGGAAACTTTGTCCTTGATGTGAAATTTGGTGTTATAAAAGATCCGGAAACTCTTGCCATTCAGCTATCTGCAATTCCGGGAGTAGTTGAGCATGGGATTTTTTGTAATGTGGACGAGCTTTACATAGGAAAAAAAGACGGGTCTGTGAAAATTATATCCGGTCAGAAGTGAACAGGTTAATGGGCAGATTCATAACGAATTCACTGAAAAACAGCACAAGAACTGGATATCTTACATAACACTGAATGTCTCACATAATAGATCTCGTATAAACGAATAAAATCTAATATATAGATAAAAATTCAAAAATACCCTTTTAACCAATAGAAGTTAAAGGCAACAGTTCTTTCTGCATAATTCTCTTTCAGGTCGCTGTAGCAAGAAAGATATATACTGCCTTTTTCCTTTTTAGAGGATAACAGGAAGCGGAAACAGTATTCTTTATGTAAAATAACCGGTCTTACCGGCATATTTTTATAGAAGTATTATCAGTTATTTCCTGATAATTACTACCTGCAAGTCAAACAAATTGCGTAAAACAGGGTGCTTGGTTTCGAGACTCTGGATTAAGCAACCGGAAGCCAGAAAACAATTTCAAATTATCAATTATTTGTCCTTCAATTCATACTAAGTATTTTCAGGAGGTTTTGTTCAGATGGATAAAGGTGGCCAGCCAATCTATATAATAGATCCGAGAAAGGAACAAACAAAAGGAAAAGACGCACTCAGCATGAACATTGCAGCTGCAAAGGCAGTGGCAAGCATAGTTAAGAGTACGCTTGGGCCCAGGGGCATGGACAAGATGCTTGTAAACCCTCTGGGAGATATTACCATCACAAATGATGGTGCCACTATCTTACACGACATGTCTATAGAGCACCCAACAGCCAAGATGCTTGTGGAAGTTGCTCAGTCTCTGGAAAGTTCTGCAGGGGACGGGACCACAAGCTCTGTTGTGTTCACAGGTGCCCTGCTGGAAAAAGCAGAAGGTCTTATTGAAAAAGGAGTTCATCCGACAGTAATCGTCAAAGGTTATAGGCTTGCAGCAGAGAAAGCCGTTGAAGCTTTTGAGAACCTGGCAGTTCCTGCAAAAGAAAGAGAACTGCTTATTAAAGCTGCCAGGACGTCCATCACTGGCAAGGCTTCTGAAAAATACAGCAATTTGATTGCAGAAATCTGTGTGGATGCTGTTCTTGCCATTCACGAGGAGGGTAAAGCCGACCTTAAGCATATCATCCTTTCGAAAGATATCGGTGGGCTTGTTGAAGATACAGAATTCGTGGAAGGCGTTGTGATCGACAAAGTTGCCCTCGATAAAAACTTCCCTCTCAGGATTGTAAACCCCAATATCGCGCTCATTGACGCTCCCATGGAAACTGCAAAAACAGCAAACAAAGCAAAGCTTCAGATAAGCACTGTAAGTGATATAGAAAATTTCGTAAAGCAGGAAGATGCAGCCCTCTTTGAGATGGCAGATTACATAATCAGAGCAGGTGCAAACGCTGTCTTCTGTTCCAAGGGTATGGACGACAAAGTCGCTGCTTACCTCCAGAGCAGGGGTATATACGCAACCCGCAGGGTGAAGAATGATGATATGCAGCACCTTGTAGATGCTACAGGAGGCAGACCTGTCCGGAACATAAAAGAACTTACTGAAAAAGAACTCGGGCATGCCGGACTTCTTGAGCAGGACAGGGACGGCGACCAGGGTAAAACCTACCTGAGGGACTGCAAAGGTGCAAAATCGGTTTCAATCGTTCTTCGTGGCGGAACCGAGCATGTGGTGGACAACCTTGAAAGGGCAATTGATGACGCTCTCAGGGTTGCAAAGTGCGTTGTTGAAGACGGCAAGGTTGTTGCTGGCGGTGGAGCTTCGGAAATGGAGGTTGCACTCTCGATCCGTTCTTATGCTCCCAGCATAGGCGGACGTGAACAGATGGCAATTATAGCTTTTGCTGAGGCTCTTGAAGAGATCCCGAGAACAATTGCAAGAAATGCAGGTCTGGACACTATCAATTCTATCATTAACCTGCGTGCGAAACACGCCGAGAACAAAAATGCAGGTTTAAACATCATAACAGGCGCTGCTGAAGATATGCTCGAAAAAGGCGTTGTTGACCCTCTCAGGGTAAAGGTCAACTCCATCAAAGCAGGTTCTGAAGCTGCGGAAATGGTGCTTCGTGTGGACAGTATGCTCCGCGCCCAGCGTGCCGATATGCAGAATGTCAAACCCGAGCATATGGCAAGTACCTATGACGGGATGTCAGCACCCGCACTTAACATGCGCAGATAAGGAAGAGACCTATTTTATTACTATTAGATAAGCTGCAGATTATTTCTGCAGTTCCTTCTTTTGAAGCTCCTCAGATTTCCCCGTAAAAACGGCGGTAATCCTCTATAGCTTTTCTTGCCTGTTCAGGAAATTCATTTTTCAAGTATTCTATGAACTCGTCCCTTGACCCGGTCTCTTTGAGGACTTCGAGTATACCCTCAACAAACTCCCTAGACTCAGGACTTTCTTTCTGTATCTCAAAAGAAAGGCAAAGAGCTTCTTTTGGAAAATACTTTTTCCGGACCTGGGGGGAAACCGAACCCAGTAATACTCCTGCTTTCAGGACGCTGTAAGCCGGGACACCAATTCTTTCCAGCCTGTCCCTTCCTGCAAGTTTTTCAAGATTTTCTCTGGAATACGAGTGCAGCTCAATGTAGATTTCAGGGTTCAGGGCTTCAATGGCTTCAAGTATACTTTTTCCCATCACAGGGTAGTAAGCCGGGTCAAGAGTGGAGGTATATTCTCCTCTCTGGACAAGAGGGATCAATGCAAGAGTGCCTCTCTCAGGAGCCCTTATTTTCAACAGGATTTCTGTTGTGTCTTTCCACTCATCTCCGTGCAGCCCTGCTACAAAGAGACGAACAGGTTTTCCGTGTCCGGAAACCTTCAGTCCGGTTTCATCAGCATATTTATCCTTCGTGTAAATGTCCTTACATTTATGCCTTTCTGGAGAGGAGTCAGCTTTTTTATCAGCTGTCATCCGTTTGAATCCCTTTTTATTTTTTGTCTTCAGATAGCTCTTTTTCTTCAGATGGCTCTTTTTCTTCAGGCAGAGGTTTTCTTGCAACCACGTAAATTTCCTGTTTTTTGGAACTGACGACCTGCTGGATTTCGAGCCCCAGTTTCTCGATCTTGCTCAGGATTGGCTTCGGGTTTTTCTTCTTTGGGATTTTTATTACCTGAAGCAGCTTTCCCCCTTCTTTCAGGAGAGGAAGCGCTCTGGAAAGAGCTTTGATAGAGTCCTCAGGCTCAAGAGTCATATCTGAAAGAATAACGTCCACGGGCTCTTCAGAGAGATCTTTAAGAGGTATGGTAAATACGTCTCCGAATATTACCTCAACATTTTCCCGCTCATATGCGATTTTACCAAGCTCGCTCCTGAAATCCCGGCTGAACTCAAGGCCTTTTATATGGCTTACAATCTCTGAGGCAAAAAGAAGAAAACCACCTGCGCTGGACCCAAGGTCAAGGACCCTGTCTCCAGGTTTAAGTACCCCGCTTTCTTCCTGAATATACTTGAGTTTGAAATAACCCTGCGGCTGGTCAAGGCCTTCGGCAACTTCTATTGTATCGTCAATTGAGACATCTCTGGAGACTTTTGTTACCACAGTGCCGTTAACCTTAACATTTCCGGCAAGAATGGCAGTCTTGGCTCGTCCCCTGGACTTGAAATGTCCCATCTCTACAAGGTATGCATCCAGTCTCATGGGGCATTGTATCAGCAGAGCCTGTATATATAGGTAGCAAGTAAGAAACAGGCAGTAAATAAGAAATGAAGGAAAACTTTCATAAAGTACAGGTTCAAGGGCTTCTTTCTGAAAGGGTAGTCAAAAGCATACAATTTTTCCTTTTTTGGTCGGCCCGTAAATGAAGTTTATCTGTCATTTATGTTATTACAAAATTTATTATAGCTTTATTATTTATTGGGAATATATAGACATATATTTAAATGACAATCTCAGTTAGTTTAATGACTCAAACGTCCATTTGAAGAGACGGTGTTCAAAAAATGCTTAAGAAGTTTACTTCATTATTCCCCCTGTGGGCGGTTCTCCTGTCTGCGGTAGCATACGTGTATCCAGAATATTTCGCCCCCCATAGTAATCTCATCGTACCCTTTTTAAGTCTGATCATGCTTGGAATGGGAGTCACACTTTCTGTTGACAGTTTTCTCTCAGTCCTGAAGAGGCCTTATGTGGTCTTTCTGGGCACTTTGATGCAGTACACAATAATGCCTCTGGCTGCATGGATAGTCTGTCTGGCTTTGAATTTACCTGCCGACCTTATGACGGGTATGATCCTGCTTGGCTGCTGTCCGGGTGCTACGGCTTCAAACGTCATATGCTACCTTGCAAAAGGGGATGTTGCACTCTCAATAGTGCTTACATCTATCTCCACTTTAATTGCCTTTCTCGCAACACCATTCCTTACCTGGCTCTTTATAGGGCAGACAGTGGAGGTTGACGTTACAGGTATGATTGTAAGCGTAGTAAATATCGTAATTGTGCCTGTAGTGCTTGGACTTACAATTAATTATTTCTTTGAAGCACGGATAAAGGCGGTCAGGGATATCTTTCCTGCAATTTCAGCCGCTGCTATCGTGATAATAATTGCCATAATTATAGGGACAAATAGCGAGAACCTTAAACAAAGCGGTCTCCTGGTCCTGCTTGCTGTGGTCCTGCACAACGGGCTTGGGCTTGCGGGAGGCTATGGGGTTGCAAAAGCCCTGAAACTCAGCGAAAAAGAAGCAAGAACTCTGGCGATAGATGTTGGAATGAAGAATTCGGGCCTTAGTGTTGCTCTTGCGATAAAACATTTCACTGCTGCGGCAGCGCTTCCGGGTGCCATATTCAGCATCTGGCATAACCTGTCCGGAGCTTTCCTTGCAGGGAAATGGGCAAAAGAAACAGTACCAGATATCGATAAAAGTGAGATGTCCAGAGCAAGTGGACATTTGACTAAGAAGTTGGGGTGAGACCCGGAAAGGTCTCACACTGAGGTCTAAAGGACAAGGGTTGGAAATAAAAGGAGAAGTTCAGGGAAGCCGTAAAAACTCTCTGGACTTTTCCTTAATTCACTTCATCAATTGAGAGCTACAAATTGTGTTTTTTCAATCTTGATTGAGTCGACAAATAGCGCAGGCAAAAACTTAAAGTCAGCATATTCTGGCTTTACGAGAATATGCTGAACAATTACCTGCCTGAGGTTTTCTATTTTAAGGATAACACTTCAGTTTGTCAGTGACTGAATAGGAGCCGGGATTCTCCCTCCCCGCCTAACGAAAGTTTCTGAGCTGAAATTGCTTACCGGCATAATAGGCGCACTTCCGAGCAGCCCGCCGAATTCCACGGAATCTCCAACTCCTTTTCCGGGAGCGGGAATCAACCTGGCTGCTGTTGTCTTTTTGTTTATCACCCCTATAGCCATCTCATCAGCAATGATTGCGGAAAGAGTAGAAGCAGGGGTATCACCCGGGACTGCTATCATATCAAGGCCAACGGAACAGACGCAGGTCATGGCTTCGAGTTTTTCAAGAGTAAGAGCCCCGGCTTTCACTGCTTCAATCATGCCTGCATCCTCACTGACAGGAATGAAAGCCCCACTGAGGCCCCCTACTGAGGAAGAAGCCATTGCTCCGCCCTTTTTTACGGCGTCGTTAAGAAGTGCAAGGGCTGCAGTTGTGCCGTGGACTCCACAGCGCTCAAGGCCCATCGCTTCTAGAATAGCGGCAACACTGTCCCCTATTGCCGGAGTTGGAGCAAGCGAGAGGTCGAGAATTCCGAATTCCACGCCAAGCCTTCTCGATACTTCTCTTCCGACCATTTCTCCCATGCGCGTAATTTTGAAGGCTGTCCTTTTGATTGTCTCTGAAATTTCTGTGAGGTTGGGGTTTTCGAGTTCGCAAACAGCTGCATTAACCACGCCAGGTCCGCTTACACCCACATTGATAACACACTCGGGCTCACCTATTCCGTGAAAAGCTCCTGCCATAAAAGGGTTGTCTTCAGGGGCATTTGCAAAAACCACGAGTTTGGCACAGCCTATCCCGTCCCTGTCAGAGGTCAGTTCTGCAGTCTTTTTGATTATATTTCCCATCAGGCCAACTGCATCCATATTAATACCCGCCTTTGTGGTTGCAACGTTCACTGATGAGCATACCTTATCGGTAGATGCAAGGGCTTCAGGAATGGAATTAATTAATTTGAGGTCTCCACCGGTTTCTCCTTTATGGACAAGGGCGCTGAACCCTCCTATAAAATCGACACCTGCTTCTTTTGCAGCTTCATCCATTGTCTTTGCAACGGAAACAAAGTCCTGAGACCTGCAGCTTTCGGCTGCTATGGCTATGGGAGTTACGGAAATCCTCCTATTGATTATAGGAATCCCGTAAAGGCTCTGGATTTCATCCGTTGTCCGGACAAGGTCCTTTGCCCGGGAGGTTATTTTCTCGTAGATGTTTTCGTTAAAGACATCAATATCGGGGTGGCTGCAGTCCCTGAGGCTGATCCCCATGGTAACGGTCCTGATGTCCAGATGTTCCATCCTGATCATCTGTATTGTTTCCAGGATTTCTTTTGGGTTTATAAGCATGAAATATCCTCCTGCTTCCTCACAGCTTAAATCCTGTGCATGAAACGGAAAGCGTCTTCATGCTGTACCTTGACTTCAACTCCAAGGCTCTTTCCTTCAGCATTCATAGCCTGCTGGAAAGCCGCAAGGTCAAAGTTTTCCTTCGGGGCTTCTGCGAGCATAATCATTGTAAAGATCCCCTGCATGATAGTCTGAGTAATATCAACAATATTTACATTGTAACTGGCCATTACAGTGGTAATTCTGGCAACAATTCCTACTCTGTCGCTGCCAATAACCGTGATAATGAATCGGCTTGATGTCATGAAATATCTCCTTTTAAGCCTGCTTTTTTCTGGGTTTAATACATGAAAATTGTAAACAAAGGATTTTGTCCAGATTGAAGACCTGATAGATAATAAAGTAAACTGTTTAAAGTAGGGGTTCAGATCCTGAAATAGATGCTTTGATCCGGCTATAGCCAAGTTTCTTAGGAGCAAAAATCTTCAAAAAAACAGAGCTTAATTATTCTTTCTACAAGTTTTTGAACGTTTTCCCTTCCTCTAATTTTTATTGAGAGGTCGGCATATTTGTTATATAGAATAAGCCTTTCTTCAAAAAGCTCTTTAAGGCTTCTGTCCCTGAGCCCTACTATACCCCTTTTTCTCACATTCGGGATCCTTCTTACGATGCTCCTGAAAGGGGCGTCCAGAAAGACTATCTTGGAAATATTTTTCAAGTGCCCCATTGCTTCTTTGGAATAAACCACACTACCACCAGGCGAGATAATGCAGTTGTCCAGCTGCCCGAGTTCCAGAATTGCTTCTTCTTCAAATCTGAGAAGAGCAGAATCACCCTGTTTATCAATGAGAACCTGAAGGGGCATTCCAGCTCTCTCTGTTATCAAGGTATCAACATCAATAAATGTATAATTCAGACGTTTTGCAAGCGCCTTTCCGATGGTGCTTTTCCCCGCTCCTGCCATACCGATTAATGTTATGTTCATTGCCACACGCTTCCTGCCTGTAAAATCAAGAACACAATGCCGAAAATTCCCCGGATAAAGGACCGGCAGTCAGTAAATGTCAGGACAAAATATAATCTTCTGCTATATAAAATATACAATGTGAATATTTTAAAGGAAAAGAAAATTCATAGGACGTATCTAAAATACTCTAAGAAATTATTTCCTGATGAACTGTTCTTTTCTGCCTGCTGTCTGATAACTACTGCTGCTAATATGTTTTTCAACTTCTTCAGAAGAGTTCATAAAAGCAGACATGTACTCCAGAAGGACAACCCTGTTGCCGGAAATATAATGCCTCAACAGACTTCGGGCTGTAAGCTTATCCACCTGTTCAAGGGAAATAATTGCAAGGTACATAAGAAGCCGGATGAAGAATACGAGATGGAGCACAAGCATTTTGACCCAGGGACTGTCTGAACTGATCGCCATCCCGCAGATCCAGTTGCATAGTTTGAGAGAATTGGAGAGTAACCTGATTTTATAAAAGTGAAAAAACAGAGCCAGAACCACAAAAAGAAACGCAGATCCGGCTAATAAATTCATATCCTGCGCTGCTAAGTCCATATGGGTCACTATTTCTACTTTTTAATATTATTTGAATTTATCCATTTTTCAGAAAAACACACATGAAATATTCCAAATAAATCATGCCTGATAGCCCCTACTGGAGGGAACGAAAATGGAAAAAACGGATCCTGACGTTAGCAGGAGGACTGGCTTATTCTCTGATATTATCGATTACATGTTTGCCCCTTTCAGCAGGGACAATTGTCAGTTCAGCGCCTGGAAACTTTTTTTCGAGAGGCTCGCCCTCAGCGATCCTGTCCATTGTGATTGCCACAGCCGCAACTTCGGAATGGGGCTGGCTACCCACAGCTACGTTCCAGTCAGCGAGCTGGTAAATTTCTGGTGGAACCTTTTCTGCACCTACAACAATCATTAGCCTGTCGCACTTTTTGAGTTCATCAGTGACGTCGGGCAGGTTGACCCCGTACATGGAAAGGTGGCAGACTTTTCCGCCTTCTTCTTTCCATTTTCTGATTTCCTGTTTGAAACTAACATTATTTTTAATGTAAAAGTTTCCGCCCCAGCGTTGGACTACATCTTCAATACTCTCCACTATCCCCCGGTCATCAGAAGCAAGAAGCATGCCCTCAGCTCCAAGCATCCTGGCAGTTAAGCCAACATGTGTGGTAATCCTTTTATCCCTTTCAGGGCGGTGCCCCAGACGCAGTAATACAATCCTTTTCATGCTTGGCTAAAACCCTTACAAGGTATTAAAGGGTTTCACTGAAGTTTCACTGAAAAAAAGGAAAAAATATGGGTTTTACCACTGGAACCCATAAGTTCCAGGGATCCTCTTCAGCAGCATGCCTTCGACTATAATAGGGTTTGTCCTCTGGGCTGTTGTCAATGCGTTATCAAGCTTGAATTCTTTTTCAGCATATATAGTGAGAATCGGCTCTCCTTTTTTGACCTGCTCTCCTTTTTTCTTGTGTATCGCAACCCCAGCCCCCTTGTCATTAGGGGCCCCTGCAAGTCTGGCAATCTCGATTATCCATTTGTTGTCAAATTCCATAACATACCCATCTGTAGTAGCAACAATATCAGCAGTGTATTGCCCTATCTGTATATCATCGGATTTGATGTTCGGATCTCCACCCTGGGCCTCAATAATCTGTTTCATCTTCTGGAGGGCTTTTCCGCTCCTGAGCGTTTCAAGTGCAAGATCTTTTCCGCGGTCTCTTGGAGCCGCACCCCCCATCTCCAGAAGAATACCAGCAAGGGCGGCGCTCTTTTCAATAAGGCTATTTGGACCTTCCATGCTTTCCATAACTTTCATGGCTTCCTTTACTTCCAGAGAGGGACCCACTCTTCTCCCAATAGGAGACGAACCATAAGTAATAGCACACTCTACATTCATTCCAAGCCTGTGCCCCAGGTTGATGAGGTCTCTTGCCAGCCTCTGCCCTTCCTGAGCATTGGGAACCTTCGTGCCTGGCCCGACAGGAATGTCCATTACCACATTGTCTGCCCCTATAGCTCCTTTTTTTGCCATTATTGAGGCAAGCATCTGGTAATAGGGGTCAATGGACAGAGGGTACTCAACTTTGATGAGCTTGTCATCTGCAGGCGCAATATTTGTGGCCCCGCCCCAGACAAGTGCACCCCCAACCTTTTCGGTTATCTCCTTCACTTCCTGAGAGCTGAACTCAACAGGAGAGAGCACTTCCATGAGGTCTGCAGTCCCACCAGCACCCGTGATTGCTCTTGAACTTGTCTTCGGGATAAGCAGCCCGTTTGCAGCAACTATGGGGACAACAAGCAGAGATATCTTGTTTCCGGGCACTCCTCCTATCGAGTGCTTGTCCATGATAGGATGTGTATCAAATTCGATAGTATCTCCGGTATCTATCATTGCCCTTGTCAGCCATTCAACTTCGTCGTCAGTCATCCCGTGGATATAAGAAGCCGTTATAAAGGCCGAAAGCTCGACATCACTCAGGTTTTCATCAACTATATCGTTTACAAGCAGTTTGATTTCATCTTGGACAACAGGTTTTTTGTCCAGCATTTTCTTGATAACGGCTGTAGATTTAGAGCGAAAAGCCGGGACAACTTCGACCGGCTTGTCCCAGTCCTCAAAGTGCTCGAAAACTTCAGAAAAAACACCCAGAGTCCCCTGAGGGACCATATCCTCAGTTATGTCTGCGATGGCAGAAAGGCTTTGATGCCCGCGGATGCGGACCCTATCTCCAGGGTTGATTCCCAGTTCCTTCGCATCGGCGATATTGAGTAACGCTTTATGCTGTCCAATTCTTACATTAAAATGTTCCAGATTCAACTGCATCGAATAAACACCATCCTTTTCATTCTCAATATAATTATGACTTTGTTATTGTAATCGATTTCGCCTTAATTGGACAATCTGCTGTTTTTCCATCGCCGAAAAAACCACAGAAAGTTTGAAAAATATAGGATATTAAGAGCAGGCGTAGTACATATGAGGTAAATATGAGATATTCAGATTTTCAGATAAGATATCAGACCAAATACTGAAGATCTCAGACTAAATACTGAAGATATCAGACTAAATACTGAACCGACCTGACATATTAACCTTTTTATTATTTTTCAGCAATTCCGTAATAAATACGGAACCAGGGTCATAACATATATGAAAAAACTCTGTTTTTAATGAACTGAATAATACGCAGGAATTTGGAAAAAAGTTTACAGGCGAGCCGGATTTTTCCCGCCTGCTAATGCTATTTTATTGCTTTCGATTAACTAACTTTCTGATCCCATTATGCCTTTACGTTCTCTTTTGCCCACTCTGCACCGGCTTTGAGCACCTGCTGGTTAAAAGCAATAACTTTGGGTTTGCCTGCAAAGTTTTCGGCAATAGCTTCTATAAAGGCTTCTTCTTCAAGCCCTGTTGCGTTCAGGCCCAGCAAAACACCGAGCATAAAGGAATTTGCAGCTCTTTCATCGCCTGCTTCTTTAGCTTTTTCTGTTGCAGGGACTGCAATTGCTTTTACGCTTGATGGAGTCTCGGCTTCTCCTATTGTCGAGTCATAGAGGATTAAGCCTCCTTCTCTTACCACATCTTTGAACTTTTCAATAGAGGGGCGGTTCATTGCTATCAGAATATCAGGGGTGTAAACCGTAGGAGAACCTATGGACTGACCTGAAATCACTACCGAACAGTTTGAGGTCCCTCCACGCTGTTCCGGGCCGTAGGACGGGAACCAGGAAGCATTGAGGTTTGCTTTAACCCCTGCCTGCGCAAGGACAATGCCCATGCTCAGTACTCCCTGCCCTCCGAAACCTGCAATCTTGGTCTGGATAGGAGCAAAGTCGGCTCTGGAAGGTTTTTCTCCGGAATCTGCTTCAATTCCATAAAGCTTCTCAAGGGTCTCGGTTGCAAAATCGCTGATCCCGCGGTGAAGAGGTTCAGCTGATTCGGAATTATCTCTGAAGTTCTGAAGCGGGAATTCTTTTTCCATTTCCTCGTTTATGAAACGGACAGCCTGTTCCGCATTCATCTTGAGGTTGGTCGGGCAGGCTGCAAGTACTTCTACAAAAGCATAGCCTTTGCCGTCGCGCTGGATTTCAAGAGCTTTTCGAACCGCTTTTCTGGCTTTTCTAATGTGAGAGATATCCGAAACCGAAACTCTTTCAATAAAAACAGGAGCTTTCAGGTTGTTCAGGAGTTCGCACATATGGAGAGGATAGCCTGCAAATCTTGGGTCACGCCCCTCAGGGGTTGTGGTTGTCTTTTCTCCTATAAGGGTCGTAGGAGCCATCTGCCCGCCTGTCATCCCGTAGACGGTATTATTTACGAAAAAGACTGCAAGCTTTTCTCCTCTGTTTGCTGCCTGCAAAGTCTCGTTAAGGCCGATTGAAGCAAGGTCTCCGTCGCCCTGATAGGAGATAACTACAGCGTTTTCTTCAGCTCTTGAGACGCCTGTCCCTACCGCTGGGGCACGCCCATGAGCTACCTGGATATTGCCTGTATCAAAGTAATAATAAGCAAAGACCGCACAGCCCACAGGGCTGATCATAACTGTCCTGTCCTGAATCCCGAGTTCGTCAATTGCCTCGGCAATGAGCTTGTGCAAAACCCCATGCCCGCAGCCAGGGCAGTAGTGAGTGGCTGTTGAGGCTACCCCTCCTTTGCGGGGATAGTCCGAATACAGGGCTTTTGGCTTTCTTATAACCTTTTCTCCGTTGATGATTTCTGCTGCCATTTTTCATGCCTCCCCTGCAACTTTTCTGATTTTGTCCATAACCTGGTCGAGAGTGATCAGGTTTCCTCCCATGCGGTTTACCAGTTCAACAGGCCGTGAACAGCCTATAGCAAGCCTGATATCATCTATCATCTGCCCGTTGCTCATCTCGACAGAGATAAAAGAACATCCCTTATCTGCAAGGGCTTTCAACTGTGCTTCAGGGAATGGGAATAGGGTCTTTGGCCTGAAAAGTCCGACTTTAATTCCTTCTTTCCTGGCAAGGTCTACGGCCGACCTGCAGATCCTGCTGCTTATGCCGTAAGAAACGAGCACAATTGAGGCATCTTCGGTCATGTATTCTTCATAATCTACTTCTTTCTGCTTTATCAGATTGTACTTTGCCTGCAGTTTCTCATTGAACTTTCCGAGTTCATTGAAGTCCAGGAAGATTGAGGTTACAAGGTTAGGCCTGGTTTCTGCGGTCCCGTTAACTGCCCAGGTGGTGTCGATTTCCGGAACAATGGCTTTTTCAGGAAACTTCAGGGACTCGATCATCTGCCCGAGCACTCCGTCAGCAAGAACGACTACAGGGTTCCTGTACTTGAAAGCAAGCTCGAAGCCTTTCATAGTAAAGTCACACATCTCCTGAACGGAATTGGGGGCGAGTACGATGTTCTTATAGTTCCCGTGCCCCCCACCTTTTACAACCTGGTTGTAGTCTCCCTGCTCAGGACCTATATTTCCGAGCCCAGGACCTGCTCTCATAACATCTACAATCACGCAAGGAAGTTCTGCACCTGCAAGGTAAGAGACTCCTTCCTGCATCAGGCTGATTCCTGGGCCTGAAGAAGATGTCATTACCCTGTGCCCGGCTGAGGCTCCCCCGTAAACCATATTAATTGCAGCCTCCTCGGACTCGGCCTGTACGAATTTCCTTCCTATCATGGGGAAATATTTGGAAGCATCATGCAGAATCTCACTTGCCGGAGTAATAGGGTATCCAAAGAAACAGTCGCATCCGGCATAAAGTGCACCAACAACTATTGCAGAGTTGCCTTTTATGAGTTGTGTTGCCATCTTTTTTCCTCCTTATCCTGCCTTATTCGGCTTCCTCCTTTTTCAGGGGAATATGGATTTCCAGTGCCAGGGGTTCAGGGCAGGTATAGTAGCAGCTTGCACAGCCTGAGCAGCCCTCTCCTTTATACTCTATGTAGTGGTAACCCCGCGCATTCAGGTCCTCACTCATGAAAAGTACATCTTTCGGGCAGGCAAGCAGGCAGCGCCCGCAGGCCTTGCATTCCAGAATATTGATAACAGGGTACGGTTCTTTTTTATCATTTTTTACCATATAGAATCCTCACACTATTCTTCCAGTCCCTGTTTTCTCCAGCCGGTGTAATATGGCAGACAGGAGAGCCTATCATTTTTAAGGGGCTTTCTGAATTCTTATATGCTCTTGAATTCTTTTCTTTTTTGAATTATAATAACTTCTTTAATTACAGTACTATAACAGCTTCTTTAATTACAGTACTTTTTAAGAGTAAATCCGATATATCCTCTTTAAGCAAATTTTGAGAAAAAGTTTAAGGTACTTTTAAGGTACTTATCTCTTTCCTTTCTCTCTTTTTTCAAATTTGATCGGATATACTGCTCCAAAAAATTCTGTTACTGAGTCCTGTCTTTATCCCGTATCTCTACCCTGCGGATTTTTCCGCTGATGGTCTTTGGGAGTTCGGGAACGAATTCCACAACTCTGGGATACTTATATGGAGCAGTGACGTCTTTTACATGCTTCTGCAGCTCTTTTTTAAGTGCATCGCTCGGTGTATAGTTCTTTGTAAGCACAATGGTCGCCTTGATGACCTGCCCTCTGATAGGATCGGGGACCCCGGTGATTGCACATTCGAGCACAGCAGGGTGCTGGATTAGGGCACTTTCCACTTCAAAGGGTCCGACTTTGTATCCAGAGGTCTTAATTATATCGTCAGCCCTGCCAACAAACCAGAAATACCCGTCTTCATCCATCCAGGCCATGTCCCCTGTGTGGTAATAACCGTCATGCCAGGATTCCGCTGTCTTTTTAGGATCTTTTCCATAGTGGGCGAAAAGCCCTACCGGCTTTCCTCTTTTTGTGTTGACGACAATTTCTCCTTCCTCTCCTACCTCACAGAGCCTGCCGTCCCTGTCCATAAGTTCAATCTTATATCCAGGAGTTGGCTTTCCGATAGATCCGGGTTTTGGTTCCATCCAGGGGAAGGTCCCAATTGCAACAACGGTTTCGGTCTGTCCGAACCCTTCCATGAGCTTTATTCCCGTAAACTGAAGGAAGCGGTTAAAGACTTCCGGGTTCAGGGGTTCACCTGCGACTACTGCATATTTCAGGGTACCGAAGTTGTAATGGGTCATGTCTTCTTTAATCAGGAAACGGTAGATTGTTGGGGGTGCGCAGAATGTTGTAACCCCATACTTAGAGGCTTTTTCAAGCATGTGTTTTGCTTCAAACCTGTCATAGTCATAGACAAAGACCGCACAGCCAGCTATCCACTGCCCGTAAAGTTTGCCCCATACGCATTTTCCCCAACCGCTGTCAGCAACCGTATAGTGCAGCCCGTCGTCCTCCACCTTCTGCCAGTATTTTGCAGTTACGATGTGCCCGAGAGAATAGGTATTGTCATGTTCTACCATTTTCGGGAAACCAGCGGTCCCGGAGGAGAAGTAGGCAAGGCAGATATCTTCGTTCTTTGTTGCAGCCTCGCCTGTCGGGCGTTCGAAGACCGGGGAAGCTTCCTCAAGTTCCTTTCTGAAATCAATCCAGCCTTCCCGGGCTTTTCCTCCCACCATGGCTTTTTTGAGCGGGACATCCCCACATTCCATATGGGCTTCATCAACCTGCTCAGGGACATCGTTCTCTGATATGCAGACGATCATCTTTAATTCAGCTTTTTTGATCCTGTATACGATATCCCGGGTTTTCAGCATATGGGTTGCAGGAACGGCAATAGCCCCAAGCTTATGCAGCCCCAGGATGCAGAACCAGAATTCATAACGGCTCTTTAAGGTAAGCATCACATAGTCGCCTTTTGTAATGCCATGTTTTACAAAGAAATTCGCAGCCTTGTCACTGTAGTACTTCATGTCTTTGAAAGTAAAGATTCTCTCTTCACCATGGTCATCACACCAGACTATGGCAATTTTCTCAGGAGAATCTCTTGCATAGACATCGACAACATCATAGGCAAAGTTGAAATTTTCAGGGACCAGGATTTTGAAGTTTTCCTGGAAATCCTCATAGGATTCAAAATCGGTTCTGGAAACAAATTGGCTCAGCAAGGAAGTCATTCTGGACACCCGTTTTATTTGAATTTTTCTAAATTTCTATAATTCGTCAGGCTTCAGGAGGCTAAATTTAAGTTTCAAAAAGCTCTGAGAGTTTTTCCTGCATTTTTCCTGTATTCCAAGTTTTTGTGGATTTTGCGTGAATTATTCAGGTATGGGTTAATTCAGGTCACATTTAATCCGGGTTATATAATAACTGCCAGGAACTTAGCGGGTTCTCCTTCCATGGCTTCCATGGCATGCTGGTAATTGGAATCAAAATAAATGGAATCTCCCTTATTGAGGATAATTTCATTTTTATGAATGTAAACCTTCAGGCTTCCCTCAAGTACATAATCGAATTCCTGTCCTGGATGGGAATTGGTATCAGGTTTTGTTCCCTGAGGCTTTGGTTCCACTGTAACAATGAAGAACTCCGCTTTTTTGTGGATGAATTTTTCAGCAAGGTTCTGGTACTTATACTGTTTTCTTCTCTCAACACTTACTCCTTTTCCATTCCTTGTGACTGTGAATATATTCATGCGGGGCTCTTCTCCCGTAAGAAGAGTAGCCATATCTACCTGCAGCCGGTGTGCAATTTCAAAAAGCATACTTGCTGGAATATCCTCTGTTCCGTTTTCGTATTTCTCGTAAGTATCGGATGAGACCTGAAGATACTCTGCCATATTCTCGATGGAAATTTCTGACAGTTCCCGCAGTTCACGGACGCGGGCTGCAATTTCCTTTATTTTTTCCTGCATAATCAAACCTTCTCCAGCTATATTTTTTAAAGAAACCTAACTTGAATAAAACCTAACTTGAATATTTACTTAATAAACCTTTGTGCTTCACTCAGGCTTGCCTGAATATGTACAAAATAAAGTTTCTTCCGGAATCATAGTGAATTATAATTAATATACATTACCATTCACAGGCTTTAAGGCGGTTTGTTTATAACCAGAAATCAAGTGAATAAAGAATTTCCTATTTTTTTCCAAGTAGATTTCTGCTTGAAACCTATTTAAAACGAAATTTTTTCTCTATCTTGATTTTTTTATTCATTTTAATTTTTTATTCATTTTAATTTTTTATTCATATTAATTTTAATCTCTTTTTACTAATATTTCTTTAAACCAATAATTTTATATCCTTTCCTTATAAAAACTTGTCAAATAAACTCCTGGATTTGCATGGGGACTTAAATGGCGCAAACACAAACTTTCAGACGAACTTGTTTTTTACTGGCAATTTTGATTTTAATTTCTATTTCAGAGACTGGAATGGCGTCAGAATTCCATGTTCTGGCAGGAGAATCCGTCCAGGATGCAATAAATGGAGCATCTCCTGGAGATCTCATCCTTGTGGAGTCCGGAGAATTTAATGGAAGTATCTACGTTAACAAAGAGAATTTAACCATAAAGTCAGCTTCAGGAAATCCTGATAATACTCTCATTTCGGGGGAAAACGCGGGAAGTTATGTGTTTGAGATAGCTGCCAGCGGTGTAAATATTAGCGGTTTTTCGATTACTGACGGCCTGTGTGGAATTTTCCTAAACAAAGCTGATAACTGTACAATAAGTGATAACAAAATATCAAACCAGGGAGTAGGAATTTATCTTTTAGAATCCGGCAATAATCTGTTGAGTAACAATATGGTATATTCAAACCTTGACTGCGGTATCAAGCTGCTGGCCTCTCCAGATAATATAATCCGCGGTAATTACTTTAATAACACATATAATGCCAGGGATAATAAACTCAATATCTGGAACGATAGTACAGGCAACTACTGGAGTGATTATAACGGAACGGATGAAAACGGAGATGGTATAGGGGACACTGCATATGCTGTCAACCCTGAAGCAGGCAGTATGGATTACATGCCTTTAATAGAGTATGCCCCTGTGCCTCCTGTACCGCCAAAGGCACGTTTCACTTCAGACGTGACAGAAGGCTATGCTCCTTTATCTGTCAGGTTTAAAGATTTTTCCGAAAATGCCACTTCCAGGCTGTGGAAATTTGGAGACAGGAACACTTCAAGTAGTTCGAGTCCTTTACATACTTATTTCAGAGAAGGAGACTATGTTGTTTCCCTTAACGTAAGCAACGAGAATGATAGCGATTCAGCATCTGTAACTATAAGAGTTCTGAATGCTTCCGAAAAATACGTCCCCATACTCCCAGAAGCTGAATTTATTTCCAACACTACAGAAGGCCGTGTTCCTCTTATCATAAAATTTGTCGACGTTTCCAAAAATGCAGATTGTGTTACATGGACTTTTGGGGATGGCAAAACATCCTGCTGTCCTGAACCCGAACACACCTTCTGCTGTCCGGGGAATTATACTGTCTCTCTTACAGCTGGAAATGAAAATGGTACTTCTACTACATGCATAACCATAGCCGTCCAGAAAAATGAATCCGATATAAATGCAAAAAAAGGTCAAGGGGACCCTGAAGGTATTGACAATACAGAAAAAAAAGATAGTCTTATAAGTGCCATTACAAGATATTCCAGCGGTACTTCCGATGAAGTCCTCGATGATGATAACATTATTGATGCAATTGAAAACTCGGAGTCAAAGTCTGACAGCGGGGACAAGGAGACAGAGAATACCGGGTTCATCAACAGGGAGAAACTTGAGTCTATAAAAGACTCCGTTGTATCCACTGTCAATTCAAAGATTATTACGGAAACCGGGCTGTCCCTGAAAAACGAAACTCTCAATGTTCAGAAAAATATTGAAAGTTTCATAGATGACTCCATACCCGAATCTTCAGAAAAATCCTTGCCTGAAATAAAAAGAATAATAGCTCCCTGGGTTCCTTCATTTCTAGGACTTGCCGGGGTAGTATTCATAGTTTCCTTGCTGAAAATAGGCAGAAGGACACGAAAGTAACGAAAGTAATGAAAGGAATGAGAGGGATATCCACCAGGAAGGAAGCAAAGGTTATCAACAGCAGCCCACAATAAGAGCAACATAATTATTCTCATGACTTTTGATTTCTTCATATGTAGCGTTTTTCAACCATTTTTTCCCACCGTGGACTGTATGATCTCCGCAGATAAAAAAAATAGTGCCTTTTTCTGCACTCTGAAATATCTCTTCTAGGTTTTTATCAATAGCTTTTGCAGCTTTCTTTATTTCTGTCCAGGTCTCTGCCCTGTGGGAATAACGGTCAAGGGCTCTCAGGTGTACGGCCAGGATGTCGGTCTTCTCCTTAAGAGCCTGTAAGGCGTATTCTGTTATCCTGCAGTCATAATCAAGTATGTCTTCGGAATTAGGAACCCCATAAATGTCTCGTATTCTTCCCCTGAAACTTTCGGCTCCTTTCGTTTCTATTACAGCTGAGGACTTCATGCCTGCTCTGTAAGCCCATTCCATAATGCTTTTTAACCTTGGGTTTTCAGAGTCTTTTGCTGTCTCAGTATAAATGTCATCTGTCGAGTAGATGTTATGCTCTTCAGGAAGATACCCTGTAAAGATTGAAGCAATTGCAGGTGATGTGATGGTTGCCGGAGACCAGCATTTAAAAAGTAAACCTTTTTCGGTAAGTTCATGCAAGTTTTTCATTACCGGAGAAAGGTGCCAGTAGAAATAGTATCCTAGACTGTCAATTACTATAATTACTGCCTTTTTACAGCCTCTTTCCTTTGCATAATTCTCAACCTCAGGAATTGGCTTTCCCGAAGGCGGAACCATAGGAACCTTCAATAATCTCGAAATCGTAGGCGCAATGTCTATGGTGCTGCATTCCAAAGTTTTCATAGGTCTCCCTTATGTGTTATTTGGCATGACGGTTTATATTCGCTTCCGAAAAAAGAAATTGCTCCAAAAATATGGAGCACTGATCCAGACCAGTAATCTGAAGCAATAAATAAATTACTCTCTTACAAATTATCTTTCTTTTATTACTCTCTTACAAATTATCTTTCTTTTATCTGAACCTGGACTTCGGTCATGAGTTCTTCTTCCGGGACCTCAGCAGGGTCGTTAAAGTACAGTTCCCTGCTTGGCATAAAGGTTTCCAGATTATTTTCTTCCGTATAGGAAAATATTTTGTTGTACCCTGCTTCAACTCCGTGGTATGGGCCCCGATAGATAACGGAAACAGCCCTTATCGCTGGCAGTATTTTGATTTCCATCCCGGGATCTTCTACAGAGACTCTTCCTGAAACCGGAAGTGAGATCTCGATATCTGCGCCTGTTTCTTTGTATTCCTCGTCGTGGCACAGGAACATAATCGGGCCTGTAGCTTTTACTCGGTTTCGCTGGTTTTCAGGGCTGCTGACGCATGCACAAATTTCATTGATTAGCTTTCCTATAGTTTCTACAAAGTTCCCTTTTTCACGCTTGCTCAAGACTCGCAGCTCTGGAATTTCTTTGATAACGGGTTCTGTAACTGACATATTGAATATCTCCGTAACTTTTCCACTGTGTTTGCAGGCGCCCTGCAAAATGCCCTCGATCCTTTGCAGCTGCCCGACCTCCAGCCGGACCTCATCCAGCCTCTTCCTGAAGCAGGTCTCAATGGACTCATAATTTCCTTTTCTTTCTGCGTCCAGAAGCATGGAAATTTCCTCAAGGGAGAATCCCAGGAAAGTAAAGGTTTTGATTTTCATTCCCTGCTCGATCTGGGGAACCGTGTAGTAACGGTAACCTGTGAAGGAATCTTTTACTTCCGGAACGAGCAGCCCTTTCCTGTCATAGAGCCTGAGAGCTTTCTGGGAGAGGCGGGTCATAAGGGAGAATTTACCGATTGGGATCTGATCTACTGACATCTTGCTCAACCCGTTAATTGTCCTGAAGTTAGATAAACTGCCTTACTTTTCCCTGGGGAAAGGTTTGGGTTTAAGAATGAATCGGACCTTATTATATTACAAAAATATCTTATCAGAAATTCGAGGAATATTTCCTCTTTTTTACGAAGAATAGGGCAAATATCGGGGTATCAGGAGATAGAACTTATGAGGGGTATTAGAAATTCGATATATATCGGATTACTGATGTTTTTAGTGGTTTTGCTCGCAGCTTCTGGTTGCGCTGAGAAGCCGGAGTCAGGCAACGGACCGGGTTCAGTCAATGAGTCCGCCGCATACTGGCCTACCGGAGGCTGGAGAACATCAACACCTGAGCAGCAGGGGATGGATTCGGAAAAACTGGCTGAGTTACTGGATTACGTTCAGGAAAATGACATTAACATCCACAGCCTGTTGGTTATACGTAATGGATACGTCGTTACTGATGCTTATTTCTATCCTTTTTCCAATGGTTCAGTTCACGATGTCGCTTCCGTTACCAAAAGTGTTACAGGGACCCTGATAGGTATCGCAATTTCCGAAGAATACATTGCAGGTGTCGATCAGCCGGTGCTTGAGTTTTTCCCCAATCGAACTGTTGCGAATGTTGATGCAAATAAAAAGGCAATGACTCTGGAAGACCTTCTTACCATGAGATCGGGTTTTGAATGTGTTAACGAGCCTTACGAAGTTACTCTGGAGCAGATGGAAGATAGCCCTGACTGGGTCCAGTTTACGCTTGACCTGCCTATGGCTGAAGAACCCGGCACCCGCTTCGTCTACTGCAGCCCTAATTCCCACCTCCTCTCAGGGATCATTAATGAAACCACTGGCATGAACGAACTCGATTACGCCAATAAAACTCTCTTTAAGCCTCTTGGCATCTCCAATGTCATCTGGCCTGCTGACCAACAGGGGAATAACCACGGCTGGGGTGATCTGCATTTAACCCCTCATGATATGGCAAAATTCGGATACCTCTATCTTAATAACGGGACATGGAATGGAAAACAGATAGTTCCGGCAGAATGGGTGGAAAAGTCTACTCAAATACATGTTCTTTCTCTTGCTGAGGATAATGGGAGTGATGGATATGGCTACCAGTGGTGGATTCCAAACGACGACCTTCCTGAACGTTATGAAGCAAGGGGTCGTGGGACTCAACTAATAACTGTCGTGCCTGAACTAAATCTCATAGTAGTAACTACTGGCGGCGGCTTTGATATGGATGAGGTTGCTCCTTTTCTTGTTGCATCTCTGAAATCAGACCAGCCTCTGCCTGAAAACCCCGCCGCCTATGGACGGCTTCAGGAAAATATAAATGCCGCTGCAGAGCCTCCTGAACCTGAACCTGTGAAGCCTTTGCCTGAGATGGCGAAAAAAATTGATGGCAAAACATACGTTCTCGATTCCAATCCTCTGGACCTTCAGTCTCTCTCTTTAACTTTTGATGAGGAAAAAGGGGAAGCTTTATTCAGAGTTGGACTGCCGGAAAACCAGACGTTGGAGTTTCTTCTGGGGCTGGATAACGTCTCCAGATTCTCTCCCGGAGAATATGGTCTCCCTGCGGCAGGGAAAGGATCGTGGGAGTCGGATAATGTTTTTGTTGCTTATGTCGATGAGGTCGCAAATGTAAATCACTATAAGGTAACTCATACTTTTCAGGATGACCGGGTGACCATACAGTTGCAGGACCCTACATGGTATGGAAATGTAGAATTTGGCGGGAGGCTAGAGGGCAGCAGCGAACAGTAATTGGGGGCACAAAATAATAACGGCAGTTGATCAGTGATAGTTTTCTTGGGGAAAGGTTCAGGTTTCTATGATGAAAATTTATTTCATTACATATTGAAAGATATTCCCTGAAATTCAGGGTATATTACCTCTATTTTTTAGGTAGAAAATAGCAAATATTGGGTTATTTGGGGTAAAAGTAATGAGGGGTACTGAATATTCAAAATTTATCGAATTACTTGTGTTTTTATTGTTTCTGCTCACAGCCTCTGGTTGTGTTGAGACTCCTGATTCAGATAACGAATCTGCTTCAGTCAATGAGTCCGCAACATACTGGCCTACCGAAGGCTGGCGGACATCAACACCTGAGCAGCAGGGGATAGATTCGGAAAAATTGGTTGAGTTACTGGATTACATTCAGGAAAAGGACATTAAAATACACAGCCTGTTGATTATACGGAATGGATACGTCGTGACTGATGCCTATTTTTACCCTTTTACCAATAATTCAGTACACGATGTTGCTTCTGTTACTAAAAGTTTTACAGGAACCCTGATAGGCATTGCTATTTCTGAGGGATATATCAAAGGGGTTGAGCAGCCCGTCCTGGAGTTTTTCCCGAATCGCACTGTTGCAAATGTTGATGCAAATAAAAAGGCAGTGACTCTGGAAGACCTTCTCACCATGAGGTCAGGTTTTGAATACGTTGACGAACCGTACGAAGTCACTACAATGCAGATGCAAGAAAGTCCTGACTGGATCCAGTTTACGCTTGACCAGTCCATGGTGGAAGAGCCAGGCACCCACTTTGTTTATTGTAACAGTAACTCACATCTCCTCTCAGGGATCATTAATGAAACCACTGGCATGAACGAACTCGATTACGCCAATAAAACTCTCTTTAAGCCTCTTGGCATCTACGATATCATCTGGCCTTCTGATCCACAGGGAAATAATCACGGATGGGGTAATCTGCATTTGACTCCCCATGATATGGCCAAACTCGGATACCTCTATCTTAATAACGGGACCTGGGACGGGAAACAGATAGTACCGGCAGAATGGGTGACAAAGTCGACACAAAAGCAGGTTTCTCTGGACGAAGGCAAGGGATATGGCTACCAGTGGTGGATTCCAGGTAGCTATCCCGGAGTTTATGAAGCAAATGGTCGTGGGGGTCAGCGTATAATTGTTGTGCCTGAAGCAAATACCATAATTGTAACCACTGGCGGAGGCTTTGAGATGGAGGATATTGCTCCCTTCCTTGTTGCAGCTCTGCAGTCAGATCAGCCCCTCCCTGAAAATCCCGACGCCTATGGGCAGCTTCGGGAAAAAATAGATGCCTTTGCAGAGTCACCGGGTCTTAAACCTGAACCGGTAAAGCCTCTGCCAGAAATCGCGAAAAAAATCGAAGGCAAAACATACGTTCTTGATTCCAATCCTCTTAACCTTCAGTATCTTACTTTAACTTTTGACGAGGAGAAGAAGGGAGCTTTACTTAGACTTAGCCTTAGACTCCCGGAAAATCAAGAAATAGAGTGGTTTCTGGGGCTGGATAATGTCTCCAGAATTTCTCCCGGAAGATTCGGCCTCTCTGCTGCAGGGAAAGGATCATGGGAGTCAGACAGCGTTTTTGTTGCTTACATCGATGAGGTGGGAAACATAAATCGCTGGAAGATAACTATGACTTTTCAGGATGACAGGATGACCATTCAGATGAAGGATACTGCCGCGGATCTAATTGGAAATGCAGAGTTTGGCGGCAGGCTTGAGTTTACAGATTGCCTGCAATTTTAACGAAAAAATTTGTTCCAAGCGATAAAAAAGTAGGAATAGGAAGAAAGGGACCAAAGTCCATTGGTCTGTAGTTCTGGAATTCGGTCTCTTTATATTTTATTTATCTTTTTCATACAGGAGAGCTTTTGTAAGGGAGAAGTAAATTACACAACTTGGGGTTCAAAGAAGTTGTCTTTTTTCCCAGTAGCATAAACCGCATCATTGTCCTTGGCAAGCTCTTCCTGCTTATGATTTTTTCCACGGTTTCAGGTTTCAAGGGGAGTCTGATCGGAAATACTCGGGGTTTCCTCTGGAATTCCAAAGGAGAAGTACGTAGCCCAGTTCCTTCCAGGGAAGGCATAACCAGCGCCCCAGGCACCTTCTTCGAGGAGTATTATGCCATCATCTTCCACGACCTCTTTCTGTACAGCGGCATGGGCTGCGATGAATACAGTATCACCCGATCCAAGGCCCAAGTCTGCAAGAGGAAGAGTATAGGTAAATTCTGTTACTCCGAGGAGATGTTCCTCTGAATAGTTGAATTGACCAGGAATCGGGTCCCCTTTCTTTGTTGTCGGGATTTCTTCAAGGTCCCCTGCAACGGCAATGTGGGTTTCATTTAAGGTCCATCCGTCTTCTGTTGTGTATTTTATATAGAGGTTTGCTTCGTCATATGTGGCGTTTACCATTCCAACATCAAGTGTCTGACCAGCCAGCAGGGCAACCGTCATTCCTGACTCTCCATCAATCGTTTGCGTCTGATCAATTGACCCGTCATTTCCAATATCTATCTGGATTAAGATGCGTGTTTGACCAAGATCATCCCAACTTTCTGGAATGATGGTTGCGGAAGAATTCTCATCGACTGAAATTTCAAAGGGACAATCATAAGTTCCAGGATTGAAACCAATTTGTTCAAGATAAAGATGTAACTCTCTTCTGTTTCCTGCATTGGTAATTTTCACTCCAGTTAGACCCTCAGTAAACGAGAGTCCTAAGGTTTCACCAGGTTCAAAGTTTTGACTTTCAATCATGACTACACGCGCGTAATTATTTGTCTCTTGATCAAGCATTAATCTTACAAATCCGGTGCTATCACCAGAAATAAGTTCAACACTTGAGCCATCAACAGGAACGTATAATTCATCTTGGGAACCTTCACTAGCACTTATATCAGCTTTAATCAGAGCACTTGGTTTCATTATGGATACGGATGCAACTTCATCCTCTGTGCCGATTATTTCTCGACGCAGGTCGAGATTCCCTATGTCGTAAGTCTCAGGAAATTCACTTTCAGCTCCTGTTATTTCAACCTTATATGCTCCTTGAATATCACTCACAAATTCTCCATTATAGTATCCGAGGTTGTTACCAGATCCGTCAGTGTAAAACAAATGTCCCGTCGGAGACGTAATTGTTTCATAGTTTCTCATTTGAGGTTCCTGTTGAATGGAACTAAGTCTGACGGCAGTGACTCTATTAAAAACATTTCCTCCATTCCAAGGATTCGAACTGCCATCTCGAACATTCCAATTTGATAAATCAAAAATTAACTCACGTTCTTGTGTGGTGCTCTTAGAGTTGTCATATATGAATACTGTTGCAGACGAATGATCTGCCGATTCTACTATTCTAGTAGGTGTGACTGTATGACCTGCACTTCTCCAAACTTGGTTGTTCGTATCATACCATGACCACCAGATATCAATTACCATGGGATCATCCCACCCATTTCCAGAATTCATCCGCTGTTTCAGCTCATTATATACTATTTGTGGATTATTATATATTCCTCGATCTTCATGACATACATTATCAAGTTGGCGAGGGTGATAATATTCAATCCAATCTTGAATTGTACTCAAGAAATCCGGAAATATATCATCATTGGGTAAATCATCCAGCCAATTGTTTCCGATATCATACCCCTCAAAAGAATTCTGGCACAAATACAAACTGCTTGAAGCCATTCCAAAGCATCTTCCACCATTTGCTGTATGAGTGTATGAATTTTCATAGAAATTTTCGGCTCTTGGCAACCGTTGACCATTTATTTCAATTTCATCTGCCCCATATAGATCGCAGAATTGAGACCAAGCTAAATTATCCCGTCCAGTATTAAGGAAACGATAGCCGTTTGGATCAGGTCTGAAATTTGTATCATAATTTGAGCTCATGCTAGGAACAGTAACCCCTCGAGAAACGCTTTGAGTGGCCATTTCCGCGGCTGAAGCCGTAATCGTATAAGTAAACAATTGGTTTTGTGTTTGTTCTGATGCCCTGACATACCAGACCACAGAACGCTGATCATTTGGACCGAGGTTTTCAATTCTTTGTGTAACAGATGATCCTTCAAGTTCAAGACCTTCGGGAAGTTCAATGCTCAAATCAATATCAGAAGGGTTCGATAAATCGTGCTCAATGTATGCTTGAATTGTAAATGGATTTGGTGAATATTGACCATTTACTACTTCAAGTTCAATTGGGCTTGTTACCGAGAGACTGATATCTCCAAAGGCTTGACTTAAATCACTGAGACCATAGTATGTGACATATTCAACTGTTTCTTGTGGATCTAAATTCACCTCATTCCAATAAAGTCCAACAGAACTATCAGGGTAACCGCTGTAGCCGAATGGCTTCCCAGGTGTAATCGAGTATTCCCACGTTGTATCATAAAAGTCCGGCCATGAAGCAAAGATAACACGGTCAGGCTCTGTAGCATCTCCACCTTTTAGTGTACCTTGGGAAACAACAGTTGGATTGTTTAAATCATCAAAAGACTGCCAAAAGTCAGGTACTTCGTTACGAGATTTTAAAAATTCGCGTTCCGTAGTGATAGGGATACCCATTTCAGAACCCACTTCTGGCACTTGGAATGGTGCTCCATCATTAGGTCCAAGCATTGTGTCCAGTAATATTCTCAAACCAACATTATGACTTTCGATCTGGTCAACATTTGTGAATTGATATCTGATCTTCATCGCGTCAGCACGACCAGTAGAGGGGTTTGGAACAAGTTCACACACTTGCGTCACCTGAATATTATCACAAGTCCACACACCCTTAACATAAGTACCATAGTCGGTTGGAATCTCAGAAAATGTTCCCTCTTCACTCCCAAAAATGCGGTTATTTTCATCTATCCTAACTGTTGTGAAAGAAGTAAGTGGTAATGGGTGACCATACAAAAGAATCTGGTTATCATCATTTTGGTTTGAAGGATCGCCACCCGTACAACCCAATGTAAATCTACCGAGTGACCAAGACTCTTCAAATTCCACAGCTATGTCCAGATAGTTATTTGAAATTTCTACAGGACTATGGTAAATGCGCTCAGGAAACAGGCTTTCTTTTGAGTACTCGGCATGAACCGGAATAATGAACAAGAAATTCAAAACTACTAATATGTAGATCAAAGATCTAAATTTCACTTAAACCACTCCTTATAATTTGTTGAATTTAAACATTATTTTCCTTTACTCTTGCCGAAGAGAAACAAGAAGCAAAGGTTTAAATACACGTTTCTATCCCCCACCAATAAGGGTAAATAATCCCCAAATAAGGGTAAATAATCCCCAAATTTAGAAGCGAGACAACTTCTAAATCTAACACTTATGTATAAATAGCCATAAATGTCGAATTTAGAAGAAACATCTCATCTAAATCCAATACTTATGCATAAAGGGTCCTAAAATATAACATTTTCTATTTTTTCAAATTCTTTATTATTAAATTAATACAATCATATTCCAAAACTAGTGTTACATCAGCCTTAAAATTTCGTAATTGTATACTATTTATAAAGAATCACAGGGATTCCTTATGAAAAAATACACTGTGACACTTACCTAAGATGAACGTGAAACTCTTTGTAAACTTACTTCAAAGAGCAAACATCACTCTATTAAAATCTACAACTTTCTATTCTTACTTAGGAATGGTAAAAATATAACTTCAAATACTCAATTTGGGAATGGCTCCCTAACCACTGCTAAAGACAATATCAAGAACAAAAATCATGAAATTATATCTTCTTTATTCCTTAATTGCGATAAAGGTGAATGGAATGTTAACCATTCAATCAACAAAGAAATCTCATGTATCCTGAATCTCAGTTAAGAAAAATTGACCTTGTAAAATTCAGGATAAATTTTGGTGATTCCAGAATATTTTAAAAAGTTTCGGTCTAATGATTATGAAATCGTTTTTGAGTTGCATCACAAAAGAATTTCATAATCCGTTATAACTTTCTATCGGTGAATAGAATCTATTTCGTGATGTTATATATTCAGCGTTCGAAACTCGGGTTATTTGGAACTACTGTATGAATAAATAGTTATTTAAGATTTTAACATTGATAATATATCATGTCAAATAAAGTTCTAACCATGTTGATGTTATTATCCATTTTTTTCTCAGGTTGCATAGATTATTCAGACTCAGAAAAAAATGAAAATATGGAAGATGTGATTACAACTGTAAAGAATGAATCAACTACAGATGATCAAATGTTAAAAATCGATAAATCTTCATATGAAGTGGGAGAAATTGTAAAAGGCAGATTCGAATTCGAAAATGACATATTTGTTCAATCTTATATGTCTATATATAGATTCGAAAATAATAGTTGGAAATATTTAGGTATGTGGGATTATAATGGTACCCTCTATGAGGGTTTTGGTGCAATACCTCCAAGTATAAAAGTAAATAGCAAAACAGATTCACCTCTGTTTATTAAGTGGAATCAAAAAATGATTGAAGATTCTTTATCAGGTTCTCTGGATGAAAGCATTTCTATAACACAAGCTAACCCGGGAAAATATAAAATTCAAATCTCTTATGGAAATCAATCCGATTGTTCAAAGACAATAGCTGCAGAATTTATAATCGAGTAATTGCAGTTTTGGCCGTGTATGTTTTATCCCAAAATTATTTCGCTTTTTAAATTTTTGGTGGCCCCCCAATAATCAGTTGATATTTTCCAGATATTCATATATTCGCTTTCCGCTCTCGCTTTATGTTTAATGTACACTCAATTTTCTGTACGCGGGAAAGCTCAGAAAGCAGGTGCAGATGAACAAAGATTATTCAACGATAAAATATCAACCAGCTAATGAGGCACGACCAAATTTTTTATTGCAGCTATATATTGTCTACAGGTTACTCACTATTCTACTTCAACTTCAATTTTGTTTCATTTTATTACATGATTCGCCACGTACCAAAATGGAGTTGGAACTCACTCAACTTTTTACCTTTTGAGTCGCATGCTGTTTTATTGGGTATCGAACTTTCGAATGGTTTTGAATCTGCGAAACCATTTCAGGATACAACATAAAAACTCATAAACGTCAAAATTACTCGAATATTCCTCTTACTTCTTTCAACATCTCCCTAATCCTGATATTTTGAGGGCAGACCTCCTCGCATTCTCCGCATTCAACACAATTTCCAGCTTTCTCTTCCGGCAGCAGGAGAACCCCATACTGGAATCTGGCATTTTCAACGTCGTCAAGCATAAAAATATCATTCAGATAACTGAGATTACGCGGGATATTCACTCCTGATGGGCAGGGCATACAGTACTTGCAGTTTGTGCAGTTGACTTTTATCCTGGACCTGTAAATGACACTTACTTCAGAGATCAGGTTTTTTCTTCGGTTGAAAGGGAATTGGGTTTCCCTTCTTCTGCAATTCTCAGGTTTTCTTTCAGGTGCTCCATTTCTGACATCCCGCTCAGGACAACACTGATTTCGGGATAGTTCCAGAGGTAGCGGAAAGCCCATTCTGCCGGGGTTCTTTTAGTTTTGGCGCGGTCCCATACCTTTCTGGCTTCTTCCGGGATTTTTGATGCAAGATTTCCGCCTCGCAGGGGTTCCATGATAACGACGGCAAGCCCCTTTTCAGCCGCATATCTCAGGCCATCGATTCCTGCCTGGAAGTTTTCGTCCAGATAATTGAACTGGATCTGGCAGAGGTCCCATGGGTAGGCTTCAACAACTTCCTTAAATACATCCAGCTCATCGTGGAAGGAAAAGCCTGTGTATCTGATCTTTCCGGCTGCAATAGCTGAGTTAAGGAATTCTATAATGCCGAATGCTTTCAGTTTTTCCCAGTAGCTCTTCTTTACGGCATGCAGAAGGTAGAAGTCGATGCAGTCAGTCTGGAGCTTTTCAAGCTGCTCATTTAAGAAGCGATCCATATCCTCTTTTCGGTTTACGCGCTTGCAGGAGAGCTTTGTTGCCAGATGTACCTTTTCCCGGTAGCCATCCTTAAGGGCTTTCCCCAGAAAAATTTCGCCCATCCCTCTGTGGTAAGAATAGGCAGCGTCAACGTAATTGACTCCGTGGTCAATAGCATAACGGAGAAGTTCTATTGCCTTTTTTTCATCTATCTTTGCAGGATCTCCGTCAAAAACCGGTAGCCTCATGCAGCCATATCCGAGAATAGAAACCTTCTCACCCGTTTTTCCCAATTTACGGTATAGCATCTTTTTACCTCAGCGATTTTGCCTGCCTGAATGATAGAATTATGACTCTAAATGTTTTCCGCCCCGAATTGCGCCTCGGGAGTACGCGGTCCTTTTCGCTGCGCTCAAGAGGACTAATTTACGGCAAAACAGTAAGCGGAGTTCAAGAGGACTAATTTATGGTTTATTATTAAAGTGAGCTTTGCTAAGAAGGACTAGTTTGAAGTAATTAAAGAGGATTGAACTAAGGAGAACTGATTGGAGATTATGTTAAGAGATACTGTTATATCCGATCCTTACCTATGACATATCGATAATTATGGGGAAGAATATCCAAGAAATCAAAGATGTAAAGGGCTTTTTGCCCAGGTCTATTGCGTACGCTGAGCGGATGAACGAGGATTTTGGCGAAGGGCTTGCAGGTTTTTATAAGTCTGTCTGGGCTGAAAGGGAAGGCGGGCTTTCCATGAAACAGAAGCATCTGATGGTTTTTGCTATCGCCTGCTCCAATAATAATGTACAGAGCGCGGTCAAGATCCTGGAGAGGCTTCATAAATTCGGAGCTACAAAAGCTGAAATTACGGATGCTATGATGATTGCTGCCTGGACTGGCGGTATTCAGAATTTCACGGATTTCAGTGCAGCAGTACTGAAAGAAATGGAGAGATTGGGGTACTAAGATTGGGGTACTAAAAAGACTCTCCTCTCTACTTTTTTAGAATAATTTTTAAATTAGTTCTTCTTTATATTTATTGTAATTTTTGTGCCAGTTATTTCTGTAGTTTATTTCGTTTTATTGTACAATGCCTCAGTCTCAGAATACACTATGCTCAAGCCTTAAATTATTCATATCAAACTTTCTTCAGCTCACTAAAATATTGAGAATAATACCCGGAGCCCGACAAATGTACTGCGCAACTGAAGGAATGAACAGGATATGTAATCCGGTTCTTTTTAGAGAAGTCCAGAAAATGGACCAGCTGTGGGTCAGGCTTGTTGTCGGGATTTCGGTAGTTTTCTCATGGTATGGTGCATATCAGCAGCTTATTCTGGGGAAACCTTTCGGAAATAACCCTGCTCCTGACTGGATGATGTTTGTTTTGCTGCTTGTTTTTGGAATTGTTTTTCCTCTTTTTTTCCACTCCTTCAAAATGGTCACCGAGGTCAGGAAAGAAGGGCTGTATATTTGTTTTTACCCGTTTCATTTTTCATTTAGATATTTTCCTATCAAAAATATCCAGGATTATGAAGTACTGACTTACAGCCAGATCAGAGATTATGGTGGTTGGGGCATACGCTACGGGTTAAAAGGGACAGCATATAACGCAAAGGGTAACAGAGGAGTTCATTTCGAATTTGTGGATGAAGGTAAAGTAAAAAAACTAATGGTTGGTTCTCAGATTCCAGAAAAGCTCTCTGAAGCTATTGACAGAGCAATAAGAATGCAGAGCTAAATGCAGAGCTGAGGATAATTTTTGTTCTGCTCATTTTTCAATTATTTACTTTTTGTCTATTAAATCTCAATGCATTTGTATGAAATTCATCGCGTACAGTTAAAAAACCAAATTCTTTAGCTGAGTGGCAGTTCACCCAACATATTCTACAGTCTTTTTCACGGGGCGGAACAGCCGCATGAAATCGTGTACATCTTCAGGGAAGTCCGTATTCACTGAAAGTCCGAGATCCTTTGCTTCTCGGGCTGAGAGTGGGGTGCTGTGTATCATTTCCCCACTAACCAGTTTTTCAACAACCTCATCAAGCCTGTCTTCCCCTCCGGGTCCGGGCTGGATTTTGCCTTCAAGGAGTTCTTTTGCAACGTTCCGGGTAAGCTTGAGGGCTTTTCTTGACAGATCGCTCATAACAAGGGTTGAATCTTCAGCATCTTCTTTTTTCGTTTCTGCAGCGTAGATCCAGGAAGGAGCCGGAAAGAGCCCGCGTATAAGATCTCCTACCTGAGGGTCTATGGGTCCGATAATGGCATCTTTATCCATCACGATTTCATCTGCTGCAAGGGCAATAATCGTACCCCCTGACATCGAATAATGGGGGATAAGTACGCGGGTCTTTTTGGGGTGGTTCTTGAGGGCGCGGGCAATCTGGATGCTTGCATGCATCTGCCCACCAGGGGTATGAAGGATCAGCTCAAGAGGGTAATCCCTGTATTTCCTTATCCAGCGCAGCACCTGCTCGGCATCTTCTTCGTCTATGGATTGATATGCGGGCAGCCCGAAAAAGGAGACCACCTCCCTCCTGTGGATCATTGTCAGTACCTTATAGCCGTGGCGCTTCTCCATAGCTTTCATTTTCGCCATACGCTGCATACGAATTTTTTTGAGCTGAGACTGCGGATAGATCATGGCATAAAGAAAGAGAAAAACGAACAAAAGAAAGGTCAAATCCCAGACACTGAGTGTTACATTGTCAGCTATAACCAGAAAATCCCCCCTTTAATTTCCTGTACGGCAGCCCGAGCTGTCAAGCAGACAAATTCAGATCCCTGACTTAACCTCTCAGGGAGAGGTCTTTAAATTTTAATCATTATAATCTGTCAGGACTTTATTGACCTGATTCCATGTTTTATCTGCACTATTAATTTATCCTGCAATCTATTAATTTCTATTCTCAACCTCTACTCTTTGAAAATTCTGGATTTATTTAAGTTCAGCCCCTCCAGCTCCTTTCCATTTTTTCATACAGACCAAGCAGGTTGTTCCGCGTAATTTTGAAATATGGATGGTCAGGTCCGTATTCTTTTTCGATAATATCCAGGGCCTTTTCGTAAAGATCAATTGCAGTTTCGTATTCTCCCATACTTTCGTGCAGGCCTGCCAGGTTGTTAAGAGTCGTGCCAACATCTGGGTGAGTGGGTCCAAGTGTGGATTCATAGATCTTGAGAGCTCGAGTATAGAGGGGAAGAGCTTTTTTGTGCTGCCCCAGGATCCTGTGCAGTTCGCCAAGGTTGTTCAGGGTCTTGGCAACCTCTGGATTGTCCGGACCAAGGATGCGTTCCCTTATTTCAAGGGCTCGTGTGTAAAGTTCAAGGGCTTTTTCATGCCTGCCTTTCTGGACATAGACTCCCGCAAGGTTGTTCAGGGTTGTTGCAAAGCCTGCATGCTCGGTTTTTCCCATGTTTTCCATAATCTCAAGGGAGCGCGTATAGAGGATAAGGGCTTTTTCGTATCTTGTAGTCTGGAAATAAAGCAGGGCAAGGTTGTTTAGCGTCTGGGCTATTTGAGGGTGTTCTTTTCCATATATCTTTTCCTGGAGTTTAAGTGCCTGCCCGTATTTTTCCTCGGCTTCCTCAAGTTTGCCCATTTCCGAAAGAAGGACACCAAGGTTATTCAGTGTACCGGCAGTATAAACCATTACCTTCCTATTTTCAGGCTCTTTTTCTGCAAGTCTTTCGAGAAGTCCGAGTACACGGACGAAAAGTTCTTCGGATTTTTCCGGCTTTTCAATTCCTTTGTAATAAAAAGCCATCCTGTTAAGTGTCCTGATAGCTCCAAGGTTCTCAGTACTCAGAAAGTTTTCCTGAATTTCGAGAGCTCTGGTATAGTATGAGATGGCTTCTTCCTGTCTGTCCATAACAGAGCAAAGAATTCCAAGCTCACTGAGCGTGTCCCCGGTCTCAGGCTGATTCGAACCCAGGATTTTTTCACGGATACCAAGTGCTCTTAATAATAACCTGAGGGCTTCTTCGTGCTTTCCCATGTAACGATAAATTCCTGCAAGCCCGTTCAATGCAGATGCAGTTCCGGGAGCTTCAGGCCCGAGTTCTCTTTCTGCAGTATCAAGCAGTTCTTCATATATTGGTAAAAGCATTTTCCAGGACGCTGACCTGTAGAAGGGCTCGGCCAGGGAAATAAACCACTCCACAAGCTCCTGAGGTCTCATAATCTCTTTTGCATATTTAAAGGCCTCCTGCAATGCGACTTCATCATCGGCGGCGACCAGTTCAGGGTCCAGATTTTTTAACTGCCTCTCGTAGCGTTCAAAGAGAGCCAGTATATCATCTTCCCGCTTTTTGTTTTTCTCATCAGCCTTAGTTTTGGGTGAAGTTTCCTCATTATCAGATCCTTTTGTCGAATTAGCCGTCATTTAGACCTCCTGAACGAAATAATAAAATAATAAAGATCATAAATCAAAATATTTCAAAGTCTTCCATTTCAAAGTCTTCCTATATTACACTATCACAAAAACAGCATCCATTATAATTTTTAAAGTTTACTCCTCATAACTTCAAATTAATTTAAAGTTAAAGTAAAAATTATATGTACTGTCGAATATTGAGAGTTCACAAAAGAAGGAGTGAGGAAAACGAATCCCTGGCCGAAGATGGAGATGTGCAGCAGGAGCATGTGAAGGTTCCCGAAGGCTCATATGTATCTGGAAAATATGTATCTGGAAAGGCATCTGTCGAGAAAGTGATGATAATAATGACCCGCTCGATCCCACCCCAGATAAGGGCTGTGGCTTCCGGGATGCTAGGGGGGAGCTGCGAGAATATTGACAGTGAAAACATTACCGTAACAAGGGAAGGGAATGTGTTCTTTGTGGATCTGCCCACGCTGATACAGGACGGCGTGCCCTGTACCCGTAACCTGGTCCCCTTTGAAGAATATATTCCAGTGAACTACTCCTCCCTGTCGGCTTGGTAGCCGCTGAGGAAGGAGCTTCTTGCT